>SDBV01013068.1_pt1 | contig 10598 bp, 11 predicted proteins | sample 2277081 | NCBI WGS metagenome assembly SDBV01 (sample SAMN10402039, study PRJNA504765) | marine sediment metagenome | isolation source: marine sediment core GS10_PC15, 223 cmbsf | place: Arctic Ocean: Southern Knipovich Ridge | collected 2010
TATTGATATTGGGGATACTTTATCTGTTATTTTCAGGATATACATCAATTAAGGCAATCAATATTAGAGAGTTTTATGATGAAACATTAGATGACATTATCAGTGAAAATGATGGTAAACTAACAATAAAGAACTCCAGCACCAATGAAAAAATGCTACTGTATTATAAAAATATAAAATTGAATCAATTAATAAATAATATTAAAAGTAATTATGTATATGCTACTTTTATTGGAATAAGAAATGGTATTATATTAATATCTATATTTTTTATGCTTATATGGATTTAATTTGAGAAAGAAATAAAGAATGAAAATAGTTATCTATTCAATAATCCTCTTAGAGATATTCACAGAACTAACTATATACAAGCCTTCATCCACTAATTTAAGGATAGAAGAGTCAAGTTCTTCTTCAATTTCTCCAATTACTCCTTCATAGTTTCTTAACCAATTTTTCAGAAGTTTCATTAATTTTAAGTAATGAGTTAGAGTCAACGATTCCTTATATCTGGTCAATCTCATTTTTTGGGAAATGGGATTATCAATCAAAGGAAAATAATGAGGGGCCATTATATGTAGCAACTTTATTGTTCCTACAGGCTCGTTTTGACCTATACCAATTGATTTAAGTTTATCATTCAGATCATTGAAAAGTGTCCCGATATTTTCAGACTCAATTTCATCGTTGACTAATTTCATATTTTGGAAGTGGATGAAATCGTTCTTTTTATTTTCAAACAACTCATTTAATGACTCAAAATAATTCTCTAAAGAAAAGCCTTGATTTTTAAAAAAATAATTTTTAAACCTCCGTAAATTCCAAGTAAAGAGGTAAGGACAAAATCCAAAGCCAATATTGATGTGTTCACCCAAATCTAATTGATCAAGTATGAGGGCAGTAAATTGATTATGTACTTTATCCCTCATATCCCCCTCTAATTGAAAAGGGGCATAATCGATATTTTCAATCAAATTTCTAAGCCTATTTACATTATCTTCAGAAATGATATATTTTTCTAAATTACACCACTCCCTCACCCATTTTTCGCTCAGAGAATAAGCATCGTAACGACCTTCAAAAATCCCATACATACTATGAGATAATTTTACCCATTTTATGAACTCATTTTCATTTAACATCTTGATACCTTTAGTCCACAAAAGAACATTTATAAAGAAAAAATAAAAATTTTTTAAACCATCACATCTTCCAGGGTTCTTCTATCTTTCTCGACAATTCTTCTAAGAGGTAATCACATTTAGAGATTAGTTCTTGTCGTATTATCCGAATATTAGTTACCGAGAAATCAGAATTTACCTTTGTTAGTAATTGGTCAAAAATATCATCAGGGACTACAATATCACGTTCTTCCCAAGACTTAAAAAAGCCTTTTTTTATTCCTCCATCATCATTCTTAAATGAATCTTTGATATGCGTATCAAAATTATGGCCTGAGAACATTATTCTATCTATTAAGTCCCAATCCCCCTGATATAAGCCTACAATTTCAGAGTTTAATATATTTTTTAGGAATTTAATTATTACATCATGGGAGTCAGAATACCATTGAGCGTAATCTGATCTTTTATTATAAAATTTGTCTAATCCTTCCTTGAGATCTTTATCTAAAATCATGAGATACAAATAGCTCGATCTGATCTTGTCCCATTTATCTCCAGGTATATAGTCATCTTCTTCACCAGGCCATATGCTATGTGCTCCTATTCTACCAAATTTATCAAATACTCCCCTCAAGAGCCCAATCTCCTCATAAAGTGGAGCATAAACCTTATCTATGATCTTTAAGCCGTATTCCCTCCTCCAAGTCCGTTCTTGTGTCCACTTCTGAATTAGCAAAGTGCCTCCAAAACCTAAAGCAGCACCAATAGTCACTGAAATTATACTTGTCAACCATATCTCCATTTATAACCCCCATCAGAATTTGTAATAAGGTAAATATAAACTCTTTTCCTAAAACATCTAGAAATCTTTAAATAAGTTAACAAAACAGACACTATATGCCTATGGGGCAAGGCAAATGCTTTTTTGTTTTATCCCATAGGCTGTCCCCTCCCCAACTTTTTTTCTAATTTTAAAAGGTTTTAAATAAAATGCCTTATATCCTTATTTGTCTAGGGACACGTTAGAACATAGGTGAAAAAGAGGGATGACATGACACTACCAACCGGGTTTTCAGATTTTGTTGAAGAAGTATATCCTAATCCACCCAAGTATAAGTTAGCCCAAACAGATGAAGAGATCTGGAAGGCTTTCTGCAGATGTTCCTTGGTAGGGAGAAATAGAGTTGATGAGGAAACGATATACGTATTTTGGGGGCTTTAGGGAAAGAATCTATTCGATCGAAAAAGTGTAGGGAAGTCTGGATGGCACTCAAGAGTCGAAAAAGAAATTCATAATATGAAGAAGTCAGCAAAAGACCCTTCTAAAGATGATAAAATTTCGGCTATCATAAAAATTGAAAAAGAACTCTCTGAACTGGACCATACGCTAGGCACTGCGGACACGGTTTTCAAAACATTACAAATTTCACATAGTTTGATAAAATCTATAGCTAATGATAAACCCACAACGGGGAATTTGATTGCCGATATAGTATTGTCTCGTGGAGGTTTCAAAAAGACGAATCCTAATAAAATACCGAATGTCGGGTATACAAAAGCTGTTTTGTGGTTGCATGGTTGTGGGGTGGGAAATGACTTTGCACCTGATAACAATCATACAATAGGTTTTTTAAATGAATGTGGATTACCGGGCACTAGGATTAGAGAGGATTATTATGTAATAATCAGTTATGTCAACAAAGTTGTTAATGAAGTAAACCAACAAACCAATAAGAACTATTCAGTCCGAGATGCATCATACTGTATATATCTCTACAGAGCTACAAGGAATTTGGTGAAGAAGGGGTATAAAAAGTATTTTGATCCAAGCACGCTACTAGCTTTTATGAACGACCAAAACTGCTCGATAGGTGATCTAGAAAATTATCTATACAATATAGAATTAGTAGGAGATCTAGAAGTAGTTGTAAATGATTTCATGGATAGAACATTTAATCCATGACGATAAAATATCAATTTTTTAAAGCTAAAAAGAGAATTCTATAAAGAATTTAGTGGAGGTTATTTCCATGAACGAAGAAAATAGTCAGGCATTAACAAATAATAATTTACTTGGCCCAGTAATGGTTGACCCTTCTCTTTTGGTTTCAAATTATTATTTACACCGGCTTCATGAGTATAGAGGTGAATTTTACTTTCCTGATTCATTCGAAAAAATATTATTAGCTAAAAAAGAGGATAAATACTCTGAAGATTTTGATTATTTTCGGGGTTATCTTAGAACAAAATCTAAACTAAAGTTGATAGGAAAAGTTATTGATAAGAAAAATGTTCATTCGTTTTCTCAAGATGATGTAGAGATATATCCTGATATTATGGTGTCATATAGTAAAAAACTGAATGAATTATATCTTCCAGAAGATGTGAAAAATGTATACCAAGAAGAACTCCTTTTTCTACTTACTCACTCAAGAATCGCATCAAGATTAAAACGAACATTTGAGGTATTTGGTGAATTATTTCCATTAGTGGATCTTACTAGATCGGTCCCCCCAGAATTAAAGGCGGTAGTTGACGGGATGAAGGATTTTAGTAATTGGATAGCTTTTTTAGTAGATATGAATATGACAGCTAGTCCGCTTCATGCTGCATCTGTAAGTTTAACTATCCAGGGAATAAGAATGTTTATTATTGATCCACCGATTAAAAACACGCAATCCTTTAATATTTCACTTTAATTATGTTGAAATTGAATATCTAAAAGTAAATGCGGAATCCCTGGTTATCAGAGATTCTACATTTAGTTTTAGATGGGTCCTTTAGGCTCTTTTAGCTCATATTCTGAGAAGTGAACTTAGGTGTGATGTCATTTGTCATCACAATAAGGTATATGTTTTTAAATAATGTTTTCTAATTCGTTTCTATGGGGCAACTCAAATTTATGGGGCATGATTTAGACCTAAAGAAGGCTCATTTTAATATCAAAACGAAATTTGAAACTAAGGGGATACTTCCTTTTTTTATAACTGGGCAAGAAGGAACAATTTATATATTATTTGAAAATGTAGGAATCAAACCAGAATATTCTAATAATTTTAGATGGGAAATCAATAGTGAGAAATCTAAAATTACTGATACCCCATATCGTCAATTTTTTGATATAGAAGATGTTCATTTACTAGAAAAGGGGGATAAATTTGAAGTACCAATTACTTTTACACCAGAAATTTCAGGACAACATCTTCTTCTTATAAAATTGGCTGATGAAAATAAAAAAGGAGCTGTTGGATTCCATTCAGGATATATGCATTTTGAAGGTGATTACAGAAGACATTTCACTTCCTATTCATGGTATTTAATTATTGGTGGAATAGGAACTATTTTAATAGGTATTTTAACAGTTTTACAAATTTTACAAATATTAGTTCCTGTTTTGATTAATTTAATATGAATGTAACCGATGTCAATTGTCAGTACAACTACATTTAATCAACTTGTGATCTAGGATATCCTTTTCTACCCCATTTTCCATCTTGTTGTGGATTATATAATCTATATTTTCCTCTACCTACCCAATATAGAAATCGTTCATCATCTGCGATCTGTTGTCCTGTTGATTTTCTATTCACGCAGTAATCTGCTACCAAGATAGATCCTTCTTGGACTTTTGGAAAATCTCTTTCCATACATTTTAGTAGCTGTGGCCTTGTAAATACTCCTGCACCAAAATTATCCACTATGCAGAGCTTTATTTTGTTTATCTCAGAATCAAACTTTGACATTTTATCCCTCCATTTTTAATAATTTAATCATAGCTTAGTAGTGTTGAAAAGTTATTCATGCCTTTCTAAACCACCAAAATAACTGAAAAATATATATTGAGAAAAATGCACCTGAAATAACCAGTAGTATCAAAGCAACATACTCTTCGAAATTAAGAATTGACGAGCCAATACCGATTAAGCACGATATTATAATCCCAACACCTGAGAAGAATGAGTATTTTATGTAACCCTCTATTTTAGAATATCTCTTCTCAACGTCACTTAATCCATAATAGACTTTAATAATATCCACCTCCTTTGAACAAATCAATTCGTCTAATTTTTTCAAAGATCGTTTTCTTATTTCCTCTGCTTTTCCATTGCATTTTGAAAAGAATGATATGTTCAATGAAAAAAATATCACTAAATAACCTCCCCCAATCTTTGCATATGGACTCGAAATTAGTCCAGATAAAATTGACAAGATCATAATCCCCCAGATTTCTTTTTTCTCCTTTCTTCTTCATCAGCAGTAGAACCTAAGATAAAACCAATTAATCCCCCCAATACTAATCCTGGTGGGCCACCGACAGCCCAACCAAGAAGGGCGCCTCCTGAAGCACCTGCAACTGTGCGGCTACCTTCTGGAATTTCTTCAGTAGTTCCAATCAATTCTAAATCATATGTTTGGCAGTAAGGACATTGAGATAAAGGTTCAGCGTCCTTAATCTCCCATCCCGGCCCGTAATATTTACAATTTGGATTCCAACAATGATAACGGTAGTTCATGCATTTATTTATAAAAAGATGTTTCTAATAAATTTATCTATACCAATCCAGGGGGTAATATATCTTAAAAATTAGTATTGATCTTTTCATACAGCTTTTCCGTCAATACAACATCTTCTTTATTATATTGTTTGAAATCACTTATAGTGACGGATGTTTCCCTTTGTCCGTGAATAATAAATCCCTCTTCCCCCCCATGAGATGAAATATGTATGTATCTTTTTTTTGAAATTGCTCTAGAGAATGATTTAATGAATTTTTCTTTACTATCTTCTTCTGTTATTCTTCTTTTTTTACAAGGAAATTTTGCCATTTTAAGAATATGGTTTAAGGACTCTATTTCCTTTAATCCTTCGGATTTTGTTATTGTTTCGATCAGAAGAACACCTTTACCATAAATTTTTGTTATTCGAATCACCATCCACAATATTTAAGTTAAAGCGATGACAAATATAAATTAGAATGGAATATCTTAATATTAGTTACTATGTAGAAGTGTCTTGGGATAATGTAATCCTACAATACTTAGCAATAGTAGGAGTATGGTTTTATCTTTTCGGTTCAAATTTTTTCAATATTATTTTTCTCAACATAACAGCAATTCATTTCTTATTCGCTGGAAAATTAAAATATAGTTGGTATATGGGCCCTTTAATAGCTCTAGCGCACTTTAAATTTTACTTCGGTATACCATGATTATTTTTAAACAGAAAATAATCATTTCTTGAGCTAAAATAAGTATCTAAAACTAAATGTAGAATCTCTGGTTATAGAGTACTGTGGGATGGATTTGAACCCACAATCCTAATTTCTTCTTCTAAGTAGATATTGAAATTTTTATAAGAGCAATGGCTCATAATAAATTGATGGCAATCAACAAAGAATGGATAAAGTTCCTCTGGTCTGATCCTATTTATCACTTCAAAATTTTTAAAAACAACCGATGTCACGGTAAATCGTAAAACTCGAAATGTTAAATAAAGAGGTTAATCCTTGGATCACGGGAAAGCGTGAAAAACTATATTAAAATAAATATAGAAGCACAGGGACGGGGAGGTTATATATAGTAGTTATATAGTTGATAGAGATATAATCCGAGACGGTGTTATTTTTTAGTATCAGCTACGGAAACAGCTGAATGTTTATAATCTAAAAATCATAGGGTATTTGGATGTTTTCCTCTACACCCATGCCTTCTTTTTAGATTCTAAGATGCCGCTGGCCATATTCAGTATATTCTCCTTTTTTTCAGAAATATATATGGGACGGCCTTCTTTTTAGAATCTGAGGCAAAATCTAAACATTTGAAAACTGCCCTTTTTTCTATGTTTTATATGAAGATCGCCAAACACCCCATATAACCCGCCTAGATGTTTAGATAAAAGACGAGATTTTTAGATTTTTTAAAAACAACAGATATTTATTTATTATATCGGGCCTAATCTTTCCCGCGACCCTGTTTTCTTCCCACAGCCTCTTCACGGCCTTTATTTTAAGCCACCCGCACCCCTAACGGGAAACTTCGAAGGCATGTGCTGCGCAACGAAAACCACCTGTATATTCCCACTCCTCAAATGAAGTACTCTTTTATCTTCTCCCGGATCTCGCCCCGGTTATATGCTTTTCCAAGGCGGCCGTATGCGCTGAGGTCCTTCTTGTCACAAACGAAGAACCAGTCATCGTATGCTTGTAGGATCTCGAGTTTTTCCTCTAAGATCTGCTTCTTCTTTTTCAGATTAGAACCCGACTCTACTTCGATGGCGATGCGCCGGCCGTCATCCACCGTGAAAATGATATCAGGCAGCTTCACGTCGTAGAGCTCCACCTTCTTGGTATATGACCGGAGCTCTTCCTCTATCAGTTTTATCGTGATAAGATGCTTGTCCGATTGGTTCACCGCCGAGGAAGGTTTGATCATATAATACACCCCCGAGGACCTGCCTAGAGTTGGCCCCCGTGTCTTCCGATACCCGGCTTCTTTCAGGATGTCTACTTGGACGTCTGTAAGCCGGGAGAATCTGAAGAAGCCCTTTGTGATGTCAAACCTCCTCATCCTGGCCTTAGCAGCTTCTTTCTGCGCCTGCTGCTCTTCTTGCAGTATTTTGGAGGTTTTCTTAAGTTCCTCCGGATTCGTGGTCACAAGCTCATATTCAAATTCGTCTGCAATAATCTTAAGCCGGATCCTCTGCCTGCCCAGGATGAACATCCCCAGACTATGGCCTATTTGTTTTGGAGATGGCAGCCCCACAAGCCATTCCACGTCTTTCTGTGCAAGCGACTTGAAGGCGCCGCTGATTGCGTCTGAGGATGAGTCCTCCTGACGTAGCAAGAGCTTCCACGTCGAATTAGCCATCACAGCCTCGCCGGTCTCATCCTTGAGGAAGTCGTTGACCAGCTGAGAAATAAGGACCAGGCCGAGGTTGTGATGCCTGCATGTCCTGACAATCTTCAAGATATATCCAGAGGCAACCCTGTTCCTGAGGAGATCCCACACCTCATCCATGATCAAGGTCTTCCGCCGCAGACTCTTCTTCATCCTCTTATAGATGTAGTCCATGACCATAAAGGAGAAAAGCGGTCTCAGCTCTTCATCGAGGTCTCCGAGATAAAAGGTGACAAAACGGTTATCCAAACCAGGGATGTTTGATTGTCTGTTAAGAAACTTGTAGGTGCCGTAAACGAACTCTTTAAACCGCCTTATCAGCGTATTAGCAATCCGCAGACTGTCATGGTCTTTTGTCTCCTTGGACTCCTCTGCCTTAGCCTTCAACCACTTGTAGACATCACCAAATGTGGGCGGTTCATTAGTCCAGCTCGCCGGGTCATCGCTGATCCCCCGTGCCCGGTATATTTCAACATAACATTCTCCCAGCATGCTGGCTTGGGGCTCTGACAGATCGGGGATGAGAAACCGGGATATGGCCTTAAGAGACATCAGCTTGTTTCGAAGCGAACCCCCGAAAAGGTCCAGGATGTTTATCGAGGCATCGGACTGATGGCTGATAGGTATCCAGGCACCCTGCTGGGCGCGCGTCACATCCTTATATTCCCCTTCGGGTGAAGGATCAACGATGAGGATATCCACCCCCTGTAGGAGTTGCCGAATCGCGTATAGCTTGACGAAAAAGCTCTTTCCGCTACCCGAGCCGGCCAAGATCAGCCCATTCGCGTTGGTAAAGTTTGGGCCGAAAGGATCAATAATCACAGGTATGTTATAGTCCTCTGTTACGCCGAAGAACACACCGGCGTCTTCCACAGGTATGCTGACATCGGTTAAAAGATTGCACGCTGCTAAAGCGCTGGTGGTCATGGCCTTCTTTATCCCCAGCTCATCCAGACCAAGTGGCATAACGGATCTAAGGCCCTGGTCCATCTTCATATAGGCACTCTTAGCTGTGAGGTTTAACCCGTCCAGCTTGTTGATCACCCTCTTAGTCAAAACATCAAGATCCTGCAGGCTCTCAGCCTCGACCATTATGTACAGGCTTACAAAAAAGAATTTTTCTCTGCCAAGAACAATATCCCGGATATCCTGGTCTATCGCCCCCTTAACTATCCCTGCAGTCCTGTCCCCCGGGACTCCTTCAAGCCTTGCCTTCTCCCGCTCTGTGTCTATCTTCAAATATTCATGTTCTAACATCTGCTCAGAGACGCTCTTTGGTATGGGCTGGATGTGCATGCTTATCACTATGCTGCCCCCGCCTGAATAGCTTAACCTAGTAAGATCCTGCATCCATCCCGGCTCGACCTCATGCGGGAAGGCCACCACGGCCAAAACACGGCTATATCGGTTGTCGATCTTTATCCAGTCTCTCTCTGTCTGGACAGACGAGGGGGAGATTATGTCGGTGAATAAGTTCTTTTTGATCTCTTGGTATGTCTCCTCTGCCTGGGCCTCTTTCTGCTTACCCATCTTTTTAGTGAGCTCTTCTACATTCACTCTCCCATCGTGTTTGAATATCTTATCCCGCCATCGCTTCTTCCGCCTATGAACTTCAATTATCTCCATCTATGAGTCCTCCAAAATGAACCTGTTTTCGCTGCCACCATGCTCGACACATTGGCGGCAAGCTATTCTGCCAGTCTGGCAATAACTGCATATCGAGGCCCGCGTGATCACATCCAAATAGTTGACATCCACCACTTCCAAACCCGCCAAAAAGCCCCTGTAGAGGGTTGCCAGCTCGTTCGTGTTAATCCTCTTCGTATCCCTAATCCCTGCTTCCTGGAGCTTTTCGGACACTATCCTGGAAGTGATGTTGATATCTTGAAGCTCCTGGGCCCATCTTTCGAAGCCATCCCCCATCTTCGAGATCACCGCCCCGATCTTGCTTGCCGAAGAGAGAGGATCGTGGTTGATGACCAGATAGAACCGTGGTACCATGGGCGTGTTTTCCATGGCCATCTTCATCAGCATGCCCTCAAGGGCGAGGAAGTGTTGCAACAGGCGTTTGTTGTCTTCTTTTTCTGCCAGGATAGAGACCCTTTTTCGGCCTCTGTCAAAATAGTCTTCGAGGCGCGAGGTCATGTCCATCATCCGCATCACGACCTGTACGCCGGTCTGCTTCTCCTCTCCGTTGATGGAGTTGAGAAACTCTTTGTATCTCCTGTAGATCCCCTTATACTGCTCTTCTTTCAGGGTGTCGGCGGAGAGGGGTGTTACCATGTGGATGGTTCTTATGCTGCCGTCTTTTAGGTAGACTAGGTTGTTCTCAACCATCTCAACAGGCACAAGCCGCCTCACAGACGGGTCGATCCACCCGGCATCCCTTGGAGCCGCTCTGAAGACTTTGAAGTCATTGATGAAATCCATCACATCCGTGAATGCGAACACTATGCCGGATAGACCGGTGAAGACAACCGCCCACACTTTTATCCTGAGATCGTTGGATATCACCATATAGAAACCGCCTGCAGTTGCGGCGATCGGCACTAAGAATGTTAGAGCAAAGACCAGGGT
>SDBV01013069.1_pt1 | contig 10598 bp, 13 predicted proteins | sample 2277081 | NCBI WGS metagenome assembly SDBV01 (sample SAMN10402039, study PRJNA504765) | marine sediment metagenome | isolation source: marine sediment core GS10_PC15, 223 cmbsf | place: Arctic Ocean: Southern Knipovich Ridge | collected 2010
AATCAGTGTTTTAGCATCTCAAGAAAAATCTCTGAAGTTCTGCGGAATATGAGATCAAACATAGCTTTAGCGATTGAATTTTAATCCGCCAATCGCGCCAAGCCTTTTTGCTTGCTGCGATTAAAACAGTAAATAAACAATATCATCGCACACACCGCATACAAAATACTCATAGCATAGCCCTTGATCAAATACAGAGTCGGGTCTTGCTGCTGCATCAAATACCCGCGCATTCCCTGAAAAACATAGCTCATCGGCAAATACGCACTAAGCATCTGGCCCCATCTGGGTAGTACTTCAATGGGATAATATGCACCGCTGAATGGCAGTAAAGCCCATGCCACTACGAAACCAAGTTCCACTCCCCGTTTGCCGAGCGTAACTATGATTTGCAAGCAAGTAAATCCAAGCCAGATGCCGCAAAAAAAGAGGGGTGGCATGAAGATAAGAAATGTGGATATTGTGTGCCATATTGATAGATCATAGAGGGTAAAGATAAGAAGCATACCACAAGCTACCGTCATAGTCATTGCAAACGCATAAAAAAGAATTATGCCAAGCATCCATTCAATTGTTCGTAATGGTAGAGAAAATAAGTTCACTATGTTATTTGACCAAAGCTCTTCACAAAAGGTAAATGCTATAATATTTGCTCCGCGCCCAACAACTTGCCACAAGAGGATGCCAAGCAAAGCTGTAGCTTCATAGTTTTGGAATTGTGCTACACCTGATTGCTGAATCCAGGAACCCAAAAAGCCCCAAATCAAAATGTCGAGTATTGGCCAATAAAATGATGCCAATAAAATATTAATGTCCCTGCGCCAAAGGCGTACATGACGAAGTACAATTGCCCAAATCGGTGAAAATGAAAGCATGAAATTCCTCCCTACCTTGCAATGCTTAAAAAATAGTCTTCAAGTGTTGGCTTATCGATTGAAATCTGTGAGTAGCTAATCTCACGCTTACCCAAATTGGTCAGAAATTGCGCAATTGCATGCTCATCAAGTTCAACTATCACTACAGCTCTTTGCTGTGAGTGTGGCAAATGCGCTGCATTAAAGTATTCGAGCGCATTCTCAAGAGAACTGGTAATGGTCAAATGCACACGAACTTTGGCGGTTGATTGCGCAAGTTGTTCTGGAGTGTTATCGGCAATGATGGCACCTTTTTTGAGCACCAACACGCGATCACACAGTTCGGTGACTTCATCCATGTTGTGCGAGGTAATCAAAATCGATGTACCGTACTCCTTGCGGTGCGCCAAAATAAATTGCCGCACTTCATTCGCTACGTCTGGGTCAAGCGATGCGGTTGGTTCATCAAGCAGCACGATTTCTGGATCAGTAATAAATGCCTTGGTGAGCAAAACGCGTGTTGCCTGTCCAGCAGAAAGAGTCCCGGTCTGCCGGTTACGCATGTCCCATATGCCAAAGAATTTTAAGAGCCGTTCAATCTGCTCGCTGCGCCGTGGCTGGGGAATGCCATAAATACGCCCCACCACATCAAGATTTTCTGCCACACTCAATCGTGCCGGAAGTTTGTCGTACCCGCTAGCATAGCCAATTCGTTTAAGAATGCTGGTCCGATGCTGTCCGAAGTCTGCACCAAAGTATCTTATCGATCCGCTGCTCGGTGTTAATGTACCCAGAAGCATTTGAAGCGTAGTTGTTTTTCCCGCGCCATTGGGTCCGAGAAATCCCAGAATTTCGCTTTTGCGCATATGGAATGAAATGTCGTTCACCGCGGTGTATATTTGAGATGCTTTGAACGGCCACAGGCCGGAAGTAAATGTCATGGTGAGGTTGCCTACTTTGAGTACTGGCATTAGAGTTCCTTGCGTTAGGGTTTTATTCGCACCATCCAAGAAATGGCACCATCTTTGACTGTCTTAATTTTCTTGAATCCAGCATTCTTATATGCCCGAATTGCTTGCGGATTGGCAGTGTCGGGATCAACGAGGCATGCTTCATATGCTGGATCAATGAACTCTTCCAAGAATTGCTTCATGATTTGCGAACCATAGCCTTTGCCCACATATGCCGGGTCGCCGATGAAAATATCAAATGCCGCAAGAGACCGCGGTAGCTCATCAAGAGCGATACCATCTTTGCGTGCAAAGTCATGGGCGTTGTAAAGTTGAGTGTAGCCAATTTCTTCGTCATTGGCACTTATAATGAAAGCTTGCATCGACTTCTTTATGCCATCGTCAATTTTGTATCCATGCACATAGGAAGTATACTTATCTTTGATCAATTCGATGGTCCAATGCATATCTTGATCCCACCAGGTTTTTACATGCGGTGCTTCAAGCCACGTAAGCAAAAGAGAGAAATGGCGTTCTTGAAGGGGAGTAAAGGTAATGCTCATCATATATTCTCAATAATTTCTGCGATTCGAATCGCAGATTCAACCGCGAAGTGTATAATTCAACTAGCTTCGTACCATAAGCGCAAATATCGACGGAAACTTACTCTTGAATACCACAGGTGTATAGAACATATATTAGTCCTTTCTAAGAAAAACTCAAGGGCAATGCCTGACCTTAACCAAAGTAGAACACAGTTGCGTTTTTAAGAAAATATCGAGATACTAGGTGCTGTATTGAATGTCTAGCCGGAGATCTATGAAACGTATGCTCTGCCTATTGTTAACAGTTGCAACAGTGATCTTAGTGAGTGGTGGGTTGGGAGCCTTTTCTCTTTTTGTGACGTTCCCTGAGCCAACGGGACCGTTTGCTGTTGGCCTTAAACGATTAGTAATAAAGGGTGAATCTTATTCACTTGGGGCCTGATATGTACTGTTTTGCATATATTCTTGAAGAGCATCATAATAGAGTTTTAACACTATGAGTCCCACGGCTACCACCGCTACTGAAGTAACTGGGTGCCACACCTTCGATGTTCTCTCTTGCCTAAATCTTCAAGAGAAAGTCCACGATACATGTATAGCGAGAACTTTTTCTTTGCGGTATAACACCACCAGAAGTATATAGTCGATACGCATACAACATTAGAAAAGGGGCATGGAAGAATCGAGAAAAGAGTATGCACAGTAGCTCATGCAGAGAAATACGTAACCAGTAAACATGACTGGGCGAACTTGAAAAGTATTGTTTGTATTGAATCAGAACGAGAAATAAGTGGAAAGATAAACATGGAAATCCGATACTACATCACAAGCTTTGAAATGGATGCTCAGAGCATATTACCTAAAGTTAGAGGTCATTGGGGTATAGAGAGTTCCGTGCATTGGGTATTAGATATGAACTTCGGTGATGATCAGTGCACCATCCGAAAAGGGCCTGCTCCTGTGAATATTGCTGTCATTAAGCACTTCGCTCTCAGCTTTTTGAACAATGCAAAGCCCTTTTTTAAAAGAACTAGCATACAACGGCTGATGCGTATGGCTGGATGGAGAAATGATGTGCTGCAAAGTATTTTAGAGGCCAATTTCTAAATGAGGTGGCCCTGGCCCTGCTAAAACAAGCTTGACATGTATGAGCAACTCATGTAACACTGGTCCTTAGAAAGATTTAAACCTAAAAGGAACCAATGAGGTTGCTACAACTCGCTATTCTTTCACTGCTCAGCATATCGTTATTTGCTCACCGATATGACGTAGACTTTGATACCTCAATGGACTTTGAGCAAACAGATCCTAAGAAACAACAGGTTTATAATAAACGCAAAGCGTCTCCTTTGATAGCGATTTGTAGGGAGCTGTATGAAAAGAACAATCTAACTCAAGTATCGCCTCATGATGAACCTATAATCCCTAAGGTGATACATTTTATATGGGTGGGGCCACGTAACCTTCCTGATGTATATTTTCGGTGCTTGTATAGTGTACAGAAGTATTTGCCTGATTGGGAATGCAAGCTCTGGACAGATGAAGACATAGCGCAACTAGATCTTGAGAACCAAGCTCTTTATGATGCAGAAACAAACTATGGTGCTAAATCTGATATGGTACGGTATGAGATACTCTATAGCCAGGGTGGTGTGTATCTTGATATCGATATGGAACTGGTACAACCGTTAGACATATTAAACCATACGTACGAATTCTATTGTGGCGTTATGCCATGTGATAGAACAGCAACCATTAATAACTGTATAATAGGAACAACACCAGCTCATCCTATTATTCGTGCCTGTATAGATGAGGTGCATAAAAGGCGGGATGTTGAACGAGTTGAAGACCCTATGCTCGCTGTATTAATACGAACCGGACCATTGCTCTTTCAGGAAGTGTTTCATAAAACGGTACATCAGATGGAAGATACAAGCAGTGTTATAGCCTTACCAAAAAGCTACTTCTTCCCCGTAGATTGGAATATTCCAGAAACGAGAAAAGAGCTTCAGGAACTTATTAAGCCTGAGACGTTTGGCATTCATCACTGGAGTGGTAGCTGGGTTGAGTATAAGCCTAAGAAGGGAATATTGGATAAAGTGTATGCGTTGGGTTCGTGGATTAAGCACAAAATTGTGGGCTGATATAGCTATATATCGTTTATATTTATAATATTGCTATGGACACTGAAATGCTTAAACAATCTGAAGAGAAAGAAGTTCTTCCCGCACCACCAAAAGAAAACGTCAAGCCTCCTGTTGAAGATTTGTACTTATGCTAACCAGTAATAAAAGAATCCCAACAAGATTGTTAAGCTTGTTCTACTAATAGATTGTAGTACTTGATATTTTCTTTATAGGCTTGTATACAGATTCTTCTATGCTCAGGCTTGCTGATTTCTTCAAATGTAGGAGCATTTTGCTCGTCGAGACCATAAGCAGCAAGCTTATTAAACCCGGTACTTTTTATAGCGTTAAGGTGCCAGTGTAGAGCACAGTCTGTATTTTCGATGGTGTACCATCCTGAATCGCTAAAGTTTTTAAATCCCTTGCTAAGATCTTTCCAATGAAGAGCTGCTTCTATAAAAGGTATGTTTAGTTGTTGGCAAAAAGAGTTGATCGTTTTTTCAGGAACTAGAAAAAGGTCTTCGGTTTTTATGATGACGGGGGTGATGCCATGTTTAATGAGCTCCTTATAGAGGGTGTACAGATCCTTAAATCCCATTGAGGCTGAAAGTTGACTTTCAGGAAGTTCGTCAAAATAAGAAACCTTTTTCTTATAGTAGGAAATAATAGAACTATGGGGATTGCAAAGTAAAAAGATGAAGCTTACCCGGGGGTCTTTTATGAAGGTGGAATTATACGTTAAAAAGTCGATAGCGGTATGGGTATTTTCTCCTACAAATACAGAAGACTTCTCTGCTTCTTTTAGAATGTCCCTTTTGGCTGCTTCATAGGTAGCTGGTGCATCTTTTCGATACCAACCTTCAGTGATCGCTAAATAGTTATGTTCATGACAATAGGCCCAGTTGGCAGGAATATGTATAACCTTCATGTCGCCTCGATTTCCTACCATCCGTAAAAAATGAACTAGTGAGGCTCGAGGATTGGCGATCAGATAAAAGATTCTATGCTGTGCTTGTAAGGACAAGCCAAGTAGTAGGCTAAATAGCGCAATTCTAAGTTTCATAAGGCCTCACCTGGTAGAATTAATAATGTCTAATAATACCATTTGCACTGACTTTGTCAAGTAGCTGTACTGGTTCAGATAGAGGTGAGGCATAGAACCTATATAACGCTTGCACATGAGATCTGTACCTGTGCTGCCTGGTCTTCAGTGTATGGTGAAGTGCCGGTGATGACGTAGTTATAGTGGGAGTTGAGTAATGAGCTCTCCAAATGGTGATTGACACTGAGTATTTACATTGTTACACTCTGTCTTTATTCAAACTGACAATTCTTTTTAACCACATGAGATCTATGCGTGTCTTGCTAGGTCTCCGGAGTAATCTAAGTATCTTGGCTCTTCTAAAACATGAGTGGATAGTTGATTTTTAATCCCTCCGGGTTTAATTCCCCGAAGCTTGCTTCGTGAAAAAAAGCTATAAACTGTTGGTATGAGTAGATTTATACACAAAAGCTCCAACGTCCCATTTATCTTGTATCATCTTGTTTGTCCAGTTAAATGTATACATTAGGTCGATTTGGGAGTGAAAGGTCACAGCAGAGTATGTACGAGATTAAGGCAAAGATTATAAAAGCATAGAGAAGGTAAAACTGGGTATGGATCAACCAATGATTTGGCAGGCTAACAATTAGATACCCCGTAGCTTGCTGCGGGGAGGTTCATTAGATCAAGCTTCATGAAGCTTTTATACTAATCAAAGATATTTACACCTCTTTTGATTTGGAGTAGCTTCATGGATAGGTAACTACCAGTGATTTGGCCTTTAGTAAATTGAGCCCGGCATGAAATTTAGAAGATCCTCTTTATTTTTGCCTATGAAGTAGGCTTTATACTAGCAATTTAGGTAACTGCTCAATAAGTGCTGGTTACTTCTAAAGCACGCAAACTTAATCGGGCTTTCTGCCCAATTAGCCTCAAAAAAAAGATTTACTGTAATACTTAAGGTCCAGAATGCAAAGCAGCTCTTTGTTTTACGATATCTGGTAAGTAAGGAATTTTACCGCATCCAGTGATTCTGTCTTCGAGGTAGGCATGGAAAGAAATACCAAGTTTCATACATGTTTTAACAAGACTGGCATAGGTATCTCGAGCTTCGCGTCCCTCATCACTTCTTGTGCCACCTAATATTTTGCGTTTTCTTACCATTTCCCGGATATCCCGTTCACTTGCATTGTTGTTAAGCGGTATATCAGGATTCTCAAGAACTCTGAGAAGTTCGGTCATTCGAGAATGAATTCCCTTCAGGGCTTTATTGAGCTGCGTGCTTGCAGTTTTTTTACCAAAGATTCGCTCGAACTCTAAGAGTATAAGGTTTTTCTTTGAAGCTGTTGGATTTTGCTGATATTCCTTTAACTGTGAATAGAATATCCATACATGGCTTCGAATCTCTTCAATAAGCTTTTTCTCATCGTCATTCTTATGGAGCAGCTTCTTCAATGGTCGCTCTGCGTGGATCCAACACATAGCATGAATAAATGTATCAAACTGGCGTGCTCCATCACTGAGAATCTGTAACGTTTTAGGGATCCCGCTATCAATCAAGACAGCATACAGCATGCTCTCAGTGAGAATTCTTTTTGTAAGCTTACCCTCTATCTGCTGTTTGTCAAAGAAGCTTTCTAAAGAATCTTTATCTTCAAAGTGAGTACCAACATAGCTGTTTATAAGCTTCCTGACCTTCTTGTTTTTTAGGTGAGTATCAAGATACTCAAGTGCGTTGCTATTGATGATATAATCGGTTCTATCAGCCCGAAACATCTCGAAAAAGTTTATACGGGACTTAGAATTGGTGCTTCTAAACCAGGTAAAGAGGTTGTTTTGTATAACTGTGCTGTATCCATTTTTCCCTTGGTGTCGCGCTCCAGTATCATCAACGCTTACACTCTTAGAATTACGTAATCCAACGTGAAGGAGATCTTCTTTTTCAGCCTTAAGCTTGTTTGCTAAGGTCCTGTATTCTTTATCAATTTGTCCCGCAGAGATCTGAAGGTCTTTATCATTAAACTCCTGGCGTACCTTGCTTTGAGAGACACCGTTTTTTGCCATTTGATAAACTGCATGAAGTTTTACTCCAGGCCCAAAGTGAGAACCATCATTTGGAACCTCACCCCTAATGGTTTCTCCATTTGGTGTTTGCCATACTTCATATTTATATTCAATGGTATGTACTTTGGTCTCTATTTCTTGCACAACAAAGCTTCTGGTGCCTTTATATTTAGAACCTGGGGGAATATTTTCTTTGGGGACTTTGAGAACCACTGTACGGGTAATAGTGAGCTTTTTAGCTTTCTTTCCATTACTGCGTCTCTTCTTTGAACCTTTTTTCTTTGCCTCAAGCCTACTTGGTTCTATCTTTGGTTTGGGCGGGACTTTTTTGCGATCGCAAGCTCCTGCTTAAGCCGCCTATTCTCCTCTTTAAGCAGAACATTTTCTCTTGCAAGATGATCTACTCTAGCTTCTAGCCCCAAAACAAATTCGATAAGTTCTGCTATCGACATTTGTGATAGCTTTTGTCGTTCTTCCATGACGGTAATCTATCACGAAACTCTATCTCTTGTCTACCCCTAATTTAAATTAGGTAGATTTACCATCACTTATTGAGTAGTTACCAATTTAGGTAACAATAATATTAATGCCCGAATTTCGGCGACATAATTCTAAAAAACTCTTTATACTAAATATAAGATAGAGAAACAGGTCCCCAAAACTGACGGAGAAATTGTATGATATCAACCGAAAAACAACAAGAATATTACCAAGCATTGCTTGCAAAAAATACGGAGTATGAGGGTATATTTTTTGTAGGCGTCAAAACAACCGGAGTTTTTTGTCGGCCTACCTGCCCGGCGCGCAAGCCACAGTTTGCAAATTGTGAATTTTTCCGAGAGCCCCAAGGTGCGCTCCTGGCAGGATATCGGCCGTGTAAACGGTGTCGCCCACTTTGTCTTCCCAACCAAGTCTCAAAGCTTATTCAAACATTGGTAGATGCTGTAGAGAAAAATCCGGAAAAACGGTGGAAGGAGCGGGATTTCCAAGCATTATCGGTTGATGTTTCTACCGTGCGACGCCAGTTTAAAAAACGATTTGGTATGACATTTGTGGCCTATGCACGAGCACGGCGTATGGGTCTGGCCATGAAACAAATTAAAGAAGGTCAAGTGGTGATTGAAGCGCAGTTAGATGCCGGGTATGAGTCAAGCAGTGGTTTTAGAGATGCTTTTTCACGTATTATGGGAGCAGCGCCTACCTTATTAGGTGAAAAAAATATTTTAAAAGCAGCTTGGCTTGATACACTACTTGGGCCAATGGTGGCTATTGCAAATGAGCACGAACTGTATTTGCTTGAATTTGTTGATCGTCGTGGCTTGGAGCGTGAAGTTGAACATCTCAGACAAAAAACAAAAGCGGCAATTATACCAGGTCGCACAAAAGTAATTGATGCTATTGAACAAGAATTGCATGGGTATTTCAAGGGGTCGTTAAAGGAATTTACCACACCGTTGGCATTCCTTGGCTCTCCGTTCCAAAAACAGGTGTGGTACGAATTACAAAAAATACTTCCTGGCCAGGTTCGTTCATATATACAAATAGCTGAGGCCATTGGCAAACCATCTGCCTACCGCGCGGTAGCACAGGCGAATGGCGCAAATCAATTAGCCATTATTATACCGTGCCATCGCGTTATCAATGCAAATGGTCAGCTTGGCGGGTATGGCGGTGGCATTGCTCGCAAACAGTGGTTACTTGAACATGAAAAAAAAGTAGCTATTGAATAAAATTGTGATAATAAAAGAGTTGCTCTATAATGACCCCATAAATTCGGTAGAGGTTCAGAAATTATAGTGCGTCAGCCCTGGCGAGGAAGGTATTCTACTTGTTCTTTGGTCGCGAGGGTGGTATATTTATTCTACCTTAGGGTGCTTGGTTGATGCAGGATGGAGAAACGATGAAGAGATATGGTATTACCATAGTTAACATTCTTATAGGGATAGCAGCTGTTTGTTTGATTTATTATCATTATTTTTCACCGTTAATCAAAGTGAAAGATGAAGTGCCTGAGCAGTTTACCACTAGTAGTCTGGTTGAAAAGGCTTTGGCCTTTCCTTTGCCTGAAACAGATACTGTATCTCGAGCAGAAAGTTTGGAAATTGTAGGACGAGCATTTGAAAAAGTGGAGAAAACTGATTATGAGGAAGCTCTTGCGATAACCTTTGCAGGATTGGAAAAATACCCATCTGACTTTATTATTCAATCAGAGCTTGCAACATTACTTGGTGATCACGCGACCAATTATCGTTCTCCACTTAAGCAAAGGATGATTGCGAGGTCAAAAGAAATCTTTGAGAGGCTATTTAATGAGGCTGAAAGGCAACCTAAAAGGTTTCAGCATTGGTTTAAGAATGAATACTATTATCGTTTTGGCAACTATAAAGAGCAATATGAGTTAGGCCTAAGACGTGTTGCAGAAGATTGGGGAACCGATCGATGGGGAAAAGGTTATTACAGCCAGGGAGTTGGTGCTTCAAACTACGCCCGGGAACTTCTGAAACAAGATAAGAAGGAGCTGGCCCTGGAGTATGCACAAAAGGCTCTTGTTGCATGGGCACAATATTTCACGTACGATAATACCTACTATAATGCGTATGTTCATTATGCGTTAGCCTTGGGAATTCTTGGCTTCAAACAGGAAATGATGCGTGCTCTAGAGCGAAGTGCTTCAATAATAGGCTGCGATCTTGATTATGTTGAATTTAAAGAGATAACTCAATTTATTCAAGAAATTGAAGAAAACAAGGCTTCTTAAATGGCTAGGATGAATAGTATGAACCGACTCTTGTACCCATTGTTTGCAATTGTGATAGTAATCTTAGTGAACGGTTGGTTAGGAGCTTTTTTAGATTATTTTAATCTAAGGCCAGCAAAGATAGTTTCGTTTGACCCGACTTCATCATTTTTGGGAGTTTCCAAAGTACAATAACACCTCAGCATCAGCACTTTTTATTTTTTGAAAAGCGTAGTGCCCCAATATCTGCTGAGGCTTGACCTGTAAGTGATTTTGG
>SDBV01013070.1_pt1 | contig 10598 bp, 11 predicted proteins | sample 2277081 | NCBI WGS metagenome assembly SDBV01 (sample SAMN10402039, study PRJNA504765) | marine sediment metagenome | isolation source: marine sediment core GS10_PC15, 223 cmbsf | place: Arctic Ocean: Southern Knipovich Ridge | collected 2010
TGGTAATCTCGGGTTCTAGGAAGAGGTCGATTTGGAGATCCATTTCGGGGTTCACGGCATACGAATCGAAATCGGTGATCCCCTCGCCCCTGAGGATATCCTCATCAATGAAGAAATTTCCTGTGGTGGTCTGACTATCTTTGTTGAGAATTGCATAGGCAGCGTCCGCAACAATGGCAGGTTTTCTGCTTCTATCGAGCATTTCGGAAAAAAAGACTTCAATAGCACTCGTTGCTATGGTTGTCTTCGGCCAAAGGGAATTTACGGCAATGCGATTGGGTGCAAGCTCTGCAGCCATTCCTAGAGTGCACATGCTCATTCCATATTTTGACATCGTATACGCCAAATGATCTTTGAACCATTTCGGTTCAAGATTAAGAGGTGGCGATATGTTAAGAATATGGGGATTTTCCCTTTTCTTGAGGTGTGGAATGCAGGTCTGCGAGCAGAGGAATGTGGCGCGAACATTACAAGCAAACATCAGATCAAATCTTTTCATAGGAGTCTGCAATGTAGGCCAAGGGAAAATTGAACTGACATTGTTGATGAGTATATCGATCCCTCCAAATGTGTCGACAGCGCCCTTCACGGCATTGTGAACCTGCTCTTCATCTCTAACATCCACTTTAACAGGGTACGCTTTCCCTCCTGCCTTTTCAACAGCTTCCGCTACACTGTGAATCGTTCCGGGAAGTTTGGGGTGGGGTTGCGATGTTTTTGCGGCGATAATAATATTGGCACCATCTTGCGCACAACGCAACGCAATAGCCTCTCCTATACCCCGACTTGCCCCGGTAATAAATATGGTCTTGTTTTTGAGAATCATCGTATTTTCTATTCTCTTATTTCAGCAGCAAGCCACCGTATTTCACAAATACAGGAACAAATACCAGGCTGACAATATTCATCACATTGATCAAGATGTTCAGACTTGGCCCTGATGTGTCCTTAAAGGGATCCCCAACGGTATCCCCAACAATAGCAGCTTTGTGGCTGTCGGATCCTTTTCCTCCAAACTTTCCGGATTCGATGTATTTCTTTGCATTATCCCAGGCGCCGCCAGCATTCGCCATCATAATCGCCATCAGAAAACCGCTGATGAGCCCTCCTACCAACAATCCTGATAATGCTTCCGTTCCCAACAAAAGCCCTACAAGCAAAGGTGCGGCTATGGCAATGATTCCAGGTACAATCATCTCTTTTAGAGCAGCAGTTGTTGCAATATCTACACATTTTCCATACTCAGGTTTTGCTTTACCCTCCATCAAGCCATCAATGGTTTTGAATTGACGTCGCACTTCCTCAATCAGCTTAAAAGCGGTTTTGCCTACAGCTTTCATCGTCAACGAAGAAAATAGATAGGGCAGCATTGCGCCCAGAAATAGCCCAATTAATACTGTTGGATTGGTCAAAGAAACATCTTTGATATCTGCTGCGATTGTGAAAGCGGAAAATAATGCAAGCGCAGAAAGCATCGCAGAAGAGATCGCGAAACCTTTACCGATTGCTGCGGTAGTATTTCCCGCTTCATCGAGGGCATCAGTTCTCATTCTCACCTCTTTATCGAGTTTTGCCATTTCCGCAATGCCGCCCGCGTTATCAGCTACGGGCCCATAGGCATCGACAGCAAGGGAAATTCCAAGCGTTGATAGCATACCAACTCCAGAGAGTGCAATTCCATATAACCCTGCATTGGCGTGAGAAAAGAAAATCACTGCGCAAATAATGAGAATGGGTATCACAGTACTCTGATATCCTACACTTAAACCAGTGATTATGTTCGTTCCGGCACCCGTTGTAGCCCCCTGAGCTATCTGTTTCACGGGTCCATAAGAGCTAGAAGTGAAATATTCGGTGATCAGTCCAACAGCTATTCCCCCAAGTAATCCGATAAGAATTGCAGCAAATACACCGTGGTTGGTATACGTCTTTCCCAATAAGTCAAAAGTATGCGGCAAGGCATACTTACTCAAAAACCAAACTCCCACCACAACGAGTGCACTAGCAAAGAACAATCCATTTCTGAACGCACCATGTATTAAAGGCTGTTCTTCCCGATGGCCACTCGTTACAAAAAACGTTCCAAATATTGACGCTATAATTCCTATCGCAGCGACTAATAAAGGAAAAATCACAGAAGGAAAACTGTGGAAGGTAAAAACACCTATCGTTAAAGAGGCAATCAGTGTTCCAACATAAGACTCAAAAAGGTCTCCTCCCATTCCCGCAACATCACCAACATTATCACCAACATTATCCGCAATCACTGCCGGATTTCGGGGGTCATCTTCGGGGATTCCAATTTCAATTTTTCCCACCAGATCCGCAGCAACATCTGCGGCTTTTGTAAAAATCCCTCCTCCAACACGAGCAAAAAGCGCTATTGAGGAACTTCCCAACCCGAACCCTTTTATAATATGAATGGCGGTATGATGTTCCATGCCCAAGATAACTACCAACATCAAATACAACACACTCAACCCAAGGAGTGCTAAACTTACAACACTCAATCCCATTACAGCGCCGCTGGAAAAGGCAATACGTAAAGCCTTATGTAAGCTACTAATCGCAGCATTGGCGGTACGTACATTCGCTTGAACAGCAATACGCATTCCTGCATACCCCGCGGCTCCTGAGCAGAGGGCGCCTAAGATAAAAGCTATAGCGGTGTACTTGCCCTCGTTTACACCCGATGTTGATGATTCATCTAATGCGAGCCACAAGATCGGTGTTAAAATAATGATGAAAACCAAAAGGATCTTATATTCGCGATATAAAAAAGCCTTAGCGCCCTCTTGGATGCTTCTGGCAATTTCCCGCATCTGTGGTGTTCCTTCCTCTTCCTTTAATATCTGAGTCGCAAGGTATCCTGCGAACCCCAATCCGATCACAGCGACAAGAAATATACTGCAAATTTCTAACATGATTCCTTCCTTTAATTTTTCGTTCGAAACACGCGTAATTTAAAAAAAATGTTTGTTATTGGCTAATATATAAAAATATAGAATTCAAGCCTACATTTTTTATGTCTCAACTTTTGTTGTACAGTGGCCGCAACGTTGGGCGTTTATGGGGATTTCCATCTGACACTCTGGGCAATGTTTTGAAGTGGGAACCTCCTTTTTTCTTCTTTTTATAGTGTTAATCGCTTTTATGACTATGAAGATGGTTAATGCAATGATCGTAAAATTGATGATTGTATTGAGGAAAAGGCCATAATTGATGGTGACAGCTTCTTTGGTTCCCGTAGCGTTTTTTAAGGTTATTGAGAGGTCGCTGAAGTCAACACCCCCTAAAAGCATTCCTATCGGCGGCATGATGACATCATTGACAAGTGAGTTCACAATTTTACCAAAGGCGGCGCCAATGATAATACCTACTGCCATATCCACAGCATTTCCCTTGAGGGCAAATTCTTTAAATTCTTTTATGAATGACATTGTTTTTTCTCCTATTGGCGCAAATCTAAAAAAAAATGAATTAATTAGCATCCATTATTTTTGCGCATACACAATTAAATTGAAGTTTTTGCTACGTGCCCAGAGCAATCGCGTGAAGATATTTCTATACGTTTTTTTCGGTCACAACCAAAAAAACATCAGGATAGGCACGGCAATCTGGTTGTAAGAGCATGTGAGAAAGTTGCTTTGGATGTATATTCTTTCTGCCCTCCTTCGTCGGGCAGAAAGAACATACATCGAAATTGCCTCAAATTTAGGTTTGGATTGCAAAAATTAGTGTGCTAGTATAGGCTTACTTTCCATAGAAATCCTCTTATGAAAAATAAAGGAGTAAGTTATGTCATCACCATCTGTTGTTCATAGAAGTTATCATTCACATCCTGGAACACCTGAACCTTCGGGTAAGGATTTCCACGGATTTAATAGTGCCGAACCTCTTTCTCGAAGTCGAGATACACATAGTTCTACTTCAACGGGCAAAAAAACTACTGAAGTTGTAAGGACGATTTTCCCAAAACCAAACCATACAGACCAAGCTGTGCAAAAACAACCTTTAACGAAAGAGGCGTTTATTGAAAAACACCTCGAACGATTTGAGAAGTATTCCGCCCAAATGCAAGCCCTTTTTCCAGAAGTCACAATGGAAAAGCACCGGGAAAATTACAATGTATATTGTGACAGCTTTTATCGACAATACTTACAAAAAGTTACAACTCATAACGATCCCGGAAGAGTTCTATAAAACAATAAATTCCATGAAGATGGCTGGTCAGCAATTCCCGCTGGAGTGCATCCTGCTGATTTAGAATATGTTAAAGAATAGTCTTTCGTAGAATTTGACCCTTTTTCTTGGTCTTCTTGCACTTCTATACTTTCTGCAGGAACAACATATTCCTCTTCAACTGTCTGCAGTTCTGCAAAATATTGAACCTAGAAAACGCAGTTGAAAATGATCTATAAGTGCAAGATTTTGGTTCATAACCGCTTACAATGGAGGGTCATATTCCCATACGGTGAAGGGGCCCTCCATTGTAAGCGGTTGTGGGCCAAAAGATTGTGCTTAGAGATCGTTTTCAACTGCGTTTTTTAGGTTAAAACTTTTTATGTCGTCCTCCCCATGGGCTACCATCTAAGGGCTCGTGCAAAAATAACTTGTGCGTTTCTGGTGACTCAGCGCTTCAGATGCGAGGCGCAAATTCGCAGACAACTTATTAGTTTTCAAGAATTTGCAACAAAGCAGATGAAGATGATGTGTTGGCAGAAATGCGGAAGTTATTTCTGTACGAGCCCTAACGCTCTTCGAGCTTTGAGAACTGAAGATCAATCAGTTAAACTTGTTTAGCCTGATGCGTATGCGCACACGGGCACGATGCTAATGCTTCATTCATGCTGGGTATATTTGTTTAGGTCGAGATATTCATTACTCATAAAGTGAATTACTGGAAGGGCATGGCTTACCAATAGGCAGGTCATGTCTTTTTTATTTTGAAGCTTTTTGATAAGCGTCAGAATGTCTTTTTGTATCGAGACATCAAGAGCCGATGTGCACTCGTCGAGAAGAAGAACCTTGGGTTCGAGGAGTAGTGATCTTGCGATGGATACACGTTGACGTTGTCCTCCTGAGAGTTGATGCGGGTAGCGGAAGAGGTGCTCGGAAGAGAGAGAAACATCTTCCAAGGCTTTTAGTAGAGTGTCTTCGTTGTGAGGGATTCTTCGTATTAGCAAAGGTTCTCGCAAGATTTCGTATACGGTATGCCTTGGATGCAGGGAGGCGTAAGGGTCTTGAAAGACCATTTGAACATCTTTTGGCCGAGATTTTCTAGGTATTGCATTGCCCTCGATAAAGATTTCGCCGGTCCAGTGTGTATGCAGAGAGCATAGTGTTCGTAGTAGTGTCGATTTCCCACATCCTGAGGGTCCGGCAATCCCAAAAGTGTGGTTTCGTGGAACTTCAAAGTTGAGATTGTGGAGAATCGGCATCTGACATTGCTTGTCTTTATAGATTGTCACATTCTTTATGGTGATCATTTGGGCTCCTCCGGTAGCATGGCATCAAATAGGCGTTGGATATAGGGGTGTGCGTTTTTGCGGAGTTCAGCGGGAGTGTCGACGGCAAGGAGTTGACCTTCTTTCATGACGCCAATGCGATCACAGAATTGACATGCTTGCTGGAGGTCGTGGCTGATGAATAACAATCCCATTTGCCTCTCTTTCACATGATCCTGCAGTAGGGTAAGGATTTCATGCTGTAAAAGGGAATCCAATGCGGAAACGATCTCGTCGGCGATTAAGAATTTCGGATTTTGCATGAGCATCATCGCGATCATCACCCTTTGTCCCATCCCTCCGGAGAGTTGATGAGGATACATTTGTAGGATCTCCTCTGGAGAGGGGAGTTGTACCTGTTGTAAAGCTGACAGGGGAGTTGTGGCACTGGAAACCTCTTGTAGCTGTTTTTTAATGTTCATTAGAGGATTTAGGGAGGTTTTGGCGTCTTGCAAAATCATCGCTATCTCCGAGCCTCTGATTTCTCTCCACATCTTTTCGTTGATGTTTGTAAGATCTTTTCCCTTCCAGGTGAGGGTTTCCGCCTGAACATTGGCTCCTAAAGGGAGCACCCCAAGGAGGGTTTTTGCAAGCATTGATTTTCCTGAGCCGGATTCACCTATCAAACCAAACTTTTCCTGTCCGATGTCAAGGGAGACCTCTTTTAGAATCGGTACGTTGGAGATGTTGAGAGAGAGATTCTGAATGGATATTAGAGGCATTGGGCCTCCCTTTTGGGATCGAGAAGGTCGCGGACCGCTTCCCCTATGATGTTAAAGCATAGGCAAACGGAAAAGATGGCGATTCCGGGCATGACAGAAACCCACCACTGATTTAGGAGGAAGGTGCGCCCTTGCGCTGCCATTGTTCCCCATTCGGGTGTTGGGGGTTGCGCTCCTAAACCCAAGAATCCTATCCCTGCTATGCTTAAGATAATTCCTCCTAAGTCCAAGCTCAGGCGGACGAGCAGAGAAGAAATACATAAAGGGAGCAAATACCGCCATAGAATGCGCCATCTGCTGGCGCCTTGCAGTTCTGCGGCCTGAATAAATTCTGCATTTCTGAGGGCGATTGTTTCGGATCTTGCTACGCGAGCATAGATCGGCCAAGATGTTAGTGCCACGGCAAAGGCAGCGTTGAGGAGTCCTGGCCCAAGGATTGCAACAAAGACGAGGGCAAGAATAAGTCTGGGGATGGCAAAGAACAGATCGATTGTGCGACTGATGATAAGATCGATCATCCCTCCGGCATAGCCTGCAAACATGCCAAGAAACAGCCCTAAGGGTGCAGTTATCCCTGCAGTCAACACTACGCTAAAAAATGTCATCCGTCCGCCATAGAGGATTCGGCTCCAGATATCCCTGCCTAGTTCATCGGTTCCGAATATATGATTTGCGCTAAAGGGTTGTAGGCGATTTTTGATATCGATATCGAAAGGATTATAGGCTGCAAACCATGGAGTAAAGAGGATGCCGATTCCCCACAGAGCAAGGATGGTACAGGCAAGGACAACTTCCCAGCGAGATAGGAACTGTTTGAATAGGGTCGCGAAGCGATTCCATCGTGCTTGCCACAAGATTGTCTTTGACATCATTGCGCTACTCTTGGGTCGATTTTTGTACTTAAGAGGTCAACAGCGATATTAAATCCGATGAAGATGACTCCGACAAGAAGTGTGGCTCCAAGGAAGGCATGATAATCCAGGAGCATGAGGCTTTGTGTGAGATAGCTTCCAAGGCCGGGCCAGGCAAAGACTGTTTCTATGATGATTGCCCCTTCCAATAGGGAGGCGAAGCTCATCATGATCACTGTGAGCAGGGGCAGATATACATTGCGAAAGGCGTGTTTCCACAGGACGAGAGAGGGGGAGAGGCCTTTGAGTGTGGCGGTAAGAATGTAAGGCTGGGAAAGTTGTTCGAGAACAAGAGATCGTGTCATTCGACTTAACGAAGCCATATTAAATAAGCCAAGGATGCTAGCGGGAAGGATTATATGACTGAAAGCGTTGCGAAATACATCCCAGTCTCCGTGGAATGCGGAGTCAAGAAGGAGGGATCCGGAGGACGTAGGGTAGTCTGCGTAGAGGACGTCGATTCTTCCGGGTCCACCAGTCCATTGTAAGCTCACGTAAAAGAGTAGAAGGGCGAGAATTCCTAATACAAATGTTGGAATGGAATAGATGACGACCTGCAGCTGTACGAGAACGTTCCAGAAGGATCGAGGGCGCCATGCGGCCATAACCCCAACGGGTATGCCCCCAACGATTCCTATGAGTAGAGCTATTGTTGCCAACTCTAACGTTGCGGGGAATACTCGAAACAGGTCTGTGGAGACAGGATTGGATGTCATGACGGACATTCCGAGGTCTCCATGCAGGAGGCGAAGAAAATAGTTGGCTGTCTGTTTCCAGATGGGTAAATCTACTCCCAAAGTTTCACGTGCTTGTTGGTAGGATTCCGCAGAGGCAGAATCGCTAATTAAGGTGAGAGTGGGATCAATAGGTATCCATTGACTCAATGTGAACGTTAAGCAAAGGAGCAAAAAAGCCGTAACGCATCCGGAGATGAGGATATTTGCGCTACGATATTTCACTCATGACTCGCGGTTTCAGAGGTATAATAAGATAATATATCTAGCGGTGTGAGAAAACGGACTCCCTTTTGCAAAGACTCTTTTCGTTGGACGAGCACCCGATTTTCTTGGAAGATGTTCACGAAAGGCGCTTCTTTATGGAAGTGTCGCTGGAGCTGCAAATAGAGTTCTCGCCTTTTTTCGTTATCCTGTTCCTTCATAGCAGCAAGGGTCTTCTCATTGATGTCTGGAATTTCCCAAGAGTTTCTCCATGCCAGTGTTCGCTCCTTGGAATCGTCGGAGTTGTCGGGGTTGTAAGCAAAAGTGAGGGCGTTGTTATTGGGGTCGCAGTAGTCGGGAACCCATGTGCTCAGCGAGAGGTCATGTTTTCTCGCACGCAATTTTGTTAAGACTTGTCTGGAGTCTCCAGGGAGAATGTTGACTTTGATGTTAGCTTTCGCAAACATTGCCTGTATCGCCTGGGCAAGTTCGATTTTGGAAGCGTCAAGGTTGACGGTGAACCCTTGTTCAAGACCTGCTTCCTTCAAGAGTTCTTTCGCCTTTTCCACATCCAAAGTGAAAGGGGAGTCTTCACAAGCGGCAAAGAATCCTTTTGGTATAAAGGACTGATGGACTGTCATTTTCCCTCGCGCGAGGGATTCAAGTCCTTCGTAGTCGATAAGATATTTTAGAGCTTGACGAACCTGAGGGATTCGGAGGTATTGGTTTTTCTGGTTCATGCTCATGAAATAGGTCATCGACAATGGGTATATATCCACTTGAAAGGTATTTATTCCTTCTGTTTGGTCGAGACCCAGGTTTCTGGCGATGTCGATGTCTCCTTTCATGAGAAGCATTTTCTGGGTGGACTCTTCCGGTATGCTTCGGAGGATTACATGTTTTAACGTTGCGTTGCCTCGAAAATAGTTCTCGTTCCGCTGCAAAAAAACTCCCGTATTGGGGGTCCAACGTACCAATGTAAAGGGGCCAGAGCCTGCGTAGTGAGTTTTTAGCCAGGTGTGGCCAAGGTCGCCGTTTGCTTCATGAGAGAGGACGAGTTTTTTATCGAGAATGGCTGCGTTTGCTGTGGTGAGACAGTAGAGCAACAATGATTGCGCATAGGCTTGATCTGTTTCAATGACAAGGGTATGAGGGTTTTCTGCATAAACCTTGTCGTGGACATTATCTGCTGTCCAGCCAAATTGCGTGAACAAATAGGCAGGAGTTTTGTTGAGACGTACAATACGTTGGAGTGAGAAGGCGGCGTCTTCAGCGGTGAGAGGGTTTCCTGAGGCAAAAGTTACATTCTTGTTCAGAGTAAAAGTGAATTTTTTGCCTCCGTTGGTAATCGTCCAGTCTTGCGCGAGGATCCCTTTAAATTGACCTTCATTGTCGGAATCGTAAAATACCAGTCTGTCGTAGGTGTTATGTGCATATTCGAGACCGCTCGGTTCAAAAATTTCTGCGGGATCTAAGGAGATGAGGTCGTCCAATTTTGTTGCAACAACAACAGTATCTTGAGGGGGTATTGCGTGGACGTGGGAGAGGAGACACAAAGCAAAAAGGAACAGATATTTTTTCATTGTATAGCCTGAGGTTTTATCTTGATGAGGCCATAATATAGAAGATCCACCATGAAAATGTCAATCCGTGAAACCATCGACAAGTCCCAATTCGACATACTTGGCGACTAAAGAAAACGATCAGGATGAACAAGATGGGAAGGATGAAATATAGATTAGGGATGCGGTGTGATTGCTAGGATGGTGATTTCGCGTTTTTCTGGTCCATAAATCCAAAATATGCGGTAAGCGCCAGGTGTTTTATTCTGGGCGTACGACTCGAAGACGCCCCCTTCAAAAGGAGATTTCAGACTGTCGAATTTGTGAGTGTTTAGCGAAGGGTGGCGCAAGTTGACGTGCATGTATCCGATGACTTTTCCAACCGCTTTATACTGCCTTTGCTTGCTTTTGGTGTTTTTCAGTTCCAAAAGCTGCTTTTCCGCTTCTTTGGTGAATCTAATTTTGAACATGGTCTTTGTCTTCGTCGTCCAGGAATTCAGTAAAATCGATGTCTACGTCTACGATGCGTCCTTCTTTGGCGTCTTCCATTCCGCGCATTAGGGAGGCTAAAGCTTCAGGCTTCTTGTAAATCCAGTGTTCGCGTGCTGGAATTTCGACTAAAGGGTCTAAAACTATCTTTCCGTCTTTTTGCCTGGAAACGCGAAATGAACTTAGCTCGTCTCGTTCTTTTTTTGAAAGGAAGTTTCCTAAGCAAACGCGGTACTTGTTGTCCATTTGGACTTTTCTTTTTTGTCTTCGCATATTTACCTCTCTGTTCAATCCCATTGTAGCATTTGTGGGATTTAGTGTCTAGTGGGATTTTCTCGGGGAAGAAAGGGGGTAGGTTTGGAATCTCAAGCCCGACCCCTTTCCCTCCAGCAAAAAGCCGATTGCTCGGCTTAGTCCAAATGATTTGCCAGCAATAGATTTTGGACTAAGCAAAATAATTTGGACTAAG
>SDBV01013071.1_pt1 | contig 10598 bp, 11 predicted proteins | sample 2277081 | NCBI WGS metagenome assembly SDBV01 (sample SAMN10402039, study PRJNA504765) | marine sediment metagenome | isolation source: marine sediment core GS10_PC15, 223 cmbsf | place: Arctic Ocean: Southern Knipovich Ridge | collected 2010
ATTTTATCATCAAATTGAGCTTCTAAGTGCTTCATTAAGTCTTTTATAGTATATCCTACAAGTTTCTCCCATCGTCTTCCTGCTTTTTCTTCTCTTAGAGCAATCCAAATCGCTGTTGACATACAATCATCAAGCTGTCTTTTGGGATTTTCTCTTTGTAGTAGGCTAACATGATCCGATGGATGTCTTCATGTTTTGCATCTGCAACCTTCATCGAATCAATATCAGGAAAATGTGCCTTAAATGCTGGTGTACTGGCAAATCTCTTCATCGCTGATGAAGAAATAAAAAACAGAAAATCAGTCTTTTGCAGATTGATCAGCATCTTGAATATCTCACCATTTATCTCTTTAATACCATATTGATCTATGAAAAGTAGATTAGGCTGTTGTTTTAATTGTTCATATTGCTCACGAAACAATTGCTGGAATTTTTTACAATAACATGAAACCGTAACCTTGGTCTTCCATGCAGCCTCATCAAAGCTATTATCGACCTCTGCTTGCAATTCTTCTAACTTGTCCTGCTCTGCTTCATTTAAAATTACATCAACAGTAACATCTTTTTGTATTATTAAATCACGATATTTATCTATCGTCCGTAAGATGCGAAGAGGGCTTCCGGGCTCTCCATCTACATCTTGTCCAGAGCCGGCACAAAAGTCATAAATCGTGACTTTACTAATATATTGATTCTGAATAAAGACTGGTAGCCATAATGAGAGATACTGCTCGAAGATTCCCAACTTCATCAGTGTAGCTTCACCATAAGGCTCTTTGTTAATATCTTTTGCCATTGAGTTCTTAGCTTTAACGCTTTATTAAACAAAGCTCTCTAAATTATTATTTTAGCTTCTGTTATATCAAACTTTCGCATGGAAAAATCCGATATTTCGCTTTCATCAAAAACTATATTAACCTTCTTTAATCGTAAATCCGTTTTACTCATCCAAGAAGTTATATGGTCAGACTTAACCTTACTATTCTCTGTCATAATCATTTTGCTATTTGTATTCCAATTAGGATTTTTGCTGCAATTGTTTACATAATCTACCAATGCTCCTGCAGCAAGATCTGCTATCGCTACAAAATCTTCTTCGGCTCTGTCGCCAGGATCTATTTCTGAAGTTCCTACACCTAATTTTCCTGGGCAGTGTTGTAGATATATATTTCCTAAGCCTGAAAGCATTGTTGCGACATCTTGACATTTAATAGGATTCGCAAATATTTCGTCCTGATCTGAAATCCAATATATCTCTTGTTCATCTTTTCCTAAAGCCCCTATTAGAATTATTGCGAAATGAGCTGTTTCGCCCATTTTTTTAAATTGTTTTTCAGACCATTTCCACTTTAGTCCCAAACTTTTTTTCCATTTATCAAATAAACCTTCATACGTAACTAAACCTTTTACTTTTTTATTTAATATAAAATTAATAAGTAAGCCGTCTATATTATTTGCGGCATCAAGAAACGGCATAAGCGCATTTCGCTTATAAGAGTCGTTGAGTGCCTTGAATGACATTCGACGATTATTGGGAAGTAAGATTTTTCGAATGTGCCTTCTTTTTATCTCCCACTCATTGGAATTAAATAGATCAATCACGAGAAAACTAGTTACAATGTAATCACTTGTTTTTTCGTATCCACTTGAATCTGATGCAAGAAGAACCAAAGGCCCATTAAATTCCGGCAATTTAATATCTTGCATGATTTTATCTAGAGTTTTAACCCAAGGATAAGCGTTTTTATTAGAATTTCTCCAATGTTTGTTCATATTTTTTCTTGCCACCTTTGGTAAGTCTACGGCGGACGTTGCTTAAACAAATGAATTCATCTTCGCTTCGCAACTTGTCTGCGTTTGTTCTCGGAGTATTTCAACGCATCTGGCTAAGTATTTTAGTTCTTCGGGGGTTATTCTGTCAAAGCAATTCCCGACTAATTGTCAACTCAAAAACTCCAACTCTCTCAAACTAAGCTACCCCCGGTTTGTCAAACCAAAGCGTTCTGGCGAGGCACCCAATTTTCTTTTTTCACTTCTTCCTCTGAGTTCTCTGTGCCGGATTTTGTCTTTGGTCTATAGTCTTGAGTCTCTTGCCTACTCGACTTGTCGAGATAACACCAAACACGCAGCCCCCTGAAAATTACTCCCTTAAAAACTGCTTATTTACCAACTACTCCTTCTAATTCCTTGTAACTTTTTGTTGTTTTATGTCATTTTATGTCATTTTCCGCGCACCAAAATTCTCTAATTCGTCAATGGTGACGACGCTACTTATATGCCATAAAGCCCCTTTTTGCTTGATTTTTGCCCGAAATTTGATATAATACCAATATACTACCGGGGGCCAAATGGTTACAAACCAACAAACAAAACCACGAACAAATACCAAATCGCAAATACCAAATCGCGAGGCGCAAACCCCTCAGGGAATGAAATGCCGATTGGAGCAAAACGCAACGAACCAAAAACTACAAATTATGCAAAACAAACCCAATTATACCCAACCACGCCCCAAAAACCACGATTCCGAAAAAAACGAACCCAATTCAAACCCAATTGGAGCGAAACGAAATGAACCACTATCCACGAATTTATTTACCCGATTTTAGCTTTTTGAAAAAAAAATTATATCACTATATATAGTATGTTGCCTATTTCCCCCAGATACACCTACTCCCGGCGTATCTGGTGTGAAAATAGGTCTTTTAATACTTCGGGTTTTGATATTGATAGACCCGATTATGCCCTGGAACGGCCTAAATACGGCTCCTAAAGGCAGTTAAGGCAAATGCGAACTTTTTTAAAGTTTTCTACTTAAGGTTGTCGATATCAACACTGTAAGGATAGAACGGGCCTCAAAAAGGATTTGGGGGCATACAATATATAGTGGTTATCGGGTTAAGGTGAGAGAATGAATTTTTCGCCGGCAACCTAAGATTCAGCAGGGTAATTTGAAAGATGTCAGAAACAGATACTAACAGCGATTTTGAACAGCCAAAGGAACAGATGGACACGAACGAAATAGAGATGTCAGCAGATGACGATTTGCTAATGGAGCGAATCCTCGAAAACATCAATGCAACGCCTATTGGTCAGGTGTTGAAGAGCATAGCAGCGTTGCCTGAGATTCGCCAGGAGAAGGTGCTCGGTGTCCGCCAACAGCTTAACGACAGTAAGTACGACCTCAATGAGCGTTTGGATATTGCCTTGGAGAAGGTTCTTGACGAGCTTATGGCTTAGGGTGATTGACGTGGGCTGTTAATGTTCAGCCGTCTGTTGCTGAAACAGTGTCAGTAATAACCAGTCCGTATTTAAGAACGAATAAGAGTTTTTAACTACGAGACTATTTCGGGGACCTCATCGTCCGGCTCATCCATATCCATCGGTCTATAGCCGGGCTGTTTAGACTTTTCCATCTCTTCGTTGAAGGCAATGATGACTTCTTCCTGAATCCGTTGCCTGCATTCGGCATTGATGGGATGAGCGATATCCGCGTGCAGCTTCATTCTGCCTTTCATGTCTTTTTTGGCACGGTTTTCAGGCAGCGACCCTCCGCAATTATTGCAGAATTTTGCTCTGAGGTGGTTTTTGCTTCCGCAGTTTTCGCAATGGTCACTCATTTTTCTTGATGGCATAGCGACGAAGAGCCCGCCAGTCCCTTCGATTACCTTGATGTCGCGTACCACAAACTCGTTGTCCATTGTTACTGAGCAGAAGGCTTTTAATCTGTCGTCCTTGTTGTCCACTAATTTTACTCTGACTTCACTGATTTTCATTTTGCTTGCCTCTATTCAAAACTCACCATCTATTGCTGCTTACGATAACGGCTTTACAGCCGATACTTTCTTCAATCTGAAGCTGGTGCTCCCTAACTCTCTTTTCATCCCCAGGGTCCGTAATCCAAAACATAGCGGAACCACTTCCAGTCAGGCACAGCGGCCTGATGCCGAGCGATTCGGCGCTAGCTTTTAGTTCAGCAAGCTCTCCATACAAGCTGAAACAGGTCTTCTCTAACATATTTGCACACATTTGCGCGGCTAAATCAATATCGTTTTTACTGATATAGCTGTTTATCCGATTATGCAGTTGTTCGTAGGTGGTGTTATCGTGGCGGTAATTGTCGTAAATCGTTTTTGTAGAGACATTTATGTCAGGCAGGACTAAAATTGCCGCAAAATCAAAAATTTTTTCAAATTTTTTATTTTTTTCACCTTTTCCGGTGCAAAGTGCCAATGGGCCGTCGAGGAAGAATGGCACGTCGCTGCCTAGTTCGGTGGCCAATTCGGCCAGTTTTTCCCGGCTTAGCTGCAGGTTCAGGAGTCTATTTAGTCCTATAAGGGTAGCTGCGGCGTCGCTGCTTGCCGAGCCCAGGCCAGTACCTGCAGGGATGTTTTTTGTCAGTGTGATTTTGAGGCCTGCTTGCGGCAGAGAAGTGCTCATGAGGATTTTGGCGGCGCGGTAGACGATGTTTTCTTCGGCCTGTGGTGCCCAATGGGGGCCTTGACAGAGAAGTTCGATACCGGTTTTTTGTGTTTGCTGGATGAGGATATCGTCGTAGAAGTTGACCTTGGCCATTATTGTTTCTATTTCGTGGAAGCCGTCGGGACGTTTGCCGGCAATTAAGAGACTTAGATTGATTTTCGCCGGTGCGCGTATCAGTAATCCGTTACTGCGCGTTTCGAATTGTTCTTTGTTCAACATAGTTGCTCATTGACATTATACGTGATTATTCTTATTTTGAGTACAAAAATATGGAATTCAGGAGAAAAGATGAATGATGTAGTTGAAAAAGCGGAGCATGGCGGTGAAACGACAGCGTGGTGGCACTGTCACAGGCATTTATATAACTGGGTAATTCACTTTTCAGATACCAAGCATGGTGAGAGGGCGCTTTTTCTGTTGAGTTTTGCCGAGTCGAGTTTTTTTCCGGTTCCGCCGGATGTATTGCTTGGGCCATTGACCCTTGGTGCGCCTAAGAAGTGGTTGAGATTTGCTGTTTCGTGCTCAATTGCGTCGGTTCTTGGTGGTATTCTGGGTTATTGCATAGGTATGTTTTTCTGGTCTGTGATAGGCCCATGGGCTTATGCGCACCTTGGAGGTATTGGGATTACCGAAGCGAATTTTACGAAGTTCGAGAGTTGGTACGACAAGTATGACTTTTGGATTGTTTTTACATGCGGCTTTACTCCATTGCCTTATAAGGTTTGTACTATTTCGGCAGGGGTAACTAAGATTAACTTTGCTGGATTTCTTCTCGCATCGACGGTAAGCCGTTCGGCGAGGTTTTTTATTGTAGCGGGGCTAATGGGCTGGAAGGGCGAAAAGATAAGGCCGTTTATTGAGAAGTATTTCAACTGGCTTTCGCTTGCTTTTGTGGTACTGCTGCTTGGCGGCTTTGCTGTGATAAAATTGCTGCATTAATATTTCGCGGCAGGTTGTTATGAATGAAGGACAGAAAAAAACATTATTGAAGCTTGCCCGCGATACGGTTGAGGCGGTTATCAAGGGTCAGGCGGTTGATGTGGCTGCGTCGGATGACCCTGAGTTGAATGCTCCGTGCGGGTGCTTTGTTACGTTGAAGAACCATGGCAGATTGCGAGGTTGTATCGGACAATTTGTTTCTGAGGCGCCTTTGATTGAGCTTATTGGCGAGATGGCGAAATCGTCTTCTACCGGTGACCCTCGATTTGTAGGCGACCCGATAACGGCGGGTGAACTTGGTCAGCTGGATGTAGAGATATCTGTGCTTTCTCCTCTTGAGCGGACGGATGAGCCGTTGAGTCTGCGTCCTGGGGTTGATGGTATATATATAAAGAAGGGGCATATGTCGGGGTGTTTTTTGCCACAGGTTGCCGATGAGACCGGCTGGAGCAAGGAGGAGTTTCTTTCGTATTGCTGTTCGCACAAGGCGGGGTTAGCGGAGGATGCGTGGAAGGACAAGGATACGGAGGTATATTTGTTTACCGCGGAAGTGTTCGGTGCGGCTTTTGAAGCTATATAGCTGATAAGGCGTTTTATCCCTGCTGTTGTCAATTCCGGTATTCCTCAGATTATCAGCGAGAAGTTTGCTTTTGCGCGGAGATAAAAAAAACGCATAAACAGATAAAGTGCTGTAATTTATTTGCCGATAGTTGAGCGCAGATGCAGTTCTAAAAATGGGGCGGATAGACCTGACGTTTAAATTAGGATTGTCAAAACAGATGCTTTTGTTTGTCATTTTAAACGTGCTGTTTAGCGTAGACAGGGAATGAACGTCTAATGAAAGGGTAGATATGGCGAATTAAGTTGTGACGTCAGGCGAATATTGATTGCGATAACAAATGGATTAGATAACAAAACGAAACGAATAGATTATTAGATTATTAAATTAAAGATGGGGGAAATTACTATGAAAGCTAAAAGATTAATTATTTTGATGGCTATTGCGGTGGGAATTTTTGTAGTAGCAGGTTGTAGTTGTATGAGTTGGACGAATTTCTGGGGTGGAGACCCTGATGCAGAGTGCGTAAGCCATTGGGAATGGAAACAGAAAGAGGTGGAAGTAGCAGGGGGTCCGTGTGATGCTCCAGCTAAGATCAGGTCTGAGCAGTCTTATCCGATAGGCGCAGGCGGCAACGCGATACGCCTGGAAAAGATGTCACCTAAGGAGGTCGGTGCGAATGCAGATTTTGAGTATCGCATAAAGGTGACAAATTTGACGGACCAGAAGCTGCATAATGTTGTAGTTAGAGATGTTTTAAGCGAGGCGATGGAAATTAAGAGTTCTGTTCCTGAGACCTGGATGATTGAAGAGGAGGAAATCAGTTGGAGATTTTCCGAGCTTGGTGCCAAGGCCTCTGAGATGATTACAGTAAGTGCTGTAAGCGGCGGCGAAGGTTTTGTTCGCAGTTGTGCTGATGTTAGTTATGACAGCCCGACTTGTGCTCAGATAGCTATAGTCGAACCCAAGCTGCAGTTGAGCAAGATAGCACCGACTGAGGTTCTGTTATGTGACAGGATACCTCTGAAGTATGTCGTTACCAACAAGGGTACGGGTTATTCGTGTGACCTGCAGATTAAGGAAAGACTTCCTGAGTCTCTTAAGACAGCTAAAGGCGAAAGGGAGTTGATATTTAGTGTAGATTCTCTTGGTCCTGGTGAATCTCGGGAGTTTACGAAGACAATCGATGTCAGTAAGGCTGGGCGATATGCGGGCAGAGCCATGGTGAGTTTTCGTGGCGGCGGCAGAGTCGAGTCTAACCTGACTACGACAATAGTTCGTCAGCCGGTATTGACGGTCAATGAGAGCTGTCCTGCCAGCAAGTACATAGGTCGTTCGCTGACGTATGATATCACGGTGAGCAACAAGGGCGATGGTATGGCGAAGAACACTGTGATAGAGGCCTCGGTTCCGGAAGGGGTCGAGTTTGACAGGGCTTCAGATGGCGGTCAGTTTAGCCATGCTTCGCCTGGTAAGGTTACGTGGAACATTGGGGAGTTAGCTCCTAACATTTCGAAGGTAGTTAGTATGAAAGTCCGAACCAACATGGCTGGGCCTTTGGTGAGCACGGCGATGGCGAAAGCATACTGTGCCGAGACTGTTTCTGATATATGCCGGACGAATCTTTCCGGTATTCCGGCTACATTGCTGGAGGTGATAGATATATCTGACCCGGTTGTAGTTGGCCAGACAACAAGCTATGTCATTTCGGTCACCAATCAGGGTTCGGCACTGATCACCAATGTTCGGATTACCTGTGTGCTGGAAGAGAATATGCGGTATGTATCTTCAAGCGGTCAGACATTAGGTTCGTTTTCGCGAGGTGAAGTTGCTTTTGCGCCTTTGTCATCGCTTGCGCCGAAAGCTCAGGCCAAGTGGAAGGTGAATATTAAGGCACTTGAAGAAGGTGACAGCCGCTTCAAAGTTATGATGACTAATGACCAATTGGGCAGGTTGGTGCAGGAGACTGAGTCGACAATGTTTTATGAATAGCGAATAAAATTTAAAGCTGCCTTGTGCATTTGTTTTTGCAGTGAATGCACAAGGCAGAAACCTAAAATAGTTTATAGGCCGGCACAGAGTTTATTTTGTGCCGGCTTATTTTTTTGGCAGAATAGTTGTTTTTGAGCATATTTCGGGGGATTTAAAATCTATCAATCTTCTTGCGGTGAACCAGCAGGGGTTTTTGGGAGTATTGTCAAAAACATATTGCTTTGATTAGTTTATGCGTTCAGGCAGCTTATACGGCACATCGGCTTGATTTCAGAGCAGTGATTTTGATAGAATGGCAGTGGTGCAGTTAATATTTGTTGTTCTAAAACAGGGTAAGTTATGAAGTTGAAGTTAATCCGGGGGCTGGTGCTTTTTTTGTCACTGTGCGGTATTTGCACAGCAGGCGGTTTGGTTGGTAAAAGCGCGCCTGATATTACCATTCGAGAATGGGTCACAAAGAATCCGCCTGATATAAAAGATTTATCGGGGAAGGTGTATGTGGTTGAATTCTGGGCGATGTGGTGTCAGCCTTGCGTTAAGAGTATTCCGCATCTGGTTGAGCTGACCGGTAAATACAGCAAAGATGGATTGGAATTCATTTCGCTTTCACAGGACAAATCGGTTGAGAAGATTCGTCGGTTTATTCGTGATAAGGGGATAACTTATCATGTGGCGATAGATAACGGCACGGTGGACTGGTACGGAATAAGGGGTTATCCGACGGTGGTGGTTGTCAACCATCTAGGGGAAGTAGCTTGGCAGGGTTATCCGTGGGATTTTGGTTTTGAAGCGGCGATTGTCAAGGCGTTGGCGGCGTGTCCTGCGCCTTTGTTGTCGGGTGTTGTTTTAGGGCCTTTCGAGCGTCATAGAAAGTCTCTTTGCGGCGGCAGGGATTTTGCTGAATCATACCGCCAAATCAAATCTCAAATAGATAATCGAGAGAGGCCTGAGAATTCCGCGGCAGCGAAGCAGATAGTAGAAACTATTGATAGAAGGATTCAGCAGAAGATTTGCGAAGCAGATAGTTTGCGAGCGACAAACCCTCGTAAAGCTTATGATATTTACGCGGATATTCTGGCTAAGTATGAGGGTATCGAGGCGGTCAAGCCGGCCAAGCTGGCATATCTTGAACTGAAAAAGTATTAACAGGAGCCCGCCCGCTCCGGCTCGAATATTTCTTTGTATAAGTATGTATTTATTTTTTCAGTTTAATTACTTCGCTGCCGGCAAGCAGGAATGCTCCCGTTGCGTATTCCATCGAATCTTGCTTCTTTATCCTCCTCGGTTCGCGAGCTATAAGCTGCACCCAGCCGAGTTTGCCGTTCTCATCAAGCGCTGCAAGCAATGCCTTCCACGCTTTTTTAACTACCGGCAGATATTTGTCCTTCTCCAGTATCCCCTCATTTATCCCCCAAGCCAATGCGTAGCAGAAAAATCCGCTGCCGCTTGTCTCACCTGTCGGATACCATTCGGCTTCTAATAAGCTCGTCCGCCACAATCCATCGTTGCCCTGAGTCGAAGCGATCTTCGAAGCCATCTCCTTAAAAAGCTTTATATATTTCGGCCTGTCCGGGTAATTGGGCGGCATATACTGCAATACACGAACCGTCCCGCCCATGACCCAGCCGTTACCGCGTGACCAGAATATTTTCTTACCTCGCGGCGAAAGTTTACCGTTTCCACCCGGTCCGACCTTGTAGCGTTTGTCACGATAATACAAATGCTCTTCGGTATCATATAAAAATTCCGTCGTATCCCACCACATCTCGTTCATAAAATCCAGATACTTCTGCTCGCCGGTCGCCACGGCTATCATCGTCATTGCCGGAGGTGCCATAAACAAAGCGTCGCACCACCACCAGTCAACCCGTCCTGGCTTCGGGTCAGCTATTAATTTATCGAACGTCTCAACTGTCGGTGCTATCATCTTCGGGTCCTTCTTTATAAAATAAATCTCGGCGTATACCTGCCCGATACCGTGGTCGGACGCATGACGCAACCGAGGTGCCAGCAACCAACTTTCTTTTTCCGACAACTCAATCGCAGCGTTCAAATATTTTTCATCGCCTGTCGTATAATAGGTAGCCATATCGCCGGTCAAGAATGTACAGCGTACCCAACCGTTATTCACCATCGGCCTCCAATTCCTACCGACCAGTGCCTTATCGGGTAAATTCGCCAGTTGCCAGTCACAAACCTTTCGCATAATCGCTATAGTTTCATCCCTGTCAAATACCGTATCCTTTTGTTTGGACCCGACCTTTAACTCGTCCAAACAGCTACTCTGGCACAAAACTAAAACAAGCAATATCCCTGTAACATAAACTCGCTTCATAACAATATTCCTTTCGCAATCTAATCTGGGATTTCCCATATAACATCGTATGTCCTTGCTTAGCTATGCCGCTGACTCTCATTTCCAATAAGATATCAAATTTGTTTTGAAAATCAAGATTTCCAAGTTTTTCGGCAATTCTTATCATTAGCTCGAGCATGCTTGACATGTTTGCGTTTTTCGGCTCTAATTAAATGAAATTCTTATTTTTTCACAAGGGCTATGCTTAAAAAGATAACTTTGATTTTGGTGCTGGTATTTTTCCTGGTTGGCTGTTTGGAGGAACAGGCC
>SDBV01013072.1_pt1 | contig 10597 bp, 29 predicted proteins | sample 2277081 | NCBI WGS metagenome assembly SDBV01 (sample SAMN10402039, study PRJNA504765) | marine sediment metagenome | isolation source: marine sediment core GS10_PC15, 223 cmbsf | place: Arctic Ocean: Southern Knipovich Ridge | collected 2010
CTTTACTATAATAGGAGCCAGACCAGAGGTAGGTAAGTCAGCTATGTGGATATCACTTGTAGCTGCACCTGGAGGGTTCCTGCAACAAGGCGCTAAGGTTGCTGCATTTGTTAATGAAGAACCAGCGGTACGGACTAAGATTAGATTAGTTTCTGCTTTAACGGGCAAAACATTCACTGAAATACAGGCTACAATTGAAGATACAAAGAAGCAATGTGAATTGCTACGAACTAACCTAAAAATCTATGATGCAGTTACCCTCACTATACCACAGATTGAGGGATATGTGGAAGAGACACAGCCAGATATTGTTATCATCGACCAGCTTGATAAGGTAGAAATTACGGGAATATATAATAGTACCCATGAAAGGCTTAGAGAAATATACATACGCACCAGGGAGCTTGGGAAGCGGTTTAACGTGGCTCCTATAGCCATTTCACAGTTATCTGCGGAGGCTGAGGGCAAGCTTAATGTTTCTTTAGATCAGTTTGAGAACAGTCGTACAGGTAAGGCTGCTGAAGGAGACTTAATCTTGGCCATTGGTAAGCGACCAAGTACTGCTGATGGTGACGAAACTATTAGACAAATCAATGTGTTAAAGAATAAAGTTACAGGAATACATTCACACCCTGTCGTAAGGTTAAGGAGTGAGATCAGTCGCTATGAAAACTAAAACAACCTATATTTGTGAAACCTGTGGGGCTGAGTACAAGCATAAGAGTGTTGCTGTTTATTGCGAAAATTCACCCGAGCTTCCTCTATGCCCTGTTTCTATTGGACAGTCTGTGCATGTTTATGAGCGTTATGATGAGCCGCAGCCAGATGAAGTTGTTGAAATTATTATTGGTGAGCCTTGGGTTGTTGGAGCAGCAAACGGCTGGGATGATCCACAAAAATTTTTAGAACGCGCAAACGAATTAATGTGCCATCATTATCTTATCCGTATAAAAAATTATCATCAAATGAGTAAAGACTATGATAGTAGTACAACAATAGTTGGAATTACAAATATCATGGTAGATGGTAAATTTTTGGAAGAGGAACCACTATGAAAACTAAAAATCTTTGGAAATGTCCTAAGTGTGGGAAAATAGTGGACTATGGGGACATGGAACCATCAAAAGGTCGTACACACTGTGATAAAACTGGTGAGGAGGTACAGATGAAGAAGGTAGAGTCCCCAATGCAAAAGCTACAGACTTATAAGGATGCACAAACCTTTCTAGTTAATTGCGTCGAAGAACTGCTAGAAGGGTATGAATTTAAGTTAAATAACGTACTTGATGCTAACAGGCATTGTATTCACCACACAAACAGTGTTGCTATGCGTCAATTAGACAGAGCTTTTATGAGATTTAAGGAAGTTGAACAGTGGCATAATGAACATGATAAGTCACAAAAGGAGTAGGTTATGGTTTGCACACACACAGAAACTCACCCTTCATTGGTTGAGCAAATGATCCTAAATCCTGATGCACTTCCACCATCCTTAAAGGATTGGCGCTGCTACAGGATAGAGTATGGGTTTGAGTGTTCTTGCCCAGAAGGATTAATCTATCTTCCACACCATGTAGATTCAGATGAAATAGAAAAACTACTAAATCCATGAAACCTAAACTAGCATCTTACGAATGTCTCAGATGTGGGTGTAAATATGAGACAAATCCAGGCCCAACAACCTGTCCAATGTGTGGGAATCTCTACATAAAATGGATAAATTATGAAGATTTTGACATTTCTAGGAAAAAAGTGCTTGACAAACACTAATTTTCATGTTACCTCTAGAAGTAGAGGGTCACCTTATAAAAGGATTTAAACCCCAGGGTTGATATATACTACATAAATTCTTATGAAAGGAAGAAAATATAAAATATTATGGAATCCAATGTACCGGCAATTCTAGAGAAATCTGTAAATGATGATGAACTATTAGAGTTTTTAGGACAAAGCAAGAACACGCAGAATAATCTGCAACGCTTAAAGATCAATAGAGAATCCTTAGATGATGATGAAAAGGAGATACCTGTAGGAACTTATTCTCTGTACAACTCAGAGCTAGGGAAAGTTGTGTATTTCAAAGAGATACAATTCCGCCCCTTAATGAGTGGTTTCCAATACCGTGTATGGGATAATTCAGAGAGTAAATATAGTAATCGTTCTATTATCTTTAAGAATTGGAATGAAGAGGCTCTTGATGAAAAGGGTGGAGTTGCTTGTGGTAAAGTTAGGGGGAAACTTAAAAATGATCTCTCCAAAGATGAAGAAGTTGAGCAAAAACAGATTAAATGCGCCCGTATGGTTTGGGGGCTTGTATCTGGAGAGGCTGTAGATAATGAAGATACTAAAGTAACTGTTGTTGATGAACCTTGTGTGTTCTATGCTCAAGGTATGAACTATCTAATTATTGACGGGGCTATTGATAGTTTTACTAGGCGTGGTAAGAAGTTTATTTACCATCAGTTTGTTATGACTACTAAGCGTGAGAAGAGAGGTAGTAATACATTCTATATTGCCCAGGTAAAACTAGATCAAACAGAGTTCGACTTTACCCCTGAACATTTTGATATGATGAAGAAGTTTCAAGAGACTATTGACTTTGAGAATACTGAAATCCTTGAGAAGTATGAGAGAACTAACAATCCAATTCCTTTTGAAGCTGCTGCTCCTAAAGCAACCTTAAAGGATTTGGAATTTGATGATGAATTTCCTGAAACTATGAAGGAGTAACAATATGCATTGGGCTATTAAGCTTAGAAAGAAACTACTTATTCCAGGCTCATGGAAATGGAATGCATGGGTGAGAGATATAACCGCTAAGATGGAGAAGTTAGATGGCTAAGAGCGTTGATAAGATTGTAAAAGAATTAGAAAAGCTTTCTAACCAATTGCAGGCTTGTGTTGTTGAGTGTGGTAGTAAAATGAGCGAAGAAACTACTGCCATAGCGCAAGCAAATGTTAGGCATAGTAAAGCCTCTAATGAGCGAGACAGAGCTATGAGGATACGTGATAAGATCAAAGAACTGATAAAATAATGTCGCTACTTTTAACAAAGCTTCAAGATTTTTTGCATAGGGCTACAAATGAGGGGGTTTCTGCTCAAGGTGGAACTACAGCAGAATTTACGGATGCTTGTAATACTGCCATTAAGGATAAATTCAATGGGCCTCGAACTAAGAGAAAGTTCTCTATTAATATGTCGTCTATTGGGAAACCACTTTGTCAATTGCAAGCTGAGAAATATAATTTTCCAAAAGAAACTAATGAATACAACACTCTAACTAGATTTCTTTGGGGAGATATATCCGAAGCATATATAATGTTCCTCATGCGTAACGCTGGTATAGAAATACAATCTGAACAGCAAAAAGTTACTTTAAAGATTGGAGGAATTGAAATCAGAGGCATATTGGATATAGAAATAGATGGAAAGATTTGGGATATAAAATCTGCTTCTGACTTTGCCTTTAACAATAAGTTTGGGGACCGTGGCGGGTTCTTGAAGATACTTGAAGATGATAACTTTGGTTATATCCCTCAGTTATATTTGTATTCAGAAGCAACTGGTAAGCCTGTGGGCGGGTGGATAGTATTAAATAAGAACAATGGCAAGTTAACTGTATTAGAATTTCCTCAATACGACAAGCAATATAGAATGAAATCTTTGGATGCAGTCCATGATAAGATTATTGCACTAACATCGGACGCGCCATTTGAAAAGTGCTTTAAGCCGATTGAGGAAATTTATTACCAGAAGAAAACAGGGAATATGGTTTTACCAATGGTCTGTAGTTTTTGTCAATTTAAGAGACACTGTTGGCCAGATGCAGAGTATCTTCCAAGCCCTGTTAGTACTGCTAAGAACAAGCCCTGGAAGTTTTATACCCATATTAGTGAGGAATGGAAATGAAAATCGAACTTAGATGGCTTAGACTTAGATCTCCTCCGTTTGATCGAGTCTTGCAATTTCGTGAAATCGAATTCGCTGAGTCTGAGTTTATTGATTATGGAGAGTGGCAAGATGTATCTGTTGAGGATCAGAAATAATGTTTGATATTATTTGGATAAACTATCAGACATGGCTCATATGTGGTGGTAGAGACTTTACAAATGGGGCTCTGTTTGCAAATGCGATGGGCGACTTAATACGTCTACGGGGACTGCCTTCTAAGATTATTGAAGGTGGGGCTAAAGGTGCTGATAGAATGGCGCGAACATGGGCTGGCCACAAAGCAATAACAGTTGAAACAGAGGAAGCTGATTGGAACAAATATGGACGCGCCGCTGGCCCAATTCGTAATCAAGCTATGTTAGATAAACATAAGCCAGATTTTGTAATAGCATTTCCTGGGGGCAGAGGGACTGCTGATATGATTAGAAGAAGTCGTGCAGCTGGTGTTGATGTTGCAGAAATACAAGTAGGAGACTAAGATGATAACAATGGAAGATCGTCTAGCGAAACTAGAAGATGAACTAGGCAATCTTAAAATATGGTTAGAAGCGTATGAAGATGATATGGATGCGACTGTATCTGAAATTGAAAATAGAATAAAATATTTAGAAAGGTTTAATCATGACGGACGTTGAAGTTAGTGAAGTAATTGATCTTGTTCCAGAAGAGGTGACTATTGAAGAGCCTCAGAAGGTAGTGTTCCGATTTGTTGGTAATCATCTTACATTAAATGCTAGTCATTTGGCATATGTTTTAAATATTATTGGGGTTAATGTACCGCCAGAGACATACGAACGAATGCCTGATGAAATTAAGAAGCATTTTATGGCAGTTAAGGTATAGAAATGCTTTGTATTATTTGTAACAAGATGCCTGCTGAAGTTCCAGATCGTGAACGTATGGGCAGGCCTATTAAACGGGTGTGCAGGGCCTGCCATGCAGATAGATTACGTGGTGATTTAGCTGCTATTTTAGAAAGAAGGCGTAAAGAGAATGCAATACGCAGTGTTAACGCTTAAGATTTGGGTAATTGGTTCTCTATGCTGGGTCTTGTGGCCGTTTGGTTGGGCGTGGATGGAGATTAATAATTTTTATATTAAATTATGGAATGAACGGGTTGATTTAAATGCAAACAAAATCAGCAAAAGCTAAAGGGAGACGCTTACAGAATTGGGTAAGAAATCAATTAATACAGTGGATATTTTCTCCTAGTGATGTAACTGTTGCTATAATGGGAGAAACTGGAGTTGATGTTAAGATTGTGAAACACCAACAGTATATATTTCCCTATAAGATAGAGTGTAAATCTCAAAAGGATGGATTTTCTGCCGTTTATAAAGCTATTAAACAATGTCAAAATCATTCTGGAGAGGGGGAGCCCTTAGTAATAATAAAACAAGATGGACAAAAACCATTAGCTGTTTTAGATGCTGAATATTTTATTGATATTGTAATTAAAAGAATATAGGAGGACAAATGCCAAACGATAATGATAAAAAGATATTTGATTTAGAGAAAGAAAGTGGTGGCGTATATATAGTAGCAACACAAGGAGGTTTTCAAGCATATGCTAAGACTAATGTAGAACATATGGCAAACTCCCATGTGCTGTTATTAATTCGCGGGATTATGGAGATACTTCAAACTGCCCCGTTAGTTCTTTATGAGGCAGGCCAAGAGGCACTTCAAAAGGAACTGTTAGCCCAGGGTATTGACCTAAATGAAATGCAAGAAATACCTGAAGAAGCATTACAGAAAGAAGGAGATATAGATTATACAAATGTAATTAGCTTAGCGAATGCTAAACCAAAAGGCAATGCCTAGAAAGGGGTATTAGCGTGAATGACCAGTCATTTAGTTATTGGCGATCCCCATTGTAAACCGGGAGTGTCTAATAAAAGATTTGAATATCTAGGTAAGTTTATTGCAGATAAGAAGCCTGATGTAATAGTTTGTATTGGCGATTTTGCAGATATGGAATCTTTATGCAGCTATGATAGAGGTAAGAAAGATTTTGAGGGTCGGAGGTACAATAATGATATAAACGCTGCCCACGAGGCTTTGAGGCTGATACAGGCACCTACCTGTGCCTATAATGAGCAGCAAAGGAAGAATAAAAAAACCCAATACAAGCCTAGAAAGATACTTACATTGGGGAACCACGAACAGAGGATAGAACGGGCTGTTGAATGTAGCCCTGAATTAGAGGGAACTATAGGTTATGAGGACTTGAAGTATAAAGACTATGGTTGGGAAGTTATTCCGTATACAGTGCCAATAGAAGTAGATGGAGTATGGTATTGTCATTTCTTCCCTTCTGGTATTAAGGGTGAGGCTATATCTGGCGTTAATATAGCTTCTAATATTCTTACTAAGATGATGGTAAGTTCTACAGTAGGCCATTGTCATTTATTCGATTATGCTACAAGAGCCTTGCCTAATGGTAAAAGAATACATGGATTGAGTGCTGGATGTTTTGCTGATCTTACACATGTAGAAAAATATGCAATTAATGTCCAATATATGTGGTGGGCTGGGCTTGTGTTAAAGCATAATGTTAAAGACGGAGAGTATGATCTTGAAGTATTCTCTATGAACAGACTACAGGAGTTGTACGATGGATAATGTAATTAATCTCGCCCAAGAAAGAGAGAAACGTGTGGTTGAAATAGTAGTTGATGAAATAGATTTTGATAAGCTAAGGGAATTTTTAGATACCCTCGAACCAGATGATTATGACATGCGTTTGGATGCATTATCATTAGCAATTAAACAGGTGTCAGTAGATGCATATTATTACGGTCCTGAAACTGTGGTAGGTGTTGCAAAAGAGTTTTATGAATTCTTAAAGGACAGCTAATGTCGGAAAAATTAAAAACAGTAGAACATGCTCTTAGCAATGTTGAGATGGATAAAGGAATAGTTGTATCAGGCACAAAACATGATAAAGAGAAGTTAGATAGGTTTGATCTTATTCCGCCAGATATCCTGTTAGAATTGGCAGAACTCTATGGTCTGGGGGCTAAGAAATATGATGATCGAAACTGGCAGAAAGGATTTAAGTGGGGGCGTGTAGTTAGAGCCTTGCTTAGCCACTTAACTAGGTGGTTAATGGGAGAGACACATGATAAAGAAGATGGTCAAAGACATTTAATATCTGTGATATGGTGTGCAATAGCTTTGGCTTGGTTTGAAAAACATAACATAGGAGAGGATGATAGATGGCACAAGTAGAATTAAATAAAGATGCTATGAACAGACTAAAAATCTATGATGAAATAACTAAAGAACGAGTTTATCAGGATAGAAAATGGGGTGGTCCAGAGCATGATGATCTTCAGACTTTTAACAATTGGGTAGCGTATATTATGCAATATGCAACTGGATGGGCGTGGAAGATACAACCCCCAACTCTTAGAGAGTTTCGTAGAAGTATGGTTAAAGTAGCGGCATTGGCAGTTGCAGCTATAGAGGCTGTAGACAGACAATTAGAAAGGAAATACTAATGGCTAAAGTAGAGTTAATAGTTAATGGGGGCGGATCAGGAGGTGTTGATTCCTCATTCGATGAATATGCTGATAAAGCATGGCAAGAATTCCAGCTATTCACATTGATTGAGACACTTACCAGTAAGCGAAAGGTAGTTCAACGTAAGCTAGACGCTGCTCGTAAGCGCCTTAAGAGACTTACCAGCAGGCTTAATGTAATGGAAGGTGTTTGGAACGTTAATCCAATTTAATTCAATGGTTGAGTCAATTATAACAAAGGAGGCTTGTATAAAATGTAACGGCGAGGGCATGATCTATTCTATGGTTGATATCTTAATTGAAGTTAAGCTGTTATGGGTAGAATGCCCTCGCTGTGGGGGTACAGGCTATGAAAAGGAAGATGATAAGGAACCTATTAAATGATAATATTCACAAATTTGCCGTGGTTGGATTTTGTTGGTTGGGGTGGGATGCTTATGCTTGGACTATTTTATTGGCTATTAGGTTCGGGTAAAGTATTACATGCCTATTTATGGGGTACGCTCGGCGCGCTTGCTTGGTTAATAGTTGGAGTAGCTACTGAACTAGGCTATGCGGCTAAATTACCGTCTTTAGTAGCTATGGAGCTAATGATTATCGGTATGAATATACGAGGCATATGGAAATGGAAACGAGGGTATTAAATGAAAACATTAATTGAGAGACTTCTAGCTATTAAGCCGAATGAGTTTTGGTATTTAGCGAGTCCTTATAGTAAATATCCAGCTGGTATTGAGGCTGCATTTGCAGAGGTGTCAAAAGGTGCCGCTTGGTTAGTTTCTAAAGGTGTTAGGGTATATTGCCCAATAGCTCATACTCACCCTATTGCTATTCATGGCGGAATGAATCCTCTTGATCACGAGATATGGTTGCCTGCCGATACACCATTTATGAATACTGCAATGGGGCTACTGGTGTATCAAATGCCAACTTGGCAAGACAGTTATGGAATTTCGGTTGAGATAGAAATGTTTGAACAACAGAAGAAACCTGTAGAGTATTTAGTCTGGCCTTTGGCGGACCTATAAATGGGTAAGGTTAAAAGATTGTGGGAGATTAAGATTGATGCTGTTGAAGAGTCGTATTACAATGAAGATATAACCTATGAAGAAGCATTTAATAGCTTGTGTCAACTAGGGTATGAGCCTGATTATGCTGCTGATGTATTAGATGCTATTGGTGAAAGAAAGGATAAATAATGCCGTATATAAAGCAGGAAAAAAGGAAAGAATTAAATGATTTCCGTACTCCAATGGTTGCAGGTGAACTTAATTATGTGATCTCTAAGATAGTTGATAGATATGTATTTGTTAAGGGCTTATCATATACAACTCTTAACGAGATAATTGGGGTGTTAGAGTGTGCTAAGATGGAGTTGTACAGACGTGTTGTAACACGTTATGAAGATGTTAAAAAAAATGAGAATGGGGAAGTATATACACACGCAATAGATGCTTTGTATCCTAGTCCACCCCCTCCACCAACATCTGATCAATTAGAACTATTCCCCGATGCTGAACAGGTAACTCTTACAGGTGAAGCTAAATATGGTGAAACAAAATTTGGTTAATAGAAGAAGAGGTAGGCCAAAGGGAAGTAAGAATAAAAAGGCTGCTGTTAAACAAGTAGTTCCTACCTCTAGGTTTTCTAAAAATGATCGTTATGTATTACGTTCGCGCGTAGAAAAAAATATTTTAGACGCTGATCAAGAATACTATTTTATTTTTGATATTAAAAAGGGAGATTTATACCCAGAAATTATAGCACAATTTACTGTAGAAACTGAAGCAAACTTATGTGTAGAGTTTTTAAATGGAATTAGAAAAATATCTGAAAAAGAGTATAGTAGAAAAAGGATTTATATTCCACGAGAACAAGTTTGAAGCCTGTAGATTATGCAGAAAAAATAATATTAGGTTCGGAATAACATATTATTTTAATGAAAAACTTCAAGATACTTCTTATTATCTACATGATTTTTCAAGGTGGTATATAGATAGTGTAGTTGGAGAGTTTCATCATAGAAATTTAGATTTACTTTTAGATATATGCTCTTGGTTGAATTGGAGAGAAAAGAATGGCGTATCATAAAGATATTAATATAGTGTTGTGTGAGTTGGATATGTGTAAACAATTATTGAAAGAAGCATTACCTTTTGTTAATCAAATGGCTGACGAATGTGCAACAGGACATATTCAAAGCATAGACCGTTTAGTATTAGCAATGGAGGCTGCGATTTTAGGAGAATCATTATGACCACAGTAGCAGTATGTAATGGGATAATGGCAGCCGATACTCAGGGCCAGTTTGAGGGTATGATAATGGAAATGCATAAGATATTTCGTGTGAGAGACGAAATAATTGGAATATGTGGAGATTATGATAACGCTTATGAATATGTTATGTTATATAAAAAAGATAAAAAGCTTGTTATGCCGTCCGTTGATACAAAAGATAAAAATGGTTTTGACTATCTTCTATTAAATAAAGTAGGATTGTTTTTAGGTACTAATTATAGCCTGAGAACAAAAGTGCATGAAAAGTTTTGGGCTATTGGATCAGGTAAAGAATCAGCAATAACTGCAATGCGAATGGGTGCCTCTGCTAAAGAGGCTGTAAAAATGGCTAGTTTATGTGATGTTAATACAGGTTCAAAAATTCATGTGAGGAAATTATGAGTATGACTATTGGTTTCTACGTTTGGTACACCAAATATAACGAACTAGTAGAGGCTATGGGATACGATACTGCTCTTTCTGTAGAGAGTGCGCTACCTCCACACGAGGAATTGGTTAAAAAAATAAAAGAGTTAGCTGATAAAGCTTGGATGTATGATGATTTGTGCAACTGAAAGAGGAAATTATGAAAGTAGAACTATCTGATACATGGTTTGATGGTGTGAGAGTTCGTGATTATGGGACAGTTCTCAGAGTTACTCACAATGGGAAAATTTTAATGGAACATGCAGACACTATGGAGCCTGAAGATGTTTCATTTGGTAGAGATTTAAGTTGGGTTAAACCGGCAATTGAGTTAGCTTACAAATTAGGAAAAGGAGAATTAATATAAGTGGGAGAATACAAAAGCCAGCTAGGAGAAGCATTTAGAAATTCGTTT
>SDBV01013073.1_pt1 | contig 10597 bp, 10 predicted proteins | sample 2277081 | NCBI WGS metagenome assembly SDBV01 (sample SAMN10402039, study PRJNA504765) | marine sediment metagenome | isolation source: marine sediment core GS10_PC15, 223 cmbsf | place: Arctic Ocean: Southern Knipovich Ridge | collected 2010
GAAGGGGCTCCACATTGAGCAGCCCGAGCGAGAGCTATGGGGCAGGTTCCTGGAGGATGTCCAAGAGATGCTCAAGCCTATTATGGTGCAGGACGTTCTGACACGGGTAGGCATCATGCCACCAGCACCCACAGGTCTAGTCGGGCCTGATGGGAAGACTCCGATTGCCGGTAAGACTGGAGAGCGAGGCCCGCCTGGTGGTAATGGTGCTCAGGCGGACGCTATCACGGAGATAATGCAGTCAATGGGAGGCCAGACCCGTGCTGGTCAGTCTAGGCAACCTCCGGAAGAGGCCGGTGCCTTTCCTCCAGGACAGACTGAGGAGGAGTCCTAATGGTCTTCATAACCGGCCCTAAGATAGATGAGGCAGTTGAGCAGCTCCGCAAGTGGTACTTGTCGACCTCGGCCGCCCTAATGGCGGCGCTTGAGGAGGGTTATCCGTATGGCAGCAGTCCTCAATCTCCTCAACAGCAGCTTGAGGCGTTCTTTTCGATGACGCCCGACGGCTGGCAGGAACTTGCGTCCAGGTTACAGCTTAGATACCGTGGCGAGGACAACGTGCCGGAGCGAGTTCGGGCGGATATCAAGGAGTACGTAACCCGCATGTCTAGGCTAGCGTATGGAGGCAGACCGTAATGCCATTCCCAGGTCAGATTAGGGTCATAGGCGGCGTTGAGCATATCTTCACGATAGAGAACGGGTGGGTGCCAACGCCTCAGGTAGGCCTTGGCTTAGGTGGTGGCGGTGGAGCTGGAGGTGACGGCGGGGCCACTGGTCCTACCTATCCTACTGTGGCTGGAGAGGTAGTGGCGCCTGACCCGAACAATTACTGGTCTAAGCCCGGAGCGTTCTCAGGTGCGGAGCCTGTGAAGGCAAGCCCGGGCGAGGCCGGTGCCTGGTTCGAGCAGGCGGCCTATGATGATGCCGTGGCCAGGTATCAGCAGCTTACTGGTACCGAGCCTGGTGGTGGCCCTGGCGGTGCTCGAGGCTCTACTCCTGAGGAGCTTGCTATAGAGCGGAGTAGGGTGGCTACCTCCAACATGGCCAACTACATAGACGCTGCGGCTAGAGGACTTGCCCAGGAGATTGACGCCAAGCGTCTCACGACTGAGCAGGCTATAGGGGAATTCAACCGCCAACTCGACGCTATGACTGAGGCGAGGACTGGCTTCCTCGGTGCTCAGCAGTACACGATACCACAAGGCGCCACGGAGATTCACCCTGACATCCGCAGGGACCTCGGGATGGAGCCCTGGATACCTGACCCCATCGAGTACGACCCGTTTGGCATGGCCCTGGAGCTTGTACGGAGCACACCGGAGATAACAGGTATAGGTGTACCGGAGACGGACGCCGTCCAGAGGGCGCTTGAACTCGCGGCTGAGTTCTTATAGGAGGGACATCATGGCCGAGCTCGTCTATCAAACCTGGGAACGAATAACAGGCAGGCCGTGGTCCGATGCCCATGCGGGTGGCTTTACCACGGGCACCTACGACGAAAATATCGCCTTGCAGAAGCGACTGCTAGGCGGTTGGAACCCTTATGCGCCAAAGGCGAAGCCGGCACCAAAGCCGGCCCCGAGGCGTCAAGCGGCTGCTGCTCGTCCGGCCGCGACGCCGGCGGCCCTGCAAATAGAGCCTGGCATGTGGCTGCGTATCCAAGAGGAGTTGATGAAGCTGGAGCGGGAGATTGCGGCCGAGCAAATCCGCGTGCAGGAGGAGCAGCAGGCGCAGTTGCGGCGGACTACCGAACTCCAGTATGCAACCAGTCCGATTGACTTCGTAGCCTATGAACTCTACAAGCGCGAGCTTGAGGGGCAAGGCTTCGACCCAATGGCCGCTTCCCGGTCCGATGTGGACATACAGGCCATGATGGAGCAGCTTGTAGGTGGAGAAGGTGAGACTGGGCGCCTACTCGGTGAGTTCGGGGTGGACATCCCTGGGACCGAGCAGTGGAGCCGAAGCCAGTTTCGCGGCCTGGCTCAGTCGGAGCAGGATGTCCTGAGTAGCTTCCTACGTGCCGGAGTCGAGACCGGTGGGGGCGAGGTATCAATTGACCCAGGTGATTACTACCGTAGACTCGCAGAGGGCTTCGTACCGACACTACAGAAGCCTACCACGCAATATCGGTTCTAGGAAAGGAGAGACCAATGGCCCTTCATGACCCAATAGAGGATGCTCTGAATGAGAGGAAAAGGAGGGCTCGACTTGTCGAGGCAGGAGGCGCACTTAGTCCATCTAGGGTGCGTCCGCCTGGAAAGCCTACGGCTCTGCCGAGCGCTGCCTCATCCAGGGCGCGTCCGCCTGGAATCTTGGGGGCGACTGCGCCTGTTGAGCCCCCTGACCCGCTGTCACCGTTTCTGAACCTCACAAGACAGTTCATGTTCCCTATACGAAGACCCTATGGCCAACCAGTGCGGCCAGCAGCTTCGATAGGTGGAGGTGTATTCCCTGGCGCTGGTGTACCGGATAATGTCCGCAGTGCGCTATTGGCCAAGCTTCTCAGGTCGAGGCAGGCTCCGAGGTAACCTGTGACCCGCTTTTGGCAGTACCAGTCTCGGACTAGGTTCGACCGGCAGGAGACTAGCCGGTTCGAGACCTGGACTAGCCAGCAGTCGTTCCAGCGGCTAGCTAACCAGGCGCTTGCCGACCGAGGCATCGACCCTAACCTTATACCATCTTTGGGTGGCTATAGGCCTGATGAGCCTTTGGTTGGTACGCCAACGGCGCCAATGACCGATGCCGAGGTATCCTTCATGGGTGGGAGGCCTAAAGGTCTCGACCGGGGTGAGCCGGCAGTTAAGGCCCAACATATGCTGTATTGGCGGGCAGGCCAGATTTATCGCGAGGGCAAGGACTACGAGGTCGCCATAGCACAGGCTAGAGCCGAGCTTCCGGCCATAGGCAAGTTTGAGCAAGAAGCGGCTGACCAGGCCTTCATGAAGCTAATTAAGGAGAACCGTCAATGGTCTAAGGGTACAAACGTCGGTCAGGCCGTTTCGACGTTCTGGCGTGACTGGGCAGGCGTTGATGAGAGCGCGACTCAGTCTGAGCGTGCCCGTGCATGGAGGCAATGGATAGGTCCAGAGCTTCGGCCGAGCGAGGTCACAGCCTACATACAAACCCTCATGCAGCTAGATACGGAGGGTCTGTCCGCTGACGAGAAGGAGTCTATGGCAGGTAATATCAAGCGCGCCGTTAGGTCCCAGTCTGGTCTTAAGGTGCTAGGTATAACCATAGACGAGTCTACCCTAATCTGGGCGGCTCTATTTCCCGAGTTCACCGCCGCCATGTTGGTCGGTGAGGCCGCTGCGAGGCCAATTGGGCGGGAGATAGGTGGCGAGCAGGGCGAAGAGATAGCTGCCTTAGTGGGGGGCCTGGCCGGAGGCGTATCGCTGCCTAATCTGTCGAGGTTCGCCGTACGTGCTAGTGCTGCGGGCGCCACAAGAAGGTTTGCACCCAGGGCAGCTGAGGAAGCTGGAGGCTTCGTACCTGGTGGAGCGAGGGCTATACCTGAGGAAGTTACTATTCGGCTTTACCGTGGGACAGGCGCTAGCCCCCATGCTCCCGATAGTGTCCTGGGAAATCAGTGGTTCACTCCTAACGAGAATCTAGCTCGGGCTTATGCAGGTCCAAAAGGACAGATTTCCTTTGTTGACGTGCCCAGAGGCATTGCGGAAAGTAACCAGATGACCATTTCGGCAGGAAAGGCTGTCCGCATACATCCTGAAACAGGTTTGAGGGAGGAGATTCTACTTCCTCTACCTGGCAATCTTAAGAAAGGTGGCCTGGTGGCTCCTGGGGTCCGCGAAAGCGAGTTAGCGGGTCAGGCTAAGCCTCTCTCCGATGCTGGTGCTCCTCCAATAGGGCCACCCAAGCCTCCTTCGATTGAGCCGCCTGGTGTCGGCCCTCCTGGACGCATCCCCGTATCTGACCCTGCCGCCCGTGAAATGCTTGCCTTCAAGGAGGAGACACTCCTCAAGCCTGGACCGCTTACTCAGTTACCTGTCATACGCCAGGGCATTGCACTCCTAAGTCCAGGCACCGCTATGGGCCGAACGGTTTTTGTATCTGGCAACGCGCAGAGGGCCACGAGTGCCGTTGTCGAGACTCAATTAAGGTCGCGCATGACGCCGGCCATTGATGCTATCACTAGGGCTTGGCGCAACCATCGGCCTAGGTACATTGGCCCTAAGGCCAACCGTCACAAGGACACTCTTAAAGATTATGGTGACCACCCGGAGCACTATGCCGAGGTGCACCCTAGCATAGAGGCTGCCGCTGCCGAACTCAACCGAATTGATCACTTCCGTATCAGTCTATTGCGGGGCCAGTACGGTGTGGACCTGGGAGCCTACGCGCCAAAGAACCCGAAAGGCTTCTACAGTCCGACCGTCGAATCCAAGTTGAGCTTTGAGAAGGGCGTGGAGGCTATGGAGCGCGGCTTAGTAGAGGGGCCTTATGTCGAGACGGCGCCTGGTACGGCTCGTCGCCTTGCTTCTGGTCGTACTCGGACTCGTACGTATGAGGGTGCATATGAACGCGGTCTTGCCGACTCGACCTTCACCGCGGAGACGGACCTGGCTACCTTGTTCGAGGTCCACGACTCTACTATGGCTAGGCTCGCCGGCTGGAACACGTTTAGACTTGGCACCGAGGGACTGACTCGTTTGCAGGTGGCTGAGCGCCTCTACCCGAAGCTAGTCGCTGAGAAGGCCGGAGTAGATGATGTCCTCACCAGTCTGCGTGGGAGGCTTAATACCGCGATTAACAAGGCTCGGAGCCTAGGTGTTGCCGAGCGGAAGCTAACAAGTGTCAAGGGCAAGGCCGAGAAGAAGATAGACCCTGTCTACGAGCAAATCGAGAAACTGGGCGAGGAGTACGGACCTGAGTTGTCCCATCTGAGCGGTGAGGCTCATTCCCTCGAATGGTCAATTAATACTTTGGGACGGGTCACTAAGGGCATCGCCACCAAGAAGGCCGGTATCGATGTACCTGGTCTCAAGGCCGGCGTGAAGGCTGCTAAGAATCGCCTGAACGAGCTACGCCGCCGATACGAGAACGCCGGTACGGGTCGTTACCGTCTCAATAACTCAACAAGGCGCTATCATACTCCGACCGAATCGGAGGCCATAGATACCTTCCTCAGCCCTGACCTGGGCAGAGTAGGTACGGCTATATCCGACATATTGGATACCGTGAGAGCTACTGCCTTCTTCATCGATGCGAGCCTTATCACTATCCAAGGCAGCCTGGCAATGTTCTTCGCCCCGTTGGTGACACTGCGGCACGCCGACCAGATTGCGGCTCAGGTGTTCAAGGGCAACGCTCTTATGAAGATTGCCGAAGCCGAGCCCGAAATGGTGCAGGCCTTCGCCCGTGCCCAGGGTCGTGCCTTCGGCTTCGCCGGTGCCGAGTTCTTCTTCCGCCCTATAAAGTTTGTCAATGAGCGTCTTGGTGGTGCCGTCGAAGTCGCCCGCTACAACATGTGGAAGAATGACCGCCAACTGCTAATTCGGTGGGGACATCCTGTGAACATCGCCGAGGCAGAAGCCGCAAGTGCCAACTCCAAGATGGTGCCGGCGCTGAACGTCTCGGAGCGTGGTATCTCACCAGCCCGAGCCCGTGTTGAGCGAGCGCCCGTTGTGTCACCATCATTCCTCCTATCTCCAGGTCTGTTGATGAAGGATGCCACAAGTGGCCTTATCAAGCTCGGCATAAGCCGCACCGCGAGCCCGGTTGCTGCCTGGAGCAAGCTATCCGGCCGTGAACAACTTGCGCTGTTCCGTGTTCTCAACTTCGCCGGAACTACAATGAGCCTATCAATCTCTACTGCTTTGCTGTCTGCTAAGGAGCGAGGTTGGACTCCTGGTGAGGCCGTACAGGCTGTCATTGACCCGAACTCTGGCCTATTCATGTCGTTGGTGCTTGGTAAGGTAGGCAGCATTTCAATGGGAGGCCCGTACCGCTCCTTCATTCGAGGCCTTACGCCTCGACTCCAGGACGGTCAGGTCATTCCCCTTCCTATCCTGCCAAACCTAGTACGGCTTGTTCGCGGTAAGGCCAACCCGCCCTTCTCGGCAGCTATTGACCTCATCAGGAACAAGGACTACATTGGGCGCAAGATTTTAACTGAGGACTATCCAGTCAATGTCCTCCAAACCCTTTGGTACGTGTCGGAGACATTCTCGCCGCTGAGTGCAGGTGCGGTATCCGAGAAGGTACGCGTCGGTGAGCTTGACCCGATAGGTACACCCATCGAGGCCATCTCCCAGTTGGCCGGCACCAGCTACCGCGAGGCGACCGAATGGGACCGCCTACTTATGAAGCGGGATGAACTGGCTCAGCGGGAGTACGGCCATGACTGGGACGACCTGGAGTTCCCTGCAAGTCAACGGGCGGCTCTTGAGAAGAAGTATCCTGAGGAACTGGTCAGGCCCGAGCCGCGGACCGAGCGTGGCTTGGCGCTCAAGGAGCACCGCGAGATAGGTGCCCGCTACGTTGAGCGGCAAACAACGCTTGATGCCGAGCTTCCAATCGGTCCTGAATGGCGAGAGGCGTACGGTGTACTGCGTGACCAGCAGGGCGGCTCGTATGAGGAGTGGGAGGCCAGTAACGCCGAGGTGGTGTCCTGGCTAGAGACGCTTGAGCCTGATGACCCCAATGAGCAGGCACTTCATGACTACCGTCAGGCCTTCCAGGATGCCAGAACGGCTTTTGGTGGTCTAGACATCGATAAGCTATCAGGTATACTGTCACGCATGGAGGACTCCTGGACTACTAAGCAAAGGCAATACGTCGAGCGTGAGACGGGTATCAAGGACACACCTCGTGTTCAAGAGTACAAGCGCGACCAGAAGGTACTCCGCCCCTATTGGGAAATCATGGACGAGATGTGGGACGACCTGAGACAGTCCTATCCTATCTATGAGCCGTATGCCGCCCTGGATGACTTCATGCAGGCCCAGGCTCAGGAGCTACTGGCGCTAGGGGTACCTCAGAACCAGCTTGTTCAGCGTCTAGGCCAAGTGCCGGCAATCACGGGCGTCCTCAACCTTGTCTCCGATGCAAGGTTCCAGTACCGTCTGCAGCACCCTGACGTAGATGCCCTTCTCATCAAATGGGGCTATGCAACTGCGCCTGCCGCGCAACAGGACCGCGCGAAGTCCGGGGGTAGGTTTGGAGGGAGTCGGTTCTAATGGTCACCGAGATGTTTCCCCTGGTACGCCGTGATGCCCTTCCCGAAGACAGTACCTACATAGACGACGGCTGCGAAGTGGCGCCTAGTTGCTTGTCCTGTCCTCTGCTTGTGTGCCGTTATGACCGTCCGGCGGGGCTGCGAAGTTTGCGTTCCGAGGCCCGTATGGACCTTGCCGCCGAGTTTCGTAGCAAGGGCTATTCGGCCAATGGTACAGCCGTCGCAATGGAACTGTCCAAGCGGCAGGTGTACCGCTTGTGGGCGACCGCTAGGCAGCGAAATGGTGACATTGGACTATCTGAGGTGGAAACGAATCGTGGTATAGTAGTCCTGATGGGAGAGTGTAGTAATGGCAGAGCCTAAAGTACCACCTAAGCAGACCAAAGAGCCCGCACCGCCTGACCCAAATCAGGCTCTGGCGGATTCCATCGATGGCGGGCTTCCAATTGAGTACACTGACCAACCTGGTGGAAGTGTAGCTTCTGCCTCACCGCCTGATACTTCGGCGGAGAAGGATGCTAAGGCCAAGGGTGACGGTGCTGAGCCACCCGAGAAGAAGGACGGCAAGCCCCAAGCCAATAAGGTCGAGCCTCCGGCTTCAAAGGAGGGGAAAGGCGATGAGAAGCCTGACGGTGAGCCACCCGAGGAGGGTGATGAAGACCCGCTGGCTGAGGCCTTCAAAGGCCTTAAGCCTCACGAGGTCATCCACAAACTTCTCGAGGATGGAACCGTTGGGCCTATACTGCAAGGCTGGTCCGACCGGGCCGGCGATGCACAGAGCGCAACCGCTGTTGAGCAGGAGCGAGGCGGTATTGCTGAGGAGGCGAAGAGTCAGGCCGAGAACAAACATTGGGACGAGCACTTCGGCAGTATGTCCGAAGAGGAGATTGGCGAGGAGCTTGCCAAGGACTCCAAGGCCGCGATAGCCTACTCTCGCTACCAGCAACGCCAGGAAGCCCCACCTGAGCTTGACCCTGAACGTATCGCGGAGACTTCCAAGCTGTACGGCTACGCGATTCAGTTGGCGACCTACGACAAGATGGTGAAGGAGTCGGAGCTTTCAGATGAAGTGAAGGCTAATCTGAAGGCCGAGAACTTCACGAACCAGGGACCTGACGGCATCATTGCCTGGGGCGGCGCCATCTACGGCGCCCTTATCGAGCAAGCTGCCGAAGTCAGGGCCAACGAACTCCTGGAGGAAAAGTGGGAAACCTTCCAACAGGAGCGCCTCGCGGAGACCGACGGCGAACGCCCGCCAATGGGTCGGGGACGAACGGCCGACAATCTCCCTGACCTCCTCAAGACGGATACGGGCAAGCTGTTTGAACATGCCTTCACTCAAAAGAAACCTGACAAATCATAGAGAGGAGTGAGCAACCTTGGACTTGACATTGCTCGAGGCGGCTAAGGCCTCTACGGATGTGGTCGAGAGGGTGGTAGCCAAAACCATCGTCGAGGCCTCCCCCATCCTGGAGTACCTGCCGTTCAAGATAATCAACGGCCCTGCATACCGCTATCACCGCGAGGCATCCCTTGGCACCATCTCGTTCCGTGGTGTGGGCGGGACCTACACCCCTGACTCCGGAGTCATCAACCCTGAGTTCGAGGCTCTGGTCATCATGGGTGGTGAGGTCGTCATCGACAACTTTGAGGTCGAGGTGATGGGCAACCTCGTGGACCTCAAGGGTTCCCGATACCGCATGAAGGCTCGCCAAGCCGGCATCACCTTCTCGGAGCAGTTCTTCGAGGGGGACACCATCGTTACCGAGTTCGGCTTTGATGGCCTTCGCAAGCGCCTGGTCGGCGGTCAGCTTATGGGCTCGGCCGTCGGTGCCACCCTGAGCCTTGCCCAACTGGACGAACTCCTGGACATGGTCATCGGCGAAAACTCGCAGAAGACCCTGTTCATGAGCCCAACCATGCGGCGCAAGGTAACAGCACTGGTCCGAGCCGTGACCGGCTCCGGCCTCATCAACTTCACCCAGGACGCCTTCGGCCGCCAGCAGATAGCCTATGCCACATGCCCGATTCGCGTCATAGTCCGTGAGGACGACGGTTCGTCCTTCTTCGGCTACGACGAGGACCCGGGCGACGGCGGCTTGGACACCGCTAGTATCTACTGTGTGCGGGCTGGCACCGACTACGTCCACGGCATATCCAACAAGAGTCTCCCTGGAGTCAAGGACTTCGGTGAGACCGAAGCCGCGCCTCAGCACAAGGGCCGCATCGAGTGGTTCCCTGGCCTGGTGGTTAAGCACCCTCGCGCCGCGGCCCGGATGCAAGGCATCACCAACACGTAGGAGGCAGCTATGGAAAACCTACCCCCAGGTGTCGTCGAGGAGAACGGCAAGTTTTACCGGATGGTTCCTAAGGTCTCGGCTGGTGGTGAGCCCTGGGAGTCAAAGCGCCCTGTGTCTCTGACCGTCAAGGAGGCCCGCGAACGCCGGTTTGACTACTACCATCCTCAACTTGGCTGGATTCTGGAGGGCTACAAGCTGGAGAGGGACAGGACGCCTGAGGACAGGATGGCCGATACGTCCCAATCAATTCCGGCTGAGCCCCCTGAGCCTGACGCCATGAGGACGGCCGCTCCTCCCGCGGTGCCTGGGGGCGAGGTAGCCATAGCCCTCGATAACGAGTAAAGGAGGACTCAGTGAGCCCTAGAGATGTAAATCTTCAACTGGCCGACGCGGCCACGCCTATCACAGCCACCGGTCAGGCCACAGAAGTCGATACCGAGGGTGGCTTCTATGCCATCGTCAGGTTCGAGGTCGGTGACCCTATCACGGACGCCAACGAGACCTTCGACTTCCTCGTTATGGCATCTATCGACGGTGGCAGCAACTACTTCCAGATAGGTGCCATCCGTCAAATCGTTGACGGCGACGAGGACCTCATCAAGTCGGTTCCTGTCTATGTGCCTCGGTTCCCGCCTGCCACGCAGACGGTCACCAAGGTGCGCCTCGAGTACGTAGTCGCCGGTACCACACCTAGCCTGCTTCTGAACTGCTGGCTGGAGCCTATGGTCAGCCTGGGTGTGCCTGCCATCGATGAAGGCCTCAACAACGGTCTAGCCGAACTGTCTTAGACGATTCACCCGCGCTCCTTTGTGGGGCCTGTTCTCGGTGGTCAGACAGGCCCCACAAAGTTACCGGGGAAGGGAGTTAAATGCCGCCTCCAAACACTAACATTGAGGTCCTTCCGTCAGCGGCTCGTATAGCTACCCTGAATAGTGCTGACCTAGACTGTCAGGGCCGTGGCGTCCACGTCATCATTGACGTGACGGTTGACCCTGCCTTAGCATCGGTTGTGCCTAAGATTCAGGGCTTTGACCCTCTCTCAGGGACATGGTACGACCTCCTGGTGGGCGTTGCAATCACCGCCGTTGGTACGACCGTG
>SDBV01013074.1_pt1 | contig 10597 bp, 16 predicted proteins | sample 2277081 | NCBI WGS metagenome assembly SDBV01 (sample SAMN10402039, study PRJNA504765) | marine sediment metagenome | isolation source: marine sediment core GS10_PC15, 223 cmbsf | place: Arctic Ocean: Southern Knipovich Ridge | collected 2010
CCTCTCCGCCAATCCGTTCCTTTAAAGCTTTCTGATTCGTCATCAGCCCTCGCGATGTCGAAAGAATCGCTATGCCTAGGCCTCCAAGTACACGTGGTATTTGATCTTTCCTTGCGTACACCCGTAATCCCGGTTTGCTGATACGTTTAATACCGCTTACGGCCTGTTCGTTGTTAGGGCCATAATGCAACTCTAATTCAAGTATGCTACGCGGACCTTCCTGGGTCACCTTGTGCGCCTTGATGTAGCCTTCCTGTTGCAGAATCTTGCCTATCTCTACTTTTGTCCTAGAGGAAGGCATCTGCACATTTTCATGTTTAGCCTGATAAGCATTTCTTATCCGGGTCAACATATCCGCTATTGGATCAGTAACTGCCATATTGACCTCCTCCTACCAGCTAGCCTTGACCATGCCAGGTATTTGACCCTGGTGAGCCATTTCCCGAAGACAGATACGACAAATACCAAACTGACGGTAGTATCCTCTTGGCCGGCCGCAGCGCACGCAGCGATTGTAGCCTCTGGTCTTATATTTGGGCTTTCTTTTCTGCTTGGCAATTAGCGATTTCTTTGCCAATTTATACCTCCTGTTTCCAACAAAGCACTTTAAACAACAGCCTTACTTGCGGCTCTAAAAGGAAAGCCTAAGGCATCTAAAAGAGCTCGTCCGGATTGGTCATCTTCGGCCGTTGTGGTTACCGTTATGTCCATCCCGCGCACGGTATCTACCATGTCATAATTTATTTCAGGAAAAATGAGCTGCTCTGATACGCCCATTGAGAAATTTCCCTGACCGTCAAAAGAACTGGTCTTAAGACCACGAAAATCTCTGATCCTTGGAATCGCTACTGACAGCAACCTATCTAGAAACTCATACATGCGACGTCCTCGCATAGTTACTGTGCACCCAATCGCTACACCGGCGCGCAATTTGAACCCGGCCACAGACTGCTTAGCTCGAGTAATTTTTGGTTTCTGGCCAGTTATAACAGCCATGTGCTCCACACACCCATCCAGTACTTTAGGATTTTGAGCTGCTTCTCCGACCCCCATGTTTACACATATTTTTTCTAGTCGGGGAACTTCAAACGGATTCTTCTTTCCCAAGCGCTCCATAAGTTCCTTGATTATTTCTTTGTCGTATTTTTCTTTTAATCTTGGTTTCAATGTTTATCCCTTGGCCACTTCAGCATCGCAATTTCGACAAACCCTTTGGCTCTTGCCGTCGGTCGAAATTTGACGCTTTACCCTAAATGGTTCATCGCAGTTTTGACAAATCAACATGACATTGGAAGCATGGATAGCGCCTTCTCTATCAATAATGCCACCTTGTGGATTCTTTTGGGTCGGCTTAACCGCTCTTTTGATCAAGTTCAACCCTTCAACGATAACCTTGTCTTTTTTAGGAAGAACCCGCAAAATCTTTCCGCGCTTCCCCTTTTCTTTACCAGCAAGTATAAGTACCCGATCGCCTGATCTGACATTCCCGACACCCACCTAAAGCACCTCCGGCGCCAGCGAAACAATTTTCATGTAATTTTTATCTCTCAGTTCCCGCGCCACCGGTCCAAAAATACGCGTCCCCTTAGGGCTTTTATCTTCATTTAAAATCACGGCTGCGTTTTCATCAAACCTGATATATGTGCCATCGCGCCTACGTCTTTCCTTCTTAGTTCTAACGACTACGGCCCGCACAATCTCGCCCTTCTTTACGCTGCCACCAGGGATAGCCGCCTTGATAGTTCCAACGATAATATCACCAACATGAGCATAGCGTCGGCGCGAACCACCCAATACACGAATACACAAAAGAACGCGAGCACCGGTGTTGTCAGCAACTTTTAGGACCGATTCTTGCTGAATCATATCTCTTCAGCCTTCTCAAGCATGCTCTCGAATCTCCACCGTTTCATCTTGCTTAAAGGCCGGGTCTCCACTATTTGAACAAGATCCCCGATTTTTGCTTCGTTCTTTGGATCATCGGCCATGAATTTCTTGGTCTGTTTAATCGTCTTTTTGTAAAAATTGCGCCTACTTAATGTTTCCACAGCCACGACAATGGTTTTATCAGCTTTGTCACTTGTTACTCTGCCTACTCTTACTTTTCTTTGTCCTCGTTCAGTCACTGTTCTTTTCCGCCTTTGCGCCCTCAAGTTCCCGTTCTCGCCGAATCGTCTGGAGCCGGGCTATTAATCTTCGAGACTCTTTAATGCTCATGAAGTTGTCCAATTGACCCGTAGCTAGCTGAAAACGCAAGTTGAACAGCGCCTCTTTAGCCTCATCCATCTTCTTATCTAATTCTTCGTCGCTCAAATCTCTTATATCTGCTGTTTTCAATATCAACACCTATTCGTGACGATGTACGAAACGAGTTTTTATCGGCAGCTTATGAGAAGCTAAACGCACCGCTTCTTTAGCTGTAGCCTCGTCCACACCCGCTATTTCAAACATTACCCTACCCGGCTTCACAACAGCGACCCAATGCTCTGGATTTCCCTTACCGCTACCCATACGCGTTTCAGCGGGTTTCTCGGTAACTGACTTATGCGGGAAAACCGTAATCCATGTCTTTCCACCTCGTTTAATATAACGAGTGATCGCGATACGTGCCGCTTCTATCTGCCTGTTGGTTATCCAAGCGCATTCCAATGCTTGCAAACCATAGTCTCCAAAGTTCACGCTGCTTCCACGAATCGCCTTTCCCCGGCGACGGCCCCTGTGAACTTTTCTATATTTGACCCTTTTGGGGAGTAACATCTTTTACTCTTTCTCCTTCTTCGCCTTAGGCTTCGGCTTAGGCTTCGGCTTCGGCTTCGGCTTCGGTTTCGGTTTGGCTGAAGCTTCGACCTTCTTGGGCTTTGCCTTAGGCGCCGTTTTAGCTGCCGCATCCGCTTTCTTTGGCTTAGCAGCCGGGGCCTTAGCCTTTGTTTCTTTTGCCTTCACGGGCGCGCCTTTGACTGCCTTGGTTTCGCTCTTTTTGACAGTTTTCTTTTTCGTTGCTGCCTTGCCCGTTACCTTCTCTTTTGTCACTTGCTTTTTAATTTCTATCGTCTCGCCGGCTTTAGTGATTATCTTAGCCTCAGATTGTTCTGTTTTCGCTTCGACTTTTTCCGTTTTTCCCGGTGCTTGTCCTGGTTTCACCATGCCGCGAGACGGCCTTTTTCTATCTGCCAGACCAAGTTTGTTTCTAGCTTCTTCCTCGCGCTCAAATCGCGAACCAAATACTTCGCCTTGGTAAATCCAAACTTTGACCCCAATGCGGCCAAAAGTCGTTTTTGCTTCAACAAAACCATAGTCAACTTTTGCGCGAAGTGTATGAAGAGGTACTCGACCTTCTCTATACCATTCTCTTCTTGCCATCTCGGAGCCACCAAGACGACCCGCGCAATTAATCTTTATTCCTTGCGCGCCACTCTTCATGCTTGTATTTACAGCTTTCTTCATCGCTCTTCGAAAAGCCACACGCGCACTCAATTGCTCAGCAACATTTTGCGCGACCAGAGTCGCATCCAATTCGGGTCTCGCAACTTCTAAGATGTTCACCTGTATGTGTTTTCCAGTTAGTTTTTCAAGATCAGCCCGGAGCAAGTCAACCTCTGCTCCTCTTTTTCCAATAACTACGCCTGGTCTGGCTGTATGAAGGTCAAGTTTGACACGATCTCCCGCGCGCTCGATCTCAACCTTCGAGATCGCGCCTTTGGAAAGCTTCTTATCAATCCAGCTTCTTATCTTTAAATCTTCCTCAAGGAACTTCGGAAAATCCTTAGTAGCAAACCAGCGTGAACGCCAATCTTCAATAATCCCGAGCCTTAGCCCCAACGGATGTACTTTTTGACCCAAAACCTACTCCCTCTTAAATATTCTCACGTAAAACTATCGTGATATGGCTCGTTCTTTTCTTTATTTTTGACGCCCTGCCCATTGCTCGCGGGCGAATTCTTTTCAATGTCGGTCCCTGATCCGCGAAAGCCTCTGAAACTATCAGATTGTCGCGTGACATATTATGATTGCGCTCAGCGTTTGCTATCGCAGATTTTAAAACTTTACTAACTTTTCTAGCTGCGCCTTTAACACTGAAGTCCAAAATATGCTCTGCCTCTTCGGCTTCTTTACCTCTTATTAAATTTACAACTTGTTGCACTTTTGACGGCGATACCCGTACAAACTTAGCAACTGCTCTAACTCCTGTATTATCCATTTTCAAGTAACCTTTGTATGCCTTTCAGACTTAGCATGTCCTCTAAACGTCCGCGTGGGCGCAAACTCACCCAACTTGTGCCCGACCATGCTTTCACTAATAAAAACAGGTACATGCTTGCGGCCATCGTGAACCGCAATCGTGTGACCAACCATCTCTGGAAATATCGTCGAAGACCGCGACCATGTCTTTATGATCGTTTTATCGCCGATCGAATTCATTGCTTCGATTTTCTTCAAAAGCCGTTCTTCTACAAACGGGCCTTTTTTTAGGGATCGACTCACTTCAACCTCCTGCTATCTACCTTTTCTTCTTCTAACAATTTGGCGATCAGAATGCTTTTTCTTCCGTGTACGAAAACCAAGTGTCGGTTTTCCCCACGGGGTGACCGGATGACGCCCTGAGCCTGACTTTCCCTCTCCGCCGCCATGCGGATGATCGACGGGATTCATGCATGAGCCACGAACCGTCGGTCGCTTACCAAGCCATCTACTCTTACCGGCCTTGCCGACTGACAAAATCTCGTGATCGGAATTACCGACATAGCCAATTGTTGCCCGACAGTTCAAGTGCACCATGCGCACTTCACTAGACGGCAATTTTAATTGAGCATAATCGCCTTCTTTGGCCACCAGTTGAGCGGATGTTCCAGCTGATCTAGCCATCTGCGCCCCTTTGCCTGGCTGCAGTTCAATCGCGTGAACGATCGTACCCAACGGTATCTTTCCTAACTTCATAGCATTACCAGGCTTTATGTCAGCTTCTTCGCCTGAGAAAATCACATCATCAACACTCATCTTAAGCGGAGCCAAAATATACCGTTTTTCACCATCCGCATAGTGAAGAAGCGCTATCCTGGCTGAACGGTTTGGATCGTACTCAATGGCTGCCACACGTGCGGGAATAGCATCTTTGTCGCGCTTGAAATCAATAATCCTATACCTGCGCTTATGGCCACCGCCAATATGTCTCGTCGTTATCCGACCGTTGTTATTTCGGCCACCGGTTTTCGACAAAGGCCTCGTCAGCTTCTTCTCCGGTTTTGACTTCGTGATCTGAGAAAAATCGGATATTGTGGCAAATCTTCTGCCTGGCGTTGTTGGTCTAAACTTTTTTACACCCATGGGACTTTAGTTCGCGCCTCCCTCAAAAATCTCGATTTTATCTCCTTCTCGCAAGGTAACGATCGCCTTTTTCCAGCTCGGCCTTCGTCCACTTGTCCACCCTTGCTTCTTCATCTTACCTAGCCTGTTCATAGTGTTTACGCTTGTTACATCTACATTAAATATCTCTTCTATCGCCATTCTGATCTGTGGCTTAGTTGCCCTTTTATCTACTTCAAACGTATATTTGCGCTGTTCGGTCAAATCGTAACTTTTTTCGGAAATGATCGGTTTGCGAATAATGTCTCTAGCGTTTGACATTTTTAAGCACCTCCGAGACCTTTTCAAGCGCGTCCTTGGTTATCACTAGTTTGGAGCAATCTACCAGATCGTATAAGTTAAGCTCAGAAACGGATAACGCTCTCGCGTAAGGTAGATTTCTAATTGACTTCTTCGTGGCTACGTCATCGTTTGAGATCACAATCGTAGCTTTGCCTTGAATCTTTAATCCCGATAATATTTTAACGACTTCCTTAGTCGCTGGTTTCTTTAGACCAAATTCATCAATGACTATCAGATTATCGTTTTTCGCTTTCGAGCTAAGCACCGATCTCAGCGCCAGTTTTTTCAACTTTTTCGGCACTTTTTTACTAAAATCTCTCGGCGTAGGTCCAAACGTAGTTCCGCCGCCCTTCCATAAAGGTGAGCGTATACTTCCGGCGCGCGCCCGCCCGGTTCCTTTTTGACGCCAGGGTTTAGTTCCGCCGCCTCTAACTTCGGAGCGCGTTTTCGTGCTTGCGTTCCCTGATCTGGCAGCGGCCCTCTGCGCGGTCACTACTTGATGAACAACGCCAATGTTCGCTTTTATATCGAAAACCGAAGACTCTAGTTCAATCTCTTTTACTTTTTTACCTTTAGCGTTAAAAAGACCTGTTTTCATCGCTAGCCCGCCGTCCTTTCAGATTTTCTGATAAAGACGATTGAGCCGTTCGCGCCTGGAACGGCCCCTTTTATTAGCAAAATATTTTGATCTGCGACAACCTTAATAATCTCAAGGTTTGTCACTGTTTTCTTCACATTCCCGTACTGGCCCGGCATTTTCTTGCCCTTGATAACCCTGGAAGGCGAAGCTGCCATCCCTATTGAACCCGGTCCTCTATGAAGGTGAGATCCGTGACCTCCAGGGCCACCGCTAAAATTCCAACGTTTAATTACCCCCGAAAAACCTTTTCCCTTAGACACAGCGGTCACATCGGCTTTTTCGCCAGCCGCAAAGCTCTCCACGTTCAATGTCTGCCCGAGCTTGTATTTAGAGGGGTCATCGACGCGGATTTCCTTTAGCGTTTTGGCCACGCCGACACCAGCCTTTGCAAAATGACCTTGCTCTGCTTTATTTGAATGTTTATCTTTTCGTGTCTCAAACCCTATTTGGATCGCATCGTAGCCATCGCTTTCCTCGGTCTTTATTTGAGAAATCACACATGGCCCGGCTTGCACAACTGTTACAGGTACCAAAAAGTCACCCTCAGTAAAGGTTTGTGTCATTCCAAGTTTTCTGCCAATAAGACCTTGCATTATTCCCCTCGTCGTTTCTTGTTAAGTGTGTCTGTGTGTCTACTGCTAAAGCTTAATCTCGATATCTACACCGGCGGGTAAATCCAGTCGCATTAATGAATCTACCGTTTTAGGTGAAGGATCAAGGATGTCAATCATTCGCTTGTGAGTGCACATTTCAAAATGCTCTCGAGAATCTTTGTTTACATGCGGTGATCGAATTACGCAATATAAACTTCGCGCCGTTGGTAGCGGTATCGGACCGGCAATTTTAGCCCCTGTCCTGTGCGCCGTCTCAACGATTTTCTTCGCTGACTGATCAACTATTTCATGATCATACGCTTTTAACCTTATACGTATCTTTTGACCAGCCATATTTCCTCCATAAAGGGATTCCTGTAATCCATATTAATTAACTATTCCTATTTTTTATTACTTATTTATCTTTGTGATCGTACCGGCGCCAACGGTACGGCCGCCTTCTCTAATAGCAAACTGCAGACCGTCTTCCATCGCTATTGGCGTTATCAACTCAACGGTTAGCTCGACGTTATCACCAGGCATAACCATTTCCGTACCTTTTGGAAGAGTCGCGACTCCAGTTACATCAGTTGTTCTAAAGTAAAACTGGGGACGGTAACCGTTAAAGAACGGCGTGTGTCGCCCGCCCTCTTCTTTTGACAAGATGTAGACTTTGCATTCAAAGTTGGTGTGAGGAGTAATTGACCCCGGTTTTGCCAAGACTTGGCCTCGCTCCACATCTTCTCTGTCTATTCCTCGAAGAAGCGCCCCGACATTATCGCCGGCTTCGGCGTAGTCAAGAAGTTTTCGAAACATCTCAAGGCCGGTCGCGGTTGTCTTTTTGGATTCATCTTGCATTCCAATGATCTCGATCTCTTCGCCTACATTTATTTTGCCTCGCTCAACTCGACCCGTTACCACCGTACCACGACCGGTAATGGTGAAAACGTCTTCGATCGGCATAAGAAAAGGCATGTCAATATCTCTATCTGGTGTAGCGATGTAGGTATCAACAGCTTCCATGAGTTTCACAATGGATCCGCATTGCTCGCATGATTCTTCATTACAACCATGCTCAAGTGCTTTCAAAGCACTTCCGGAAACGATCGGAATGTCGTCACCAGGAAAATCATACTCGCTTAGTAGCTCGCGGATTTCAACCTCAACCAGCTCTAAGAGCTCAGGATCGTCGACCTGATCAACTTTGTTCATATAAACAACGATGAAAGGAACACCAACCTGTTTAGCTAATAAAATGTGTTCTCGTGTCTGTGGCATCGGGCCGTCAGCCGCTGAAACCACGAGGATAGCTCCGTCCATTTGTGCCGCGCCTGTAATCATGTTCTTTACATAGTCAGCATGGCCCGGACAATCCACGTGCGCGTAATGTCGGTTTTTGGTCTGATACTCAACATGTGAAATAGCAATTGTAATACCACGTTCTCGTTCCTCAGGAGCGTTGTCGATAGAATCAAACGAGCGTGCCTCGACTTCCTCTCCACTCGCGGCCAAACATTTCGTTATCGCTGCCGTCAAGGTGGTCTTTCCGTGATCCACGTGACCGATTGTGCCAATGTTCATGTGCGGCTTAGTTCTCTCAAATTTCTTTTTCGCCATGCTTCCTCCCTTTTAACTAAAAGTTTGTCTTCGCTAACCTAGCTGTTTGCTGCAGCTAGTGATGATTTGCCTTGTATCTTGGTAATTATTTCGGTTGCTATACTAGTCGGTACTTTCTCGTATTTATCAAATTGCATTGTAAACGTGGCCCTTCCTTGTGTCCTTGACCTTAAATCAGTGGCATAACCAAACATTTCCGATAAGGGGACACGAGCCGCGACAATTTTTGAACCAGATCTAGTATCAATGCCTTCGATTCTCCCTCGTCGGCTATTCAGGTCGCCCATAACTTCGCCGAGAAAATCTTCCGGTGCTACTACCTCAACTGTCATGACCGGCTCAAGTAAAGTCGGTTTCGCTTTCTTGACCGCTGCTTTAAAAGCCATGGAGCCGGCAATCTTAAAAGCCATCTCTGATGAATCAACATCGTGATACGAGCCATCGAGCAACTCGACTTTCATGTCGACCATCGGATATCCGGCCAGGACACCAGTGTCCATCGCTTCATCCATTCCTTTTTTAACCGCTGGGATGTATTCACGCGGGATAGAACCGCCGCTTATCTTATTATCAAAAACAAAACCTTCACCCGGAGCAGCCGGCTCAAGATTTATCACAACGTGACCATATTGACCTTTACCACCGGTCTGTCTGACGAATTTAGCAGACACATTGGTGACAGTCTTTTGAACCGTTTCCCTATACGCCACCTGTGGTCGTCCGACGTTGGCCCCGACTTTGAACTCACGCAAAAGCCGGTCAACAATAACCTCAAGGTGTAGCTCACCCATACCGGAAATAATTGTCTGTCCCGTCTCCTCGTCAAACTCGACCTTAAACGTAGGATCTTCCTCAGACAATTTCGCAAGCGAGTTGCCAAGCTTGTCTTGATCTACTTTTGTTTTTGGCTCAATTGCCACGGCAATTACCGGCTCCGGAAAGACCATTTCCTCAAGTACGATCGGATGATCGAGGTCGCTAAACGTGTGTCCGGTGCCGCTCTTCTTTATACCAACGGCTGCGGCAATATCACCCGTGCCGACTTCATCGCAATCTTCGCGGTGATTAGCGTGCATTTCAAGTATACGCCCGATTCTTTCTTTCCGGCCTGTCGCCGTATTGAGCACATAAGAACCAGCCTTGATCGTGCCCGAGTAAACCCTAAAGAACGTAAGCTTACCGACATATTGGTCAGTCATTATCTTAAACGCCAGCGCGCAAAAGGGCTCTTTGTTGTCAGGCTTGCGCTCTTCTTCTTTTTTGGTTTTTGGATTTATCCCAGCAACAGGCTTAATGTCGATTGGTGAGGGCAGAAAATCAACAATTCCGTCAAGCAATGGTTGCACGCCCTTATTCTTAAAAGATGTTCCGCATAAAACCGGTGTTATCTCAAGGCTTAGCGTTGCTTTTCGCACCGCGGCCTTTATTGAGTCATCCTCAATGTCGTCGCCTTCAAGATATTTATGAAGGAGCTGATCGTCGTGTTCGGCGACAGCTTCGAGCAGATATCCTCTGTACGCTTCCGCGTCCGCTTTATATTCATCGGGAATCTCGATCTCTTCCCATTTTTCTCCAACATCATCCATATAGACGATTGCTTTCATCTTGATCAGATCGATAATCCCTTTAAAATCTTCTTCGTTTCCGAGCGGTAGTTGAACTGCTATTGGCTTTGCTTTGAGCCGATCCTCGATCATCGCTATAACATTCTTAAAATCAGCACCAACTCTATCCATCTTGTTAACAAACGCAATTCTAGGCACTCCGTATTTATCAGCTTGTCGCCATACGGTTTCAGACTGGGGCTCAACGCCCTCCACCGCACTAAAGACCGCCACCGCGCCATCGAGTATACATAATGAGCGTTCGACCTCTACAGTGAAGTCCACGTGCCCGGGTGTATCTATAATATTTATTCTATGGTCTCTCCAAAAACATGTAGTTGCCGCTGAGGTAATCGTGATTCCTCGCTCTTGTTCTTGCTCCATCCAATCCATGACAGCTGTTCCTTCGTGAACTTCACCGATCTTATATGTTTTACCGGTATAAAACAGGATACGCTCAGTGGTCGTGGTCTTACCCGCGTCAATGTGCGCCATAATTC
>SDBV01013075.1_pt1 | contig 10597 bp, 10 predicted proteins | sample 2277081 | NCBI WGS metagenome assembly SDBV01 (sample SAMN10402039, study PRJNA504765) | marine sediment metagenome | isolation source: marine sediment core GS10_PC15, 223 cmbsf | place: Arctic Ocean: Southern Knipovich Ridge | collected 2010
TAAGTATCCTCTACAATAGTCATCATTATGTTGGAGAACTTAGAATAGAGTTTGTCTTCTGTGCTTATATAGATTTTATTATTGTGTACTTTAGTTCTCGCTTGGCAAAACCTCTCCTTTAAGTTATCAAGGTTGAAAGCAATAAAATCTACGATAGTTTCAGAAATAATGCGAATGCGTTGTCCCTTCTTTACGATAAATGATCTTCCACTATCATACGGCATGACAACCTCTTGTATTAACTTCATAAGTCCTCCTCTTTATAAAATAATATTTTGTGTCCAGGTTTCGTATTTAGTATAGTAATTGGGCATATTCTATCTCGGAATCATTTCACGGGTGGAATATTGAGTGTAGTTCTCTTATCAAAAATTGACAATAGATACGCATTTCGTCCAATAAGCAATATTCCCAAATAAATATCGTAAGAGCCGAGTTCAATTAAGGGGATGGGGTAATCCCCAATACCTAAAATGAAGCGTGGTTTACACTGACCTTAAAGTTAATCCACTAAAACAAATGTAGGTTACTAAATAAAGAGGTAAAGCATGGCAAGAGGCTACATGGGCAAGATGCTATTTGTCGATCTAACTAAAGGCGAGCTAAAGGATGAAGTACTTGAGGATAAGTTTTGTCGTGATTTTATCGGGGGCTACGGCTTCGGTGCCAGAATACTCTACAGCCGACAGAAGGCCGGTGTTGACCCGTTGGGCCCAGATAATATCCTAGGGATTATTACCGGGCCACTAACCGGTACCCCTATGCTTTCCGGTACAAGGTATACTATGGTGGGAAAATCACCTTTAACCTACGGCAGGCCTTTAATATTCGCAAAGGGCTGAACTCACTACGGTTTAAGGTGCCCGCCAGGTTACTTGGCATACCACCACAGAAAGAGGGTCCGTTAGCAGGGGTGACAATTGATGAAGATGCATCGCTGAGAGATTATCTTACAGCTATGGATTGGGATCCGAATATAGCAAAACCAAGTAAAAAAAAGCTACGGGAATTAGGGCTTGAAAATGTAGTTAAAGAACTCTGACCTTAGAATCGTTGAAAATTTGAAATTATACAAGACTAGAATAATTTAGCGGTATTGTAAATAAGTAAAATCGTTACCCCTTCCCCTCCTAACTGAGGTTTGTCCTTCTAGACGAACATTACACCTAGACCAGCTTAGGGAGAGGGCAGGTCACCTGCCTGCACTCTCGTTTCAAAAAGCAAAAGGTCTCAAAGGTTAACCCATACTTAAAGTCCTTGAGCCCTTTTGCTTGGCTTATCTTTGGCGTTATTTTGAAAGGAGAAGAGATGTATCATCAGTACGAAAGTAGTCGTATATGAGTTCTCTTAGATTGCACTACCTATAAGCCTGCTGAAAAACAAATTCAGGTTCTGCTGCTGAATACTGTTTCTCCAATTAACACTTATTCCTCCTTCGGTACGTGATTTGATGCTCTATGACTTAGGCTAAATATAATTCATCTAGTAACTATTTCGACACACCATGCAATCTATCTATCGGTGAATACTTCTGGTGTTGTATAGCTATATGGCTGAATGCAAGATTCACATAGTGCCTTACCATCTCTAGCGTGGAGTGTCCCAGTATCTGTTGAAGTCTAAAGACATCATCGCCATTAATCAGAAACCTTGTAGCGAAAGTATGTCTACAAAGGTGTGCATGAAGCTTGCAAATTCCAGATCTTTTAGATAGCCTGGTAAACATCAACTTCATACTATTTTCAGTTAGAGCTTTACTACTAACAGACGGAAATACATTATCCAGTAACAGGATTGGTCGGCTTAGGTCTGAACCGAATCAAGTAGCGCTGCAAGGCCCTTTGGGCATTATTTCCAATAGGAACAATACGCTCCTTTTACCTTCACCCAACACTTAAATAATTAAGGTGTCAAAGTGAATCAGGGTGTCAAGACACTAGGTCAGTGGAACTAGAGATATTCACCTACTCCCTTCAAAGTTAAAATTACATTCCGTAACAAAAACTATCGGTTTTTATCTAACTTTACTGTAAATTACGGCTAAAAAAGGTCATACTACCACCCTAACTTTTTGTGGAAATATTCGTTATAACTTAGTGAATGAGTAATAAACAATACATGAAAGGAAAGAAGATGGCTGAAATAATCAACCGTACAAAGCTAGTGTTATTCCAACTAAAATGGATTTTTATGTCTCAAGAGAAACGATATGCCTATTTGTGGAACAAGACTAAGAGCATACGGTAAATCAAATCAGAGCACCCTTTAGAAAAGGCATAATTCAAAATCTGGCTTTTGGACTATTTTACGAGGAAACTGTGATATAATGGAGATGGGGGAAGGGCTTAATGTTTTGTTAAATAGGAAATGAGGGGACTATGACTAGTGAATTTGGATACGCCGGGAAGATTCTAAGGGTAGATCTTTCCACAGCAAGAATAAGCAACATTCCGACGTCTAATTATACTGATAAATTTGTTGGAGGAAGGGGTATTGCTGCCAAGCTCTATTGGGATGAAGTTTCGCCAGAGATTAACGCCTTTGATCCGGAAAATCGACTGATAATTATGACCGGCCCCATGACAGGTTATTCTGGGGTAGCCGGTTCTAGATGGCAAATATGTGGTAAATCACCGGCTACCAACCCTGAGCGCTTCTGTTATGGTGGTTTGGGGGGAAGCTGGGGGGCTTATCTCAAATTCGCTGGTTATGATGGTATTATTATTCAAGGCAGAGCGGAGAAGCCAGTTTATCTTTTCATACAAGATGGGACTATTAAATTAAGGGATGCTTCTACTCTGTGGGGTAAAGATGCAGTTGAAACGCGGCATCTCTTAAAGGCTAAGCTAGGTAAGTCGGTCAGGGTAGTAACCATTGGTCCTGCCGGTGAGAACCGGGTTTCCTTTGCTACTGTTCTTGCCGACGGTGACTCTTCCGGTTATGGTTTTGGTGCGGTTATGGGTTCAAAGAATCTAAAGGCGATAGCCGTAGAGGGAAGAGGCGGTAAGGTAGCGGCAGCTAACCCGCAGAAGCTTAAGGAACTGACCAAGTATATTCGCAAATTGATTCCAAGCAGGCTAGACAGTTCTCGTGTTGTCGAAAATACCAAGCCTCAGCTATGCTACGGCTGTGTAAACGGCTGTGCCAGGGGAACCTATGAAGCAATCGATGGAGAAAAGGGGAAATTCTTCTGTCAATCACATTCCTGTTATATAGGTGCAGCCTTTAGCTATTATGGAGAGCACAACGAAGTTCCCTTCCGAGCCAACAGGCTCTGTGACAGGTATGGTCTTGATACATCTGTTATTCAGTCGACAGTAACGTGGCTCTCAATGTGCTACCAGGCTGGTATTTTAACAGATGAGAACGCGGGTATTCCTTTATCAAAGTGGGGGAGCCTGGAGTTTATCGAAGCCCTATTGAAAAAGATTGCACTTCGGGAAGGCTTTGGTGATACTCTGGCTCAAGGTCTTCATTAAGCTGCCGACTCGGTGGGAAGCAAAGCGAAGGAATTAATCACTGCTTATGCCGATAAGAATGGGCAATCTGGAGCATTTGGTCCTCGGCTATATATCACCACCGGGCTCTTTTACGCCACGGAGCCAAAACGATTACTTCCCCAAATAGATATTGTATTCGGGCCGGTAGAAAAGTGGCTTGAGTGGATTAATGGAGTGGAAGGAGCTTATATGTCTGGTGAGGTAGTCCGTGGTATTGGAAAGAGATTCTGGGGAAGTGAACTGGCATTCGATTTTTCCACTTACGACGGTAAGGCGCTGGCAGCAAAAAGGATCCAGGATTGTATTTACGCGAATGAGTGTCTTATCCTATGTGGCTTTGTTTATCCAATTACTGATGTTGAACACACAAATGACCACCTGGGTGACCCCACCATTGAGAGTAAGCTTTACTCCGCCATTACCGGAAACGAGGTAGATGAGGAGGGGTTGTATAGAATAGGCGAGAGGGTCTTTAATCTTCAGCGAGCTATACTTACTAGGGAAGGTCACAGAGGAAAGAAAGATGACCAGATTGTGGAGGCTAACTATACGCTCCCTTTAGAAAGTGAAATATTCAACGGCAAGTGCCAGGTTCCGGGGAAAGATGGTGAAACAATATCGAGAAAGGGTCTCGTCGTTGATAGGGAAAAGTTTGGTAAAATGCGGGATGAATACTACCAACTCAGAGGTTGGGATGTCAGCAGCGGTCTTCAAACAAAGGCGAAGTTAGAAGAGTTTGGCCTTGAAGATATTGCCAGAGATTTGGAGCAAAGAGGACTGGTTGTGTAGATTACTTTTGCTCAGCATTTTAGTCAGTGTAAAGTAGCTCCATCTTTCTATTTTACTTGACTCTGGTATCCGTTTTTGCATCCTGCCTAAGTTGGGAGTCAGTTCTAAATAAAGGCTCCATGCGGTGTATCTACCGCGAGTGAATCAAGGTTGAGAATGCTAAAAAAGGGAGGGCATTGATATATGTGCCATAATTATTGATGCGAGTGCTGAAGGTCAGGGTACCTCATCACCAGTTGAAATAGGAAATGCCAGAAAAAAGGAGGAAAAGAATGCTTAAAGAGGATTTCATAATCCCAAGTGGTGAGGGGAAGATGTTTACGGTAAAGAAAGGACAAACACTACGGATAATTGAAGTAGAAGGACTGCAGGCAGCCGATTTGATTATATTTAACGAGCGCGATATGAAGGAAAGTTTCTCTGCCTGGCTAACACGAGAATATAGTGGATGTTTTACCAGAGCTAAGAAACTATACTCAAAACTGCCGGCAGAGAATGTAATGTTTACTGTTTTAACTGAAAAAGATGGAATCTTTTGGCTTAGTCCAGGCCGTTGCAGAAAAGCCTCATATGAACTAGAACATGGTATTAAAGGTCATAAAAATTGTCAGGATATCTTAGCTGAGTTGATCAGACCATACGGAATGACAGCTTATGATGTTCCTGAAGTTCTAAATATATTTATGAACGCTAGTTTTCAGGAAGACGGAACTTTTGAGCATACAGCGTCTCCTATAGGTAAAGGGGACTATATTGACCTTTTGGCTGAAATGGATTGTTTGGTTGGGGTTTCAGCATGTCCTGATGACTTGAATTCCTATAATAATTTCAAGGCGAAACCACTAGGTATTCAAATCTTAAATTGATTGGAGGATATTAATAAAAAAAGCTTTTTTACGAAATAGGTGCGCCGTTAACTCAGTTATCTATGGAGTTTAACAGAACTGTAGACGCAATAGAAAACCGAATCGCCGGCAGACGCTTGATTCGCCTCGTATCAGCTAAATAGCAAAAAACTACAGTGACTTGGGAAACTCACGACCTTACTCCCTTCTATTACGAATCTTCGAGAGGGGGACACAGGGGGAGAGGTTCAGATTAAATAAGAAGAGGATAATAGTGATAATAGAGCATAAAGAAAATATAAATTCAGATTTTGAAGGAACAGTTATTGATATTGAGACTATTGGGGAATTCCTCAATCAATACCCCGATTCAAGGCGATATAAGGGTATGCACCTAGTCATTTTTGGATTTATCAATAGAGACGCCCTCCATATACTCTGTGCAAAAGGGTTGCTGGCTATCGATGAACTAAAAGAAAGAATAGACAAGATTATGGATAGTTTAGAGAGACCCTTTTACGCATTCAACACTGATTTTGAGAGAGGCGTTTTGTTTTATGATTTTGGTAAAAAGATTGACTTTGATGGAGAACTACAAAAGGAAAAATTTGAATCTAAAATTGATGCCGTTAGAGATTTAGATATTTCTAATTATGATGACCCATTTTATGGTAGAGGATTTCCATGTATTAAAGCATGGAAAGATGGCGAATTTGATAGCGTAATAGCACATAATAGAGCCTGCATTTTAAAAGAAAGGGATATATTGATAAAAAGAAAATTTAGAAAACCAGATGAATTACACTTTGTTAAGTAAAAGTAGTAAAAATGTCTAAGCCACGTAATTACCAAAGGGTAGATTGAAGGAGCAGTAACCCCTTCAAAACTATACTACTACGTCTTCTTTTAAGGAGAGGGGGACATAGGGGGAGAGGTTCAATTAAATAAGGTAAACCGGGATAAGGTAGATTTTGCGCTCATCTGTATGGCTGTTATACATAATTGGCGAACTGGTGGATAAAAGAAAACAAAAAGGGAGATTGTAGAAAAGTGATTAAAGTTGGTATGTATTTACCTGTTTATGGGGGATGGCTCGCGAGTCATGAATCTAGTAGAGCACAAGCTGGCGGAACTTACTTTATAGGTGAAGAAGAAAAACTGCCGACATACGCCTATGTAAAGCAAGTGGCCCTTGAAGCAGAGAAAATCGGCATAGATTCTTTATGGATTCCTGATCATGTGCTGAATCCAATAAAAGGTGATCGAGCGCCTTCCTTAGAGTCCTGGACTCTTGCCACAGCAATTGCCGAAGCAACCGAGAGGATGATTATTGCTCACACTACCCTTTGTGAGGCATTTCGCTATCCAGCAGTTCTGGCCAAGCAAGCAACTACTCTGAATGACATTAGTAATGGTAGATTTTGGCTTAGTATTGGAGCTGGTTGGTTTAAGCGTGAATACGAAGCTTATGGATTGCCATTTTATGAACATGATGACCGCGTAGATCGGGCAAAAGAAGCAATTCAAATTATTAGAAGATTGTGGGAAGAAGATAGTGTAACCTTTAGTGGAAAATATTACTCTATAAGTAACGGTATTCTTGAACCAAAGCCAGACCCGAGACCTCCAATATGGTACGCAGGAACGTCTGAAGCCTCTCGTAATCTTGTTGCCGAAGAAGCAGATGGGTGGCTAATGTCTGGATGTAGTCTTGAAAAGGCGCAAAAAAATATTGCCGATATGTACGAACGGCTGAAAAAGAAAGGGAGAAGTGAAATAGAATTTGCCATTCCCTGCCTGACTTTTACCAGGGATACAGATGAAGAGGCTAAAAAATGTGTAGACCAGAAAACGGGAGGTCGTAAGGACTTACTCGATCGCATCTTAGATACTGGATTGGTAGGTTCCCGTGAAACAGTAGTTCAAAAGATAAAACAGCTGGAAAGTATTGGTATAAACCATGTCTTGCTACAACTCACTCCAACTTTAATAGAATTGCAAGAAGTTAAGAAAGTTCTTAATGTTCTTAGGAAAAATGACCTAAATCGTACTTGATCTAAAATACTTTCGCCGGCAGCGTATAATATGGCTTTTGCGGTTTGCTTCACTCACCCAAATACTTGCACACTTCACAAAGTCTGGAACGCTAAACAAGAATAGTAAAAAATGACTAAGCCACGAAATTATCAGACAGAAGCAATTATTATTAAGAAGATTAAGCTGGGAGAGGCGGATAGAATCCTTACCCTCTATACTCCTCACTTAGGTAAGATTAGAGCGGTAGCCAAGGGAGTGCGACGTCCCAGGAGTAAGCTCGCCGGACACCTTGAACTTCTCACCCATAGTTTGGTATCACTGGCTAGGGGACGAAACCTTGACATTATAACCGGGAGCCAGACTATTAACAGCTTTCTTCCGCTGAAAAGCGACCTGCAACTTATCGCTTATGCTCTTTATGCCGTCGAGTTGGTTGACCAGTTTACTGCCGATGAGGTTGAGAATTACCCCCTGTTTCAATTGTTACTTGACATAATGCATTACTTATGCCAGGCTAATGATAATGAATTGGTTCTGCGCTACTTTGAGCTGCATCTCCTCAACCAGGTAGGCTACCGACCTCAGCTTAAGCAGTGTGTCACCTGCCACTTGCCGCTAGAACCCGTCACCAACTCATTCTGCTCCAGCGCTGGTGGTATGCTGTGCCCCAATTGCAGCCAGAGCCAGCCCTTAATCTACCCTGTTCCGGTTAATCTTCTAAAAGTGTTACGATTTTTACAGAATAACGATTATAACACGGTAGTTAAGCTAAAAATGAATACAGAGCTATCTCACCGGTTAGAGGAGGTAATGAGAGACTATCTTAAATACCTGCTGGAGCGAGATGTAAAGTCCACCATCTGGCTGGACACTCTAAGAAAACAAAGCTAAAAGTCAACTAAATTTACAAAAGGTATTGCCATAGGCTATAATAAAACTCAATGCTGACATTAAGCCAAATTCTTGCCATTGCTATCTTCGTGGTGATGTTTATAGCAATCGTATCTGGCAAGGTGCATCGTTATATTCCTGCTCTTATTGGTGCTGCTCTTACGCTAATTGTCGTTCTTCTTATTACTCTGAAGAGCCCGGATGCTGTCCTTAGCGTTTTGAACCTGGAACAGGTAGGTCAACTAAAATTCTGGATACCCGGTCAAGAGCACATAGAATCCCAGGGGGTGAACTGGCAGACCATCATCTTTATCGGCGGTATGATGGTTATGGTGGAGGGGTTAGGTGCCGTGGGCTTCTTCCGCTGGCTGTGCCTATATGTAGCTAAGAAAGTCAATTACCAGGTTGTCCCTATCTTGATTACCTTCATGCTGCTGTCAGGCTTCCTGGCAATGTTTATTGATAGTATTACAGTATTATTATTCTTGGCTGCGGTAATCATTGAGCTGGCTAAGTTGCTTAAATTTGACCCGGTCCCCATAATAATTGCTGTGATTTTTGCCTCTAATGTTGGAGGTAGCGCTACTATGAGTGGTGACCCGCCCAACATTATTATAGGAACAGCCTTTGGTTACACCTTTATGGACTTTGCCACTAACACCGGTCCCATCGCCTGGGCAGGGATGTTTTTGACCGTGGGCTACTTTTATTTTCTTTTCCGTAAAACTCTCAAGTCTTCTCAAGATACCTCAAATACGCCTCTTAAGAAGTATCCTGAGCCTAGGGAAGCCATTACCAACCTTCGTCTGTTTATAGTTGATACTGTCATTTTCATCCTGGTGATAATTTTGCTGATTACTCATGCCCAAACTGGAATATCGGTGGCTTTAATAGGTGTTATTGCTGCTTTCCTTACCTTACTCGCTGCAAACAAAGAGATTCCTCATATCATTAAAAAGGTAGATTGGCGTACTCTACTTTTCTTTATTGGCTTGTTTATTGTCGTGGGAGGACTGGAGGAAACGGGGATGCTCAAAATGCTAGCTGAGTATATCGGAACCATATCAGGGGGGACCCTCATGTTGGTGATACCTATCATCCTGTGGTTTTCTGCCTTTGCCTCGGCTATTGTGGATAATATCCCCCTTGCTGCGACTATGGTGCCGGTAATTGCTAATCTCTCACGGACCTACGGCTTAAGCCTGCCGACATTAAGCTGGACTTTAGCTCTAGGAGCAGACATTGGTGGCAATGCTACTCCTATCGGAGCCTCAGCCAATGTGGTAGGGACGGCTATTGCTGAGAGAGAGGGTTACCCTATTGGTTGGGGGAGGTTCATCAAATATGCTCTACCGGCTACGATTATGGTAATCGCCCTATCCTATCTGCTTCTAATTGCAAGGTACACTTAATAAGAGAGGTTGAAGGAAGCACAAGATGTTTAAAAGAATTCTTGTTCTGCTAGATGGTTCAAAGCTGTCAGAGATAACTCTTCCCTACGTAGAGGAGCTGACCGGGGCTCTCAATTCTGAAGTAGTCCTGGTATCAGTCTGTGAGCCCAGGGAGAGTCAGTATCGTCACATGCATCAGCTCTACATGGAGAAGATAGCTGAGCTTGTGAAAAGTCGTATAAAAGGGAGCGGTACAGTTAAAGTAAAATCAGTAGTCCTGCTTGGCAAGCCTGCTGAGGAATTGGTTAACTACATTGAGAAAAAGCGCTTTAGTCTTATTATTATGGCATCTCATGGTCGTTCTGGCATAATGCCATGGTCAATGGGAAGTGTTACCAATAAAATAATCCACAGAATAAGTATACCAATATTACTTATCCGGGCCAGGACTCCACATCCAAAAGTAGGTAGCCGAGGATTATTTAACAAAATTCTTATCCCATTAGATGGCTCTGATTCTGGTGAAGCACCGCTACCCTATGTTAGGGAACTCACCCAAAAACTAAAGGCAGAGGTCACTCTCCTTCAAGTAGTGGTACCCGGTCAACATGTTCACACCGTTGGTGGATTGAACTATGTCCCCTTTATTGAACAGCAGGTAAATTTGATGAAAGCCGATGCCCAACAATACCTTGAGAAGATAAGCAGGAAACTAACAGGCACAGAGGGCACTATAAAGTCTGAAGTTAAAGTTGGTGATGTTACCCATGAAATTATTAAGTTCGCTGACGAAATAAATGCTCGTTTGGTTGCCATATCAACCCATGGGCACTCGGGTATAGGCCAGTGGATTTTTGGCAGTGTTGCTCATAAGGTTCTACAAGCTGGTAATACTCCTGTTTTGCTGGTGAGAGTGCCAGAGGCACATAAAGCGGCAAAAGGTAAGTGAGCTATATAGTGTCTTTTTATTATAGACACGAATCGCCATACGCTTTTAGAAGACCATATTTAGCAGTCAAACTCCCATCGTCCCACTTAACAATAAAGGCACCAACATGTCTGAAAGAACAATGAACACGGTGTTTTTCAACCACATCAGCCATTCAACTCCCCCTTACCAAGAAGCGAACTTAACTTTGGTATT
>SDBV01013076.1_pt1 | contig 10597 bp, 6 predicted proteins | sample 2277081 | NCBI WGS metagenome assembly SDBV01 (sample SAMN10402039, study PRJNA504765) | marine sediment metagenome | isolation source: marine sediment core GS10_PC15, 223 cmbsf | place: Arctic Ocean: Southern Knipovich Ridge | collected 2010
GACCATATTGGCTTTCTGGCCGTCGGGCATGACCTCAAAGTCGATATCTATTCCATCAGCCTCTACCGCCTGGACCGCCGCCAGCAGATTGCTTATGGCCCGCTGGCGGTTAGCCGAGCTACCCAGCAATGTGCCCAGGTTCGAGCTGCCAAACAGGATCGCGGTAAGCTTCACTTTGACTCCCCGGGTGTGGGCGAAATTCACCAGGTTAATATCGCGCCAGTCGTACTCTGTGGTGATGGTGCCATCCGGCGCAAGTTCCGCTCCGAAGTAGTTTATCTGGGTCAGAAGATTGTAGTTTAGGGAGGAGTAGGATTCGTACATCCAATGGGGTAGGTACCCTATAATTTCTCTTGTGGGGAAAAATGCCCGGGGGAGTGGAGCTGGTACCTGCAACGCCAGGCTGTCGATGCGGTGGTAATCCACTATGATGTCGCGATGATCGAGTAGTTCCTGTATATGTATGGGCAAACGCTCTTGCGCTATCAGGCTGGTTGGCGGTACAATAATTAGAACCAAGCCTAAAGTCCATAACCAGCGCGCTGCCGGCAGGCCAGGCCAAGGTCTTTGAATCTTATCCTGAAGGGATAACATCGCCGGGCAATTTATAGATGGTCATGCCTCGAATGGCGGGTTGTTGCGGATTATTTTCAGCATGAACGGGTAAAGGTTTGCGGTCCTGTGATTGAATCCTTGTCATTGGATTGATATTGAACCCGGACGGAATTAATATTGGGGACCAAAAAAACCGGAGGATTAGTGTGGAAGTCATAATAAAAGCTGATTATAAGCAGATCAGCGCAGAAGCGGCCATCAGGATTGCGGACCTGGTTTACCATCAACCCACCGCGGTGCTGGGCTTGGCCACGGGCAGTACGCCCCTGGGTATGTACAAGGAGCTAATCCGGCTCCATCGCGATGACGGGCTGGATTTTTCAAAAGTGATTACATTCAACCTGGATGAATATGTCGGATTGCCTGCTTCACACGAGCAGAGCTACAATAATTTCATGTGGGAGAATCTCTTTAACCATATCAATGTGAATCCCAGCAACATCCACATCCCCAACGGGATGGCCAGTGATATAGATGCCTATTGCATGTGGTACGAGGATGAGATCGAGGCTTACGGCGGGATTGATTTGCAGATCCTGGGTATCGGGAGTGACGGGCACATCGCATTCAACGAACCGGCCTCATCCCTGGGCTCGCGCACTCGATTGAAGACCCTGACTAAACAGACCATTGATGATAACGCCCGCTTCTTTGACGATCCCGCTGAGGTCCCGCGCTATGCCATCACGATGGGGGTCGGCACGATTATGGAGGCCAAAACCTGTGTTCTACTGGCCAGTGGCAAGGGTAAGGCCGATACGATAGCCAAAGCAATAGAGCGCCCCGTCACCTCAATCATAACCGCTTCGGCTCTGCAACTACACCCGGATGCAGTATTTATTCTCGATGAGGAAGCTGGCTCGTCGCTCCAGTTATATGACTACTATCAGTGGGTTTATGAAAATAAGCCGGAATAATACCAGGTTAACCGGAATCAGATCAAGCCTGCATGACCGTGAGGGAATTAATACTAAGCCCGGTCGCTACGATCGTATGACCCGCTCAAGACAAAGAACTAAGCACCACAGTATACTTCTCAGCAGCCGGTTCTTTTCCAGTAGCATCCCCGCAATGTAAACCTCTCAATCCTCTACTCAGTATGCCGGGGCAAGCCGCCGCCTTTCGCGGGTACAATTTGACCGGTGGTGACTGGTTTTGGTCTTCGTAGGGGTGGTTTTAAGAGGTGTGAACTAAACCTCGGAAACGCAGATTGTCTCTGTTAGTTTTTAGCCCCAAATGTCTAAAAGGTTTTGAAGACCTACAGCCCGAGGGGAAATAATCAATGAGCGCGAAACCCCAAATCATGGTTGGCTTGGCAATATTTCTGCTGGCGTTTGTTGGGTATGGTCAGACCAACGGCTCCATTGGCGGCCAGGTTTCAGATTCGGAGACCCAGCGACCATTGATCGGCGTCAACGTGGTTCTTGAAGGCACCCAAATGGGTGCGGCCACTGATCGTGAGGGAAGGTACCACATCAGCGAGGTACCGCCAGGCAGTTATACGGTCAAAGTGATGATGATGGGCTATGCGGGCCTCAGCAAGGTGAATGTGCATGTTGTCCCCCAACGAACGACCAACCTGAATTTGGCCCTGGAACCGGCCGTTCTGGAAATGGCAGGGATCACCAAGACGGCCGGGTACTTTGAGCGGGCGAAGAGCGCCATGACAAGCACCCGCACAGTGGACATTGAGGAAATACGTTCGGACCCGGTGGGGGCCTATGATATCATCATGATGATGCAATCTATGCCGGCAGTTGCTTCGGGGGGGGACAATACCAACGAGATCATCATCCGGGGAGGCGGGCCCGGCGAGAACCTGTTTGTAATGGATCATCTGGAGATCCCCTACCCCAACCATTTTCCACAGCAAGGCCTCTCAGGAGGCGCCATTGTAGGGGTGAACACGGAGTTTGTGGAGAGCATCGATTTTTATGCCGGGGCCTTCCCGGCCCGGTACGGTGAGAAGCTGTCATCCGTTATGGACGTAACCCTCCGTGAAGGCAGTCGTGAAAAACGGCAATCTGAAATATCGTTGGGTATGGACGGGATCAGTTTGTTCACCGAGGGACCCCTCGCCGGAAACGGCTCTTACATGGCCTCTTTGAGCCGTTCCTTTCTGGACTTGGCTCCCTTGGAAAATGTGGGTATATCTGCCATACCTGTCTATTCCACGGCCCAGGCTAAGATTGTCCGGCAGTTGAACCAACGAAAGAAACTTAGCTTCAATTTCCTGGGCACTATCGATGGGCTGACCATGGAAGGCGATAAAATTTTGCTGGCCCAGGGTGTTGATAATATTGCGCTGCATAATAATCAGTATACCGCCGGAGTGACGTACAAAAACCTATTTTCAGAAAAAGGCTACCAAGTCATGTCGCTGGGACGCAGCCGGACTACTTTCAAGATGGACTTATACAAATACCTCGACGATGAAAAGGAGATCAACTTCGACAAGCAAGACCAGGAATCTGAAACCACCCTCAAGAGTGATTGGTTTTTTACTGTCAACCGGTCGTTAAAACTCAGCGGTGGAATTAAACTGAAGCGGGTGAGCCTTGATTATGAGGATCACTATTTCCCCCAACCGGTGATTCAATACGGCTATGCCAGGGACGATACATCCTTGGTCGATTCGGTTTCCCGAGCATTTTTCGACAAATACATATTCGATAATGACAGCGCCGTGGTGGTTCCGCTTGATACCATCAGTCAAGGTAACCGTTGGGACCGCGATTCTCAGCAGGCACTCCTGAAATCGGGCCTGTTCGGGCAGATTCGTTGGCAACCGCGGTTGCGCTGGGAGCTCTCACTGGGCGCTAGACTAGAGCATATTTCTCTCACTAAAAAATCCAGCGTTTCACCGCGTCTCGGGCTGACCTTTTATACCACCGATAAGCTGACCCTAAGAGCCAACGCCGGCCGCTATTACCAGGCGCCCACCTACGACCAACTGCTCGGGGAAAATGCCGGCAATAATCTGGATAACTACCGTGCCGATCAGCTGGTGCTGGGCGGGGAATACCTGCTCAGGAACGATATGCGCGTCACCCTGGAGTGGTATGATCGGAGATATAGCGGCATGCTCATCTATGAATCACTGACGACGAATGATTCGTCTGATGTGGGAGGCGATCTGCTGAATGCCGGTGAGGGTTATGCTCGGGGCGTGGAGCTGTTCATTCAAAAGAAATACTCGAATAATTGGTATGGTACATTCAGTTACTCCAAATCTGTGGCCCGGGGGATCGACCCTCGCGATCCAGGTAAATCCCGCACTTACCCGTGGGACCACGATTACGGTGATGTCATGTCATTGATCGGCAGCTACAAGATCAGGTACCTGGATTTTGCCTGGTACCGGCGCATCAGGAAGAGTCCCTTAATGGGCGCCATAGGTTGGATCCCATTCGCTCCCGCCGATGAGTTCGAATTCAGTTTCCGAGCCCGCTATGTAGGTGGCAAGCCCTATTCGCCTAAAGTGTACGATCATAATGTGCGGCAATGGTATAATTACGATTCGCAGGACCTGAACAGTTCGCGCTACGACCCCTATTTTCGCGTCGACATCATGTTCCAGAAGCGGTTCTATTACGATAAAATGAACCTGGCCATGTTTTTCGGTATCCTGAACGTGTTCAACCGGGATAATCCCTCTATGTACGCCTATCTGGAGGACGGCACTCAAGAAATGGTGGTGCAGTTCAAGCGCATTCCCGGCGGCGGCGTGATACTGGAGTTTTAAGGCCGAATCTAGACGGCAGCATCCAACATACCAACATTCAAGGACTTGGTGATGCGATTAAAAAGCGGTGGATTATCCCCTGCTTTCCGCCGGGTTCAATGCATTGTGCTCCCGTCGCATATTACGAAGCCAGGTAGAAACGGGGCAGACCTCTGCCTGGCTCGCCGTAGGCTACGCCGAGGCTTGGCGGGATAAAAAATTTGACCAGTGGAGGCCAATTCATTAGTGCATTGACCAAACCTAGAGTGGTTCGGATAAGGCGTCAGCTAAATCTTGAAAATGCAAAAGTGTCTCTTATCTCTCAGTCAACTTTGGTCCATATTGCCCTGACACCGAACACAAAAGGCTCTGAGCCGATACACGATAGCAACGATGATGAGCGCAGTTGCTATAGGTATGACCGGTGGGAGGCACCTGCCTTGGGGCGATGGTAACGCTACTCGCATGCCCTCTAGGGGGTGCACTGATACTGAGCAGCCGGCGGATAGTTGGACTGGGATTGTGAGTACTTCCGCCACTGCGGGCAAATAAATCGGGGCGGCGTCCGTGATGGCAGGATCGTTCATTCACCGGCTTTCCCGGTCCGAGCAATCGGTGGTGAAGGCACAATGACAGGGCATATTGTTGTAGCAACCAATAATAAAAATCCTTAAACTATAAATAGGAAATAAGGGTCTTATATTCATGTTTTCGCACTCCCACTTCCGCCTTTGCCGTCCCTATTCTCCAATCACAATATCGCGAAGTCATTAGAGACAAAACCTGTAGGAGGACTACGCTTATACGGCAATGATATAACCTTACAATCATAAACCTACGCAATGGCATTCAGCCGAAACCTTTAATGTGTACCTGGGAAGACACTAGAGCAAACATAATGAGTATACAAATTGATCCCACCTTAGTATCTGACGTCCGCCAGTATGGCAAATTCGATGTCAATGCCTGCTACCAGTGCGGTAGTTGCACCGTTATATGCAACCTGACGACCGACTCTGCTTCATTTCCTCGTCGAACGGTCAGATATGTTCTCATGGGCCTGAGAAAAATGGTGCAGAGCAGTCTGGACCCCTGGCTGTGCTACTACTGCGGTGACTGTTCCATAACCTGTCCGCGTCAAACAGATCCAGGCGAGGCGATGATGACGATCCGTCGCTTTCTCACGGCCCAATACGACTGGACTGGGCTTTCGGCAAAATTCTACAAATCCAAAGCATGGGAAATTGGATCACTATTCAGTGTAGGCCTGTTCGTGCTGGCACTCGCTCTTTACTACCATACCAATATTGTGGAAATCGAACTCCCCGATTTGGTCTCAAGTGAGTTCATCTACGATACCGTAGGCGACGATTTCATGGGCCATATGTTTGGCATGATAGAGACCTTCACGATTGTGGTGTTTCTGATTCCATTGGTCGTTCTACTATCCAACGCCCTCCGAATGTATTGGCTTACCCTGCACCGTGAAAATGAGATAGGCATACCGTTCAAATTGTATTTCATAGAGGCCAAGATATTATTCCTGCATGCTCTCACTCAGAAACGATTCAAAGATTGTGATGAACCTTACCGCTGGTTCATCCACGGGCTTCTGGTATTGGGTTGTGTCCTTATGTTTATTCCACTGCTGTTTTTTCTCGAGTGGTTTCAAACAGACAACGTCTACCCTCTTTCTCATCCCCAAAGGTGGATGGGTTATATCGCAACAGCGGCACTCATTTTCGCTTCACTCGAGATTCTGGTGAGCAGATTCAGAAGAAGGGAGGAGATTCACAAGTATTCAACAACCAGTGACTGGATATTGCCGACTATGCTGTTACTTACGGCTGTGAGCGGAATTATGGTGCACATGTTCAGGTACTATGAATTTGCCATCGCGACTCATTTCACGTATGCCATTCACCTGGCAATCGTGGTTCCTATGATGGTTATTGAAATACCATTTGGCAAGGCCAGCCACATGCTTTATCGACCGCTGGCAATGTACTTCGAAGCGATCAGAACGAGTGCCATCCAAATGGACTCAATAGAAAAGGAGAGCCTGGCAGATGCCGGATAGTGTGGCACCGGAAAAGCGAATCGGATCCGCCATGGTTGTTGGAGGCGGCATCGGTGGAATGCAGGCCGCACTCGATCTTGCCGAATCGGGAATCAAGGTCTATCTGGTTGACAACAAGCCCTCAATCGGTGGTGTGATGTCTCAACTGGACAAGACTTTTCCAACCAATGATTGCGCCATGTGCACCATGGCGCCCCGTCTGGTGGAGATCGGGCGGCACAAGGATATCCAGAAAATAACGTACAGCGAGGTTGTACAAATCAGCGGACAGCCCGGGCAATTTGCCGTGAAGTTGAGGAAGCATCCCCGTTTCGTGAATGAAGAGAAATGTACCGGATGCGGCACCTGCGTGGCGAATTGTCCTACCAGGAACGTGGTACAGATTCATGAACAGGAAAAGATTCTGCTCAATGGTGGCTATAAGGAAACGGTTGAAGAGATTTTGGCCAAACACAAACATAGAAAAGGCCCACTCATGCCAATCCTGCAGGATGTGAATGCGGCCTTGAACTATTTCCCGGAAAATGTTCTGAAGTATATCTCCCAGGAAACAGGGTATCCATTAACGCATATCTGCCGCATCGCAACTTTCTACAGTGCGTTCAGCTTGAAGCCGATTGGCAGAATCATCGTTAACGTCTGTATGGGTACAACCTGCTATGTACGCGGAGCCGGAAGGCTCCTCGATAAGTTCAGGGACGTATTAGGGATTGGCGTTGATGAAACTACTTCCGATATGCTTTTCACATTCAAATCGGTCAGGTGCATCGGATGCTGTGGCCTGGCGCCAGTGAGTATGGTTGGCGAGGATGTATATGGCAAGCTATACGCGGGAGATATACCTGGAATCGTGAATAGCTACAGGTCACAAGGATAGGAACTATGCCGAAGCTCAGTATCGATGACCTGCGAAAACTACGCGAATCGTCGAAGCAAGATATCTACTTAAGGGAAGGGGATTTCAGGGGAAAGATAATCGTACATCTGGGCACCTGCGGTATTGCTGCCGGCGCCAGGGAGATCATGAGATCCTTTCTGGATGAATTGGAGAACAGGAATACTACCGATATCATGTTTACGACAACTGGTTGTGCCGGTTTATGCTCGCAAGAACCGATGGTGACTATCGAGATACGGGATAGTGCCCCGGTGAAGTATGGAAAACTATCTCCCGACAAAGTAAAGAAGATATATGAAGAGAACGTAATTGGTGGGAAGGTCGTTCCGGAATTTGTAATCGGTATAGGTTCTGAGAGGGTCGCCTAGTGGTGGAAAAAAAGCGCATAGAACTAATGGTGTGTGCCGGCACAGCCTGCGTTGCCGGCAAGTCATTCGCCATAATCGATGCCCTCAATAAGGAGCTATACAAGTCTGCTCTGGCCGACGAAGTGTCCGTAGTTACCACTGGATGCAACGGTTTCTGCGGCCAGGGCCCACTGATGGTGACCAAACCGGATAATATATTCTACGGCTGGATTTCACTGGAGGATGTCCCCGTTCTGGTGGAGGAGCATTTTCTTAAGGGCAGACCGCTCGAGAGGCTGATGTTCACTCCGCCAAAGGAGAAGGAACCACTTCCGCTCATTTCGGATATACCGTTTTTTCAGAAGCAGCTCCTGCTGGTATTGCGTAATAAAGGGCTTATCGATCCCGAAAAAATCGAAGATTACATCGCCAGGGATGGTTATATCGCTACCGAAAAAGTTCTGACTGGCATGTCACCCGTTGACGTCATCGATGAGATCGCGAAATCAGGATTAAGAGGCCGGGGAGGAGCCGGTTTTCCGACAGGCAAGAAGTGGGACATCGCTCGACAGCAAAGTAAGAACCCCAAATATATCATAGCGAACTGCGACGAGGGTGATCCCGGCGCGTACATGGACAGGAGCCTGATCGAATCGGATCCCCATTCCGTTATAGAAGGCCTACTGATTGCAGCCTATGCCATCGGCCTATCGGACGGCTTTATTTATATCAGATCCGAATATCCACTCGCAATCAAGCGGATGAAGACAGCTCTTTCCCAGGCCCGGGAATACGGACTCCTGGGAACAGATATCCTGGGAAGCGGATTTGATTTTGATATTGAGATCAGAGAGGGCTCCGGTGCTTTTGTTTGTGGAGAAGAGACATCTCTTCTGCGCTCTATTGAAGGAAATATTCCCGAACCCAGCCAGAGACCACCATTTCCCGCAGAGTCCGGTCTCTGGGGCTGCCCCACAGTTATTAATAATGTGGAATCGCTGGGGAATGTCCCTGTCATCATAGCCAGAGGGGCCGACTGGTATTCAGGCATCGGCACGGAAACAAGCAAGGGGACGAAGATATTTTCCCTGGTGGGGAAGATCAACAATACCGGCCTGATTGAAGTACCCATGGGCATAACGCTCAGGGAAGTCATTTACGAGATTGGCGGCGGTATCCCCAACGGAAAGAAGTTCAAGGCAGTCCAGACCGGGGGACCCTCCGGTGGCTGTATACCTGCCAGCCTGCTGGATTCGCCGATCGATTATGAATCACTGAGAGAAGCAGGCTCCATGATGGGCTCCGGGGGGATGATCGTCATTGATGAAGATACCTGTGTTGTTGATGTGGCCAAGTTCTTCCTCCAGTTCACGAACGACGAATCTTGTGGCAAGTGCACCTCCTGTCGCGATGGCAGCGAAGCACTGTTGGAAGTGCTCACCCGAATCTCAGCTGGCCAGGGTGCAAACGGAGATATAAAATTCCTCACCGAGCTATCTGAGGGCATAAAGGATGCTTCCATGTGCGGTCTTGGCCAGACGCTCCCCAATCCCGTTCTTTCAACGCTCAGATATTTTGAAGATGAATACGTAGCGCATATTGAGAAGAAACGCTGTGAAGCCGTTGTGTGCAAGGAGATCATCTCATCAGCGTGTCAATATACGTGCCCACTCAGCCAGGATGTGCCCTGCTACATCGGGCTGATTGCCCAAGGCAAGTATGAAGAAGCCATCAGAATTGTGCGGAAAGCAAATCCTCTACCCCACGTATGCGGCCGTGTTTGTCATATGCCTTGCTAAGGCAAATGCCGCGCCGGGGAAGGAGGCGATCCCATCGCCATCCGCTCCCTCAAACGGTTTCTCGCAGATTACGAATTAAAGAATGATATCCGGATTGACGAGAAGGCAACACAGGAGCATGAGGAGCAGGTTGCCGTGATCGGCTCCGGACCCGGAGGTCTCTCTTGCGCCCATTACCTTGCGCTGGAGGGGTACAAGGTCACGATTTTTGAGAGTCAACCGGTTGCAGGCGGCATGCTCGCTCTGGGCATTCCGGAGTATCGCCTGCCCAAAGAAATCCTGAATGCTGACATAGGGCGGATCAAAGCTCTGGGTGTCGACATAAAAACCAATTTTGCTGTTGGTAAAGATATCCAGCTCTCAGAAATGAGGGATAACTATAATGCGATCTACATTTCTACCGGCGCTCACAAAGGTTTAAAAATAGAAATTCCCGGTGAAGAGTCCGATGGAGTGCTGCATGCCGTGAGCTTCCTGAGGGATGTGAATCTGGGCAAGGAGGTGAACCTCGGGGAGAAGGTTATCGTAGTGGGCGGTGGCTTCTCCGCCATCGATGCGGCGCGTGTTGCCATTCGACTGGGCAAACAGACCAGTATTTTCTACCGGAGAACGAAGGCGGAAATGCCTGCTATTGAGAGCGAAGTGGATGAGGCAATCCTTGAAGGGGTTGATATACAGTTCTTGACAACTCCTACCAGGATACTTTCAAAAAATGGGAAAATTCATGCTATTGAATGCACTAAAATGGTGCTGGGCGAGATTGATGAAAGCGGTCGCAGGAGGCCCGTCACCATACCCGGCTCAGAGTTTTCAGTTGACGTAGATTCCTTAATTCTTGCCCTCAGCCAGAAGGCAGACCTGAGCTTTATTGAGCATGGTGAGGGATTGGGAATATCTAAGTGGAATACCATAGAGGTAGATCCCGAGACACTCTCTACGAATATTGAAGGGATCTTTGCGGGGGGCGATGTTGTAACGGGACCGAATACGGTAACTGATGCCATGGGACACGGGAAGCTGGCTGCAAGAATGATTGACAAATATCTGAAAGGCGAGGGACTGGAAAGAACCTACTCTGTCACTCGGCCTGCCATTCATGTTGAGCCTGTACGACTTGACGAGGATGAGTTGGGG
>SDBV01013077.1_pt1 | contig 10596 bp, 5 predicted proteins | sample 2277081 | NCBI WGS metagenome assembly SDBV01 (sample SAMN10402039, study PRJNA504765) | marine sediment metagenome | isolation source: marine sediment core GS10_PC15, 223 cmbsf | place: Arctic Ocean: Southern Knipovich Ridge | collected 2010
AATGATTGTGTTTCTTCGCTTTTTCTTCAAGTTCTGAACTAAATGTCGCCTCACTAATTAACAAATCAGAATTTTTAACAAAAGGCACAATTGCTTTATTCACAGAAGTATCAAAAACAAAAGAAATTTTCTTCCCTCCTTCTTGATATGTCAAATTTTTCGCCAAATACTTTTTACCTTTGTAACTTATATTTTTCCCGTCCTTTAATTTTTTCAAAAGAGGTCCTGAAGGAAGTTTAGATTTTTTCAACTTATCTCTATCTATTCTCAATTTTCCTTTTTTAACAAAACTATAAGCATTACAAGGAACTCCATGAATCATTTTTTTAGATTCAATATAAAAATCATCTGTCTCAAAAAACTTTCCATCAACTTCTTCGACCACAATTTTTCCTCTTCTCTTAAAAATAAATGTATTAAGAAGATTTTTCATAAATTGTTTTGTTCCAGAAGGGCCATAAATAACAAGGGTTTTATTATAACCACTCAATGCCATTGTTTGAAGCAAACCTGGAAGTCCTAAAACATGATCACCATGCCAATGAGTAATTAAAATTCTGGTAATCTTACAAGGATTAATTTTAGCTTTCCTCATTTGTCTTTGAGTTCCTTCCCCACAATCTAAAAGAATATTCTCCCCTCCATAAGTAAGCAAAATAGATGTTGGATTTCTTTCAGCACTAGGTATTGAATCAGATGTTCCTAAAAAAGTTATCTTCATTATACCTAAAAGAACAGAAAATCATTTATATAATTTCTCTTACTCTTTTTTCAGAACAGTTGAAGCTGGAGAAATAAAAATTATTGTGTCCCCTCGCAAAAAACCAAGTCCAAGATTTCTCTTTACTTCGTTATCTTGCATCTCTTTGATATTATCCAACACAAGATTGATATGTATATCAAATGCCAAGAGGGTTCCTACAAATTGCTTATCTCCTTTCAAGTGAACTAAAACTTCTTTTCCTTTCGAGTTGTTCAATAAATCCAAGGGTCTTTCAATTCCGTTAACCATATTCAATTCATAATAATCTCATTTATAAAAGTTTCCATCACAAAATCACATATTTGGATAAGTGGTTCACATAATCTTCAAACATCCATAACAAAAAGATATTTAAATCAATTTTATTGCTTTCTAATATGAATCAAGGGAAAAAAATATCCGGAGGAAGATATGTCGCAAATAGAAAAAAGAAATCATACGAGATAGCTGGGCAAAGAAGGGTTATCAAAATTGGAGAAGAAAAAAGAAAAGTGCAAAGAGAAAAAGGTGGAAACAAAAAAATTGTTTTACTTAAAGCAAAATTTGTAAACATCATTGGAAAAAATAAAAAAGTCGAAATAAAAAATGTTTTAGAAACTCCTTCAAACAGATTTCTAGCAAGACAAAATATATTAACAAAAGGAACAATTTTAGAAACAGACCAAGGAAAAGTAAAAATCACAAATAGGCCAACTCAAGAAGGTGCGGTGAATGGAATTTTAGTTGAATAAGTTTCTATAAAATATTCTTAAAAAATGATAAGCAAAATTACTCAGCCAAGAGAATTTCCAGACAAAGCATTTGCAATAATTGAAATTCCAAAAGGATCAGAAAATAAATATGAAGTGGATAAAGAAAGTGGTTTACTTAAATTAGACAGGCCACTTTTTTCTTGTGTTCATTATCCTGGAGACTATGGATATATTCCAGAAACACTTTGGGAAGATAATGATCCAATCGACATTTTAGTCTTAACTTCACACCCTGTTTATCCTTTAACTCTTGCAAAAGTGAGGATAATAGGAATGCTTGACATGAAAGACGATAAAGAATCTGATGTAAAATTAATTGCAGTATATGATAGTGACCCAAGATACCATGAACATCTAAATCTTTCAAACATCTCTTCTCACAAGATCAAAGAAATTGTCCACTTTTTTGAAAGCTACAAACATCTTCAAGGAAAAAAAGTAAAAATCAAATCTGTAAAAGGAAAAAAAGAAGCAATAGCTGCATTAAAAAAAGCAAAAGAAATCTATTTGAAAAATAATAAAAAATAGATATTTCCATTTTTACTTCTGAATCATAACAATAAAAACCAAAAGCTTTATATAAGGAAAAGCTTTATAAAGGTTACGAAAACCCCAACCAATCTTAAAAATGAATTTTAAAAAATGTCCTGAATGCGGAAGCATTAATCTTACTTACGATGAATATTTAGGAGAAGTTACTTGTAATGATTGTGGATTAGTCATTGAAGAAAAAATGGCTGACACAGGAATTGACCTCCAAGGAAAATTTGATAAAAGCGAAAAAAAAGGTCGTGGTGGAGCTCCAATCAGCATACAGAAATTTGATAAAGGACTAACAACCAATGTTGGAGAAATCTCAGATATCTACAAACTAAAACCAGGTCAAACTCGTAAATTCCTAAGACTAAAAAAATGGCAGGAAAGAGTTTCTACAAGTATTGAACGAAATCTCAGATTAGCTATGGCCGAGTTAAGAGTCATAGCATCTTATCTTACTCTACCAAACGTTGTTCGTGATGAGGCAGCAAGAATTTACAATTATGTTCTTCAACGAGGATTAGTTAGGGGAAGGAGCATGGAATCTGTAATCGCTGCCTGCTTGTATGCTGCTTGCAGAAGTTACAACATCCCAAGAACCCTCGATGAAATGGCAACTGCTTCAGATGTCGAACGAAAAGAAATCGGAAGAACATACAGATTCATAATCAGAAAATTAGGAATCAGAGTAAAACAAAGTTCTCCAAAAGATTACATTTCAAGATTTTCATCTGTTCTAAAACTTTCACCAAAAACACAAAATGATGCCTTAGATGTATTAATGCAAGCAGAAAAAGTTGAACTCACATCTGGAAGAGGTCCAGCAGGAATAGCTGCCGCAGCACTTTACGTTGCAGCTTTAATGAACGACGAAAAAAAGACACAAAGAGAAGTTGCAGACATAGCAGGAATCACAGAAGTAACAATAAGAAATCGTTACAAAGAATTAATTGAAAAATTAAAACTAGAAGATAAAATAAAAGAAAAAGAAGTTCGTAAAAAATAGTTTTCTAAAGCTTTTTATATTGATAACGCTAACTTTTTTTATGCGGGAATGCCGGAGTGGTCAAACGGGACAGGTTTAGGACCTGTTAGCTTAGTGCTTACCAAGGTTCGAATCCTTGTTCCCGCATTGGATTCTCACCTACGGTTTCCCAAGGAGGGATGACTCAAGAAGAGCCGCGAATCCTTGTTCCCGCATTTTCATTAACCAAAATATTCTTCTTCCACATATTCCATTATTTCTATAGTTTCTTCAGCATGAGTTTTTCCAGATTCATCTCCAGTGTAATAAACACTTAAAACACATTTCAGATGATTGTTTGGATTAATCCAAGGTAAATCTACCTTGCCATTGCATTCCTCATAATTTTCCATCGTTCGCTTATTCAATGCTAGTTTCAATATACTTGAAGCACCCCTTATCTGAACTCTTGCACATCTAATCATCTCTTCATCACTTACTGATCCTTCCTCATCACATCCCTCCAAATAATCTCGTCCAAATTCCATAATCCATCTTGGATCATATTCTTCTTTCGGAGAAGGATAACCCAAATTACTTTGTCTTATTGCAATTGCAACTAATAATGATTTATATCTATTCTCGGTCCAACCATCAGGTAAATACTCTCCTTTAGAATATTCTTCAAAAAGATCCCTAAACTCTTCATACTTACCAAGATATTCAATAAATTCCTCCTCATCCACTTTCAGATCTGTACATTGATCCGCACATTGTGGACACTGCCATTCTTCATCAACACAGTTACATTCAACAAATTCTCCAGGACACACAGATGTACATTCATAAGTTGTTGAATCTCCAGAAGTACATTCTCCAGATGTTTTCATTTCATCTAATTTATCTTCTATCGCTATCATCGCAATCTTAGCATAAGCATTTCCTCTCAACAAAAACACATGAGCCTTCTCACTATTAAAAAACACTTTATCAAAAATCTCCTCTATCAAATCCAACTTCTTGTGAGAATCATCTTCATCATTAATCGCCTTCACTTTTGAACTAAATTTATCCTCATCTAGATAACCTCCTTCATCTTTCAAGATATCCAAATAATTTCCAGCCACCTCTTCCAAGGCATTTTCTTCAATTGTCTCAAAATCAATCGCACCTCTGACACTTTCTGTATCCAGCCAGCACTTGATTTGCTCATCACCACAATAACCAACTTGTTTCCATCGTGATTTATTTGTTCCAGCATAAGGATCAGAACCAATTCCAGGATTCCCTGTGGCACATGTCCTCACAATTCCATAATTATAACCCCCAGGGGTAGCTTCTTGATCAAAAATTGTTCCAGAAACACAGCCATTCTCTGTTTTAATATCTGTATCTGTTATTTGACTCGCAACATACTTATCAGTAATATAATCTAATGCAAACGAAGTTGACACTTCCTTAAACCCGCACTCTTCTTGCCCATTAACATTTATGCATAATTGCCGATAACCAGCAGATTCAGTTAAATCTCTTGTTTCAGTAGCATATTCCCCAATCCCAATATAACCAGAAGCTATCATCAATGTCGAAGAAACATCCTGGTAATACGAACTCCCAGGAATTCCAGTCAAATAAACTTGATAATATGCTCCTTGATTTTCCCCTGCATAAATATGATAAAACACTTTGTAATGTGAAATTGGTGGAACAGTCGCAGTTGTAAAAGGAATTTCATCAAACCTTCCATGGAATTGCACAGGTGAATTCGGTTCTGTTAATGTGTCGAGCAAATCCCCCCCACTAGGATAAACCGCTGAAATAGAATTCTTACAAATCAAATCTATTCCTACTTGCTCCATTGACCTTGCATTAAAAACCTTGTTTGAACTCGTTCCATAATAATTAGTAAAGTAATTCACAGACTCCTTTGCTGTATTCCACGCACTCACAACAGTCATATATTCTCCCCCACCCCTAGCATTTTGTCCAAGCAACATTCCTACAACTTTTGGTATTGTAATATCCGCCAAAGGCAATGCCTGTCTCCAGAAAAACTCACACATATAAACACTATAAATCTCATCGCAAATTCCAACCATCTCGCCTGTATCCAATGATTCCTGCAAACAATCTCTATAGGAAGTTTTCACAGAAAGCCAACCATCAATTCCCGCCTTTACTCCAGTGAGACAAACTGGGATTGCAATTCCTTCTCTTATATTTGGAAAACACAAAGCCAAACTTCCAATTATTCCTGACTGAACAACATCCCTCACAGGATATGCTCCTCCTAAATCACATCTGCTCGAAGGACAAACAACAGGATCACAAACATTAAATAAAAGATTACAATCCTTCGGGGACATAAAATCCTGGCATTCTATTCCTGGAACATCCACTGCTGGCGCTCCTATCTTAATATCCCGCCCTAAAATATTAACAGTCCCTGATTTGTCAGCTCCCTGCGCCTGTTTAAGTGCAGTTAAAGCATTGTTCACTATCTTCGCTGATTCTGTCTTACTCAGCCCAGAAATCTGGTCTTCAGGTGTTCCTGCTCTTCTATTAATCAAAGTACAATCATCTTCTGAAATACTTTCCTGCAACCCATTTCCCCCAACATTACAAACCCAAAAACTTACAACAGCTCCAGATTCATCATATGCTCCTGAATTCCCCAAGATAGGCAATGTCTGCTTTACTGCAACATACCAACCATTATCCAAATCAAAAGGAACAATCGCAGGCATTCCCTTGTAAGGCTCTGTCTCATAATATTTTAACTCAGCATGTTTATACTTGTTCTCATAAGATGATTTATCATACACTTGAAAATAAATATCTTTCAATTCAGATACTTGTTCCTCAGGCTTTTCAATAAGCTTTCCACTCATATCATATATTAAGAAATTGCCCTCACCATCTTTTTTAATTGGGAAATTAGTTCCTACTGTATCATCTAAAACAAGTATATACGCTCCTCCTTGATACTGCATAATCTGAAGTGGAGTCTCTGGAGATAATCCTCCTAAATCAACATTGCTAATCCCCCCATAAGTTAATCCATCATAAGGAATCTTTTTTGTATTTTCTGTTTCATAAGCTCTTATCTTATCTAAAGAAATTCCTAATCCCTCTGCCGATTCCTTCATCTCAGCATAATTACCAGCATTAGTCTTAACATCAGAAAATACAGAATACAATTCCCCCCTAGATAAATTCTCTAACTCAGGACTTATTGTTCCATCATTCAGCACATTTGCATAAAGTCCAATCTTCCCTAATTGCTCTTGATTATAACTCCTATCTTCCCAACCAGCCAAAATTTTTTTCATATCATCCATCTCAATATCATCTCCTTTTCCACGAGGGTCTGGAAAACTAGGTCCAAGACTATCTAAATCTTCAATAACTTGAGAAGACTTCTTTTCCATAAATTTATTGATATTAACAACATCTGTTCCAAACATATCTGTTTCTGTAACTCCTTCCAATTTCTCAATCTCCTTTCTCCTCTCATTTTGTTCATTAATAAATTCAGAAAGCTTATCAACATCTCTCTCAATATCCTCAGACTTATCCAACAAGCATTTATCAATTGAAACAAGAGGGTTAGCACTTGCCATATCTGCACATTTCTCATACCATCCTCCGTCTCCCCTCATCATATAATTCCTTGCAATTCCTGCTCCTCCAGCATTTTCCAAAAGATTCTTTAAAACCAAACCGGCTCCAGTTGCAAGACATGCCTTATTCAATTTTTCAGTAACTGTTCCCATCACATCAGAAACATTTTGCCATTTTCCTATCTGATTTTCTAATAGGTCAATCTTTTCCCTAATCTTCTCAGGGGGCAATTCAAAATTTCTCTTCTCAATATTAATCTTAAATCCAAATTCTGTATCTGTTCCTGCATCTTCCACCCCAGAAATAACAGAAATCTGCGCTATGTTGTTAAGATTTATTTCAGATAATGTAAAAACAAATCCACTTAAACTTTCTGAAACATCTTCTTCTAAACTTAAACTTTTACTCTCACCATCAGCAGTAATTCTAATGATTGCCGAATCTTGTTCAAGAGAAACCAACTGCATTATGCTCTCATCACTAATATAAACTGGTTTATTTTTCCTCAACTCATATGGCTTCAATTCATCAGAGCTCTCAACAAGAACAGTCGCTCCATAATCCGCAAAACTCGGTTCATAAATTCCCCTAAAAACAATCTTCTTTGTCTGCCCATTAATAGTGATATAGTTCGTAGCTGATTCTTGATTTGAAAGCTCGTAATCATTATCACAATATTTCTCCAAAACTTTTCCTGAATCAGAATACAAATTTTCAAACTCTCCGCACAACTCAACAACTGTCGCCTTTTGCTCAGTCCCCCAAGCAAGAACAATCTTTCTGAACAACTCCTCTTCGCCAAAACTCTCTGCAGTTTCATCAATATAAGATTCTGAAGCAAAACTATCTTCTATTACTTGATAATCCGCCATAGCATTTTCATAATCTTCATTGCCCTCTATAATCCCCATATCCACAGGAATTCCAAAACCATTCAAAACAATCTCGCTTCCTTCAAATGTTTTTCCAATTCCTTCTTCATAATCAATCCACATACGTTGTTCATCTTCTCCAGTATCTACAACTCCCCCCTCAAAATCTTCATCCAGCAATTTCCCAACAATTGCATTATAATAACTCAATTCACTATTACTCAAAATCTCACCTTCATCATTTGGCTTTGAAACAAGGAAAACAAATAAATCTTCAGATTTTTTTGAATTATCTCTAGCTCCAACATGTGCAAGATAGATATATTTAGTATCTTCCTTGTATAAAAAGCTCCCAACATCCTTCTCCATTTTTTCGCCATCAATATCCAAATTTACTCTCGGACTAAGCATTAAATCAAGTCCGCTAGTTTTACCATCTTCCTTACAACTTATAGTTATTTCTTGTTTCAATCCTTCTTTCTCTAATCTAACAATTTCACATTTATTATTCAGAAACTTCTCTCCTCTCACAACTTCAATAAGATTACCATTAATTTTTAACAATGCTCTTGAATCAGAATTCTCCAAACTATTAAGTTTTAATTTCAAACTAGCCAAACATTCAAATCCTGGAAAAAATATTTCCCTAGATTCCTCTCCCTCATCCAAAGAAACGCTCGCAACCTGTTTATCTCCAGAATCAGAATAAATAGAAATCACAGCACTATCTGCTCCAATATTCTCAGCTCTCAAATATCCTCTTCCATCCCAAAAACTATGTCTATATTTATTCGCTTCCCATTCAGCATCATTAAGTTCAGGTAAATAAAACTTCACATCTCCAACACCAAATGCATTCTCAACACCATACCTTACCCTTGCTGTAAGATTCCCAGAAACAAAATCAGGCATTGCAGAAGCATTTGCTTGCTGTTTCAAAACAATGACTACATAGCCAATATTATTCAAGAGAGGACTATTCAAATTATTCCCAACCCCCAAAGCAGCACGCGCAGGATGAAAAGCAATTCCCTCAACTTCCTCGGGGTATTCTCCAGAAAAAGACATAGTCTCAATTGCTTCAACATCTATTAAAGGATTAATCTGCGTTGCTCCAAGCTGACAAAAAACAGGAACATTTTGCTCTTCAAGCAAATCACTCCTCACAATCATGGGCGTGCATCCAAAAGGAGCAATTTGAATCAAAAAATCTGTACCTTGCTCACACATTGCATTATCCGAAGCCTCAACAGGACTGCTCATAAACTGAGTATATTGCACATTTGAACGAGTGTAAATGGCAGAAATCAAAGACAAAGCCAACATCATAATTATCAAAACCATGCCAATTTTTAATACATTATTTTCTCTCATGAAAAAGTCACCTCTAATTTTTTATCCTCAAACAAAATATAATTGTTCTGGAGTTCTTCAAGAGTTTTCGGAATAGACAAACTATCTGTATCTATTTCAATTCTTCCTGACCCTACCAATTGTGATTCCAAAATATAATGTTCTTGCTTTCCACCACCAGCAAGCACATTTGAAATAATCTGCTCAGGCATTTCAATATCAAAACACTCTGTCTCTTTCAAACCAAGCAAACCTTTCAATCCAGTCCCCAGAACCTCAACACATTGCTCTGTCGTCGTTGATTCAAACGTTAGGGAAGAATCTTCATAAATATAAACCTGAATTTCATATCCCCCTTCTGCCAACTTCACACTATTCTGCTCAGGATAAACAACAGTCTTTGTTCCTTTACCAGAAGCCTCACTAAGGTCATCTCCCTGGGAGATAAAGTAAATTATTGCATCACCATTATAATCCACTCCATCAAGTTTCAGATCCACATCAACTTCATAGAGCTTGTTTAAAATAACATCAACACTCCCCCCATTTATTGTAGAAACCTCATATCTTGTTTCTTCATATCCTTCTGCTCTCGCAATCACATTGCCATTCACACATTGCGGGAATTTCCCTTCTAACAAACCTGCAGAGGTAGTTCCAATATTACATTTCTCTCCAAAACATTCATAAGAAATCTGCGCATCAACAGAATTCAAAGAAGTATCATATGCCCTTACCAAAATTTCAGTATTCATATATTCACAAAGTTCAACATCTATTTTTCCTGCTCCTACATCCAACGCCTCTCGCGGATTATTCCCCTGGATAACAACCGCAAGCGGGAACTGGAATGTTTCACTTCCACTTGACACTTGCACCAAAACAGGGTACTTCACATTGTAAACAAAATGATACGGAACATAACAAAATCCAAGGATTCCCAATCCTGGTTGATTTCCCACAGGATTAGCTAAAAGCAAATTCCCTTCTGATGGAAGAACTTCAAACGAACTCGGCCAATTCTGAGAATTAATAAAACGCACCTCTTCATTAACATTCAAATCCACAACAAAATATTTATCATCACCAGAACCTCTTCCTGTTCTCAGAGCAAAAGTATTTATCTCAATTGCTTCTCCAAGTGAATCAAAAACTTCATCAGCATTCCATGTCTTGGGCGAGCAGGTAATTTCAACACCATCAACAGGAGCATACAACCGCAAAAAGTCGACAGCATATTCCTCCAAAAACAAATCCCTCTGCTCTTTAGCATAAACTTTTTTCGCAGAATCATATAACGCTCCAAGTTTCGACTTAACTGAAATCTTATGACTCTCAACAACAGCATTATCCTCTCCCTTTACCATATTCATTTTCATATTTAATTTAACATCCACAGCATTATTCCTTATATTCACATCTGCGCTTGGTTCTTCAAATTCAATTTCAAACCCTTCATCATAATAACTTCCAAGATTACAATCTCTAACTCTTTCTTCTACAAAATTCTGAAGCTCTGCTTCCATCTCTGTTTTAGATGGAATTTGTTCTTTCTCAATCCCATTCCCTGAAACATAATACCAATAAGGAATCGGGTTCCCTACAAAATTAAGTTGAGATGAAAAAGGCATATGACTACTTCCTGGTTCAAAATCAGGCAGTTCAATATAACCCCCTTGGCTTTCCAAAATATTAATTCCCACTTCAATGTCTTCTCCCAAACAAACTAAA
>SDBV01013078.1_pt1 | contig 10595 bp, 8 predicted proteins | sample 2277081 | NCBI WGS metagenome assembly SDBV01 (sample SAMN10402039, study PRJNA504765) | marine sediment metagenome | isolation source: marine sediment core GS10_PC15, 223 cmbsf | place: Arctic Ocean: Southern Knipovich Ridge | collected 2010
CGATACGGATTTCCGTCAACTCAGAGGCGTTGTCGAGGGTCTGGTCGCTGTGGTGTCCCGCGATACAAAAGTCGAATTCAAGCCGTGCGAGTTGACTTGGGCCCGCCCCGGCGCCGAGATCTATGCCGACCAATTGCCCGTCGGCGTCGCCGGAATTGTATCACAGGAAATCGCGGCAAAACTCGATCTGGGCCAAACGGAGGTCTGTGCCGCCGAGTTTGATTTTCAGACACTGCTGGACATGGCAGGCGCCGTTGCCACCGCCAAACCCATTCCGAGATTCCCCGCCATCGTACGGGACCTCTCGCTGGTCGTCGATGCAAACATCACCTGGGCCGACATCTCAAACGCAGTCGCCGCCAAGGCACCCGCCGAACTCGAAGAACTGCAATTCGTCGGAATATACCGCGGCAAACCGATCGCACAAGGCAAAAAAAGCGTAACCGCCTCCCTGCGTTTCAGAGACGAAGACGGAACACTACGCCACGAAACAGTAGACAATTTCCAAAAAGATATCCTCGCCGAACTAACAAAAAAACTCGCCGCCGAACTAAGAACGGTGTAAGGAAGCAGTTTGTAGCCACAAATTTCCACGAATCATCACAAATTATTCTTAGCCGCAAAGAGGCACAAGAAGCACAAAAGAGGCTTTCAGCCACGGATTTTAATTTCGGTACCAAAAAAAGAAGAAAAATGAGAAAATAACCATTTACAGAGAACAAGTTTGACGTAATATACGTAAGAAACGTAAAGATGATACGTAAAATACGACAATAAGGAGACAAGGAATGATGCGTCACGAAACTGCTGGACAAATGATTCAAGTGTTGGTCAGATTCCGAGATAAGTATCGAAAGAGCTACAACGTGGATAGGGCTCACATTGAAGCGATTGAAGAGGTCGCCGCGCGGTACCATATTAGACCGCAGACTATTCGCGATTTGTGTTGCCGGCGACTGGACTTGTCCGCAAGTAAGTTCCGTGATCCTCTTGAGAGATGGATGCGCGGGGATCCAGAACCCTTGCGGAGACTCTTGAAGCGTTTCATGCCTCGAGCTAGTCACACAGACATAGACGCCGTACTCGGCGAGGAAACGGGTGTTGCGATTGTTGAGCAAGAAGCCCCATCAGCAATTGAAAGGGTGGTCCAAAGACTTGATGAGAATTTTACCGTTTCTCTTGACCCTGAAAGTGCCAAGAAAGTGAGAGTGCTTGCCTTGATGAAGGATCTGTCTGCCGAAGATTGGATTGCCGAAAGCGTACTGAAAGTGTTGGAGCAAGAGTATGCCGCATGGCTCAACAGTGAAAGAGCAAAATAGCGTGTGGAAATGAAGGCAGCCCTCTGGCCTCTTGACTGGATAAAAACGGGTTTTCTTAAGCAATGCATACCAAACCGCAATTTTGCAAAAGTCTTGTTGAAAGGACAACAACCATGGCATTCAAGCACTTCGGCATCAACGTCCCCGACGCCGTAGCGATGGCAAAATGGTACGTCGAAAACCTCGACATGAACATCGTCTGCAGCACCGATTCGCCCCCATACACACACTTCTTGGCCGACTCCACGAGCCGAACCATCATCAAGATATACTCAAACCCAAATGACCCCATACCTGGCTACTCTGCGCAGCACCACCTGCGGTCCCAAATCGCCTTTGCGACGAATGATCCTTGTGCCATAAAAGAAAAACTGATAAAGGCGGGCGCCTCGTTGGTATTAGATGAAACAACCGAAGATGGCTCACAGGTAATCACTCTGCGCGACCCGTGGAACATCCCCTTTCAGCTCGCCAAAAGAACCTTGGGCAAAGAAGACAAAGATGGGGAAAGTAAAGACCGCGGTCGAGATCTGGTGCTCATCCAATCCGAGGCCGCCGTTCTTTATGTGAGCCTGGAGGAAACGCTGGCCGAACTTGACAGTATCAAGTACGGACCCTGCCCGGAGAATCTCGTGGAACTTACCATGGCAAGGGCGAAAAAGAAGAAGCCTTGCCCGAGATGTATGAAGGAAAATACCATGAAGTCCGAAAGTTCCTTCTGGCACCGACTCTTTGGCCTACCGAAAACGTTCTTAATCATATTGGTAATCATACTGGCATGTATTCTGGCGTTAATCAACTTCGCAAGCGAAATCAGCGATTTTTTCAGGTGAACTAGGTGAACTAAAGGTCGCGGTACCGTTTTTGCTTCGCGGCCATTAAAATCAGCAATAATTCGTCCCGATATTCATCGGGATTAGTAAAAATCCGTGGCTAAAATCTTTCAACTTCTTGTTTTTTGCGCCTTCCTGTCCCGCCGTAGCTTTACGCGCGGGGGATTTGCGGCAAATAATCTGCGGTTAACTCCATTAAATATTTGACATATACCCAACAACGTGGTATAATGCTCACGCAACACAGGGGCCGGTACAAGAACCCAACCAGGAGGAAAAAATGAACTACTCACCCCCATCAGATAGAACGCTGGAGTTTAGGAGTCTACCCCGAAGGGAGTTTACCCGCCGAAGGAGGGTCTGTGGCGGACCGCCCCCTATTTCAGCGAAACGAACCCAATTTCCACCACACCCACCATCCGCCGACCCAAAAAACTCGAAACGAACCCAATTTACAGCCCCCCAGCCGTCTCGCCAGCTTCCCCATCCCGTATTTTACGAAACGAACCCAATCTCACCCCGGCCCACGACCCAATTACGCGAAACGAACCCAATCTACGAGCCACCAACCACCAACTACGAACCAAAAAAGTGCGAAACGAACCCAATTTACCGTATCGCCACCATCCTCCCAGCCGAACCATCCCGAATTATGCGAAACGAAGCCAATTCCCGCCCGCCCAATTATGCGAAACGAACCCAATTTACCGCACCATATACAATCTGCAATATACAATATACAATCCTATGGCCCAATTTACCCCTACCCCAGTCTGGCCCACGATCCAAATATCCGAAACGAACCCAATTCCCGTACGGGCACGGTCCCGGCGCGCCGGGATGCCCCCATTACGCGAAACAAACCCAATCTGCCGCATCGCCACCATCCTGCCAACCAATCCACCCCGAATTATACGAAACGAACCCAATCCGGGTACCCACAGCGTCCCGCCGCCCCCTATTTCAGCGAAACGAACCCAATTTCGCCTGTCCCAATCTCCGCCCCATTTCGACCTTGCCACGCTGCCCACAGGTCAGTCCCGACTTGTCAGGAAACCCAATTTGCCCCATGCACTCCATCCGCCGACCCAAAAATGCGAAACGCACCCAATCCCCGCACGGCAATTAGTCGTACCAGACGTAAGTCTTTGCGTCATAGGGGGTTACGGCAAGTCTGCTCCGGCGGAATGTCGAAGGAGCTTGGTGGGATAAACCCCACCCTACTTGTGGAAATTGGCGATCCGCTATGGGCGGATTATGAGGAGTTTTACTCCGTGGGGGGGGGTACTTTTGTGGTGAAGGTTTTGGTGAAGGTTCCGACGTTTGATTTGACGGTTGCCCTCGGTTTGAACTTGTAAGTATTCCTTACAAGTTCCTTCTTCGCCAAGTTCGTGCTCGTCGTAAATATTTTGAATATGGGTAGTTATGTTTTGTCTGGTGGTCTGATAAAGCTTGGCGAACCCGCTTTGGTCAAGCCAGACCGTACCGTCTTCAAGCCGGACTTCGATTCGGCTTCGCCCCTCTTCGGTCTGGTAGAAGAGTATCTGTGAATCGGGCGGTTTTTCTGGTAACTGATCGGTCATTGGCTGCCTCAGTGCATATTGCTCAAGGCTATTTCGGCGAGGTTGCTTAGGGCCGTTGCTGATCGTACTTTTACCAGCCCCAAAAGGTCTTGTCAATCGCAGAATTGCCCCAATGACATCAAGCAGACATCTGTGCCGCAACGGCCTTATTCAGTGCCGCTTTTTCTCTTGATGCTTGCCTCCATATTGTGCGTCTCGAACTGTGTCCATCCGGCGCACAGCAGGCCAAAATAGTCCATGCGGTCCTGATCGGTGGTATTATTGCTGTGATAAGTCATTGTCTTTAAGAAACTTGGAGCATTTGCTTGAAAGTGTGATTTGCAGTCCCAAAACTATTTACGCCAGGCTGCAATATTATCACTAATCACTTGCATTTTGCCTGCGTATATGGTAATGTGAGTTTGCAGGTGACCCCTGCGGTGTGCGTGGCGGTGATTGTATTTGAAAGAACCGATGCCCTCACATAGGGAGGTCAGGTCTTGGCGGATCGGAAATGCCTGCTCGACAGGACTTTCGGACACAAGTAACGACTGCCCACTTTGAATTAGAGGGTTCTTTTCAAACGCGCCGTTACGGCAGTTGCGGAGGTTGGCCTGACAATAAAAGGTCTGTCTTAGGGCAGGCCTTTGTTTATGCGCGTCGGGAGGACTGCTATTAGTCTCTGAGTGTGAATTTCAGGGCGTCTGTTGCTTTTTTTGCGAAGATGAATCGCATTTTTGATTTGGCTTCTTTGGGTATTTCGATGATGTCCTTTTTGTTTCTTGCCGGTAGTATGACAGTCTTTATGCCCGCTCGTTTTGCGGCTAAGATTTTTTCCTTGAGACCTCCTATGGGCAGGACGAGGCCTTTGAGGGTGATTTCTCCGGTCATTGCCACATCGGGCCGGGCCGGTTTTTTCAGCAGCAGCGATACCAGGGATGTAAACATTGCAACACCTGCCGACGGTCCATCTTTCGGGACGGCGCCTGCCGGGACATGGATGTGGTAATCGCATTTTGCGAACTGGTCCGGGTCAATGTTGAGCTGTTTGGCGTTGGACTTTATGACTGAGAAGGCTGCCTGTGCACTTTCTTTCATCACATCGCCGATATGGCCCGTCAGCATTAATTTACCTTTGCCCGGCATGGACACCGATTCGACAAAGAGTATTTCGCCACCGGCAGGCGTATAGGCCAGCCCCGTAACAACGCCGGGTACCGCGGTCCTCAGAGCAATCTCGGACTCGAACTTGTGGGGACCTAATATCCCCGCAAGCTGTGCTTTGCCCACGGTTGCCCGTCTTGCCGTTTGTTTGGCGATCTTTGTCGCAGTGTTCCTGCATATTGAAGCAATCGTTCTTTCGAGATTCCTTACACCGGCCTCGCGAGTGTAGCTGTTGATGATCGTGCCAACCGCCTCGTCCTTGATCGTAAGCTTCGACTTCGACAGGCCGTGCTCTTTGAGCTGTCGCCGGATCAGGTATCTCTTTGCGATTTGCAGTTTTTCATTTTCGGTATAGCCGGGCAGTTCGATAATTTCCATCCGGTCCAGCAGGGCAGGGGGGATAGGCTCGGTACAGTTGGCGGTTCCGATGAACATTACATTGGAAAGATCGAACGGCTGGTCGAGATAGTGGTCCGTGAAACTGTTATTCTGTTCGGGATCCAGCACCTCCAGCAACGCCGAAGCCGGATCGCCTCGGAAGTCCTGGCCGATCTTATCCAGTTCATCTAACATGAAGACAGGATTTCTGTAGTTGCACTTTCTCAGTTCCTGCAGAATCCGCCCCGGGAGCGCGCCGATGTAAGTTCTCCGATGCCCGCGAATGTCGGCTTCGTCGCGGATTCCGCCCAGGGAAATGCGAATGAATTTCCTGTGCATTGCCCGTGCTATCGATTGGCCCAGGCTGGTCTTGCCCACGCCGGGCGGACCGACGAAACATAGTATCGGGCTCTTGCCTGTGGGATTGAGCTTTCGGACAGCAAGGAATTCGAGAATTCGTTTCTTGACTTTGACCAGGCCGTAGTGGTCTCGATTCAGGATGCGTTCGGCCTTTTCGATATCGATTGAATCGTCGGTCTGCCTTGCCCAGGGCAGTTGGCACACCCAGTCCAGGTATGTCCTGATCACGCTGTATTCCGGCGAAGCCAACGGAATCCTGCTCAAGCGGTCCAACTCGCGAACCGCCTCAGCCTCGACTTTTTCAGGCATACTGGCTTTCTTTATTCGGGCGCGCAGTTCGGTTATTTCTTCCGTTCGCCGGTCGCCTTGCCCCAACTCGGCCTGGATCGCCTTGAGTTCTTCCTGCAGGTAATACTCGCGCTGGCTCTTGTCGATAGAATCCCGAATCTCGCCCTGTATCTTGTGGCTCAGCTCTAACACTTCCAGTTGATTCGCGAGTGCGAGCGATATCTTTTCAAGGCGTTTGCGGGCGTCATATTCGGCCAGAAGCTCCTGCTTTTCGGCGTTGGAGATATTCAGTGTCGCCGCTAAGAAGTCGGCCAGCGCCGACGGATCGTCGATGTTATCCAGCAGAATCGACGCCTCTTCCGGCACGTTCGGGCTAAGGGCCATCACACGGCCGGCGATATCGCGGACGTTTACGATCAGAGCCTGGAGCTTTTTGGTCCTGCGGGTCTTCACGTCGATCATGCGAATCCGGGCCTTGAGATAGGGTTTGGTCTCGGTGAATTCGAGTATCTCGAACCGGGTGATGCCGTGGACGATGACGTTGAGCGACCCATGCGGCATACGAATGACCTTCAGCACCGAGGCCGCGGTCCCAACCCGGTAAATGTCGTCCGGGCCCGGCTCCTCGACATCGGGGTCGATCTGGGCGACCAGACCGAAGATGGTCTCGTGCGGAATCATATCGTCGATGAGCTGCCTGCTCTTTTCCCGCCCGATGGCAAGGGGCATAACCGTGCCCGGATAGGCTACGGCGCTCCGGATCGGCAGTATCCCTATGTGGTCCGGAAACCGGAAATCCTGCTTGTCGGGCCCGGAAACCTCATTATCCATGCCGGGAAACGAATCAACGTCCACTATTTCGACCAGCCGCATTTTGTCCTGCATAACACTCATTGGCGCCTCTTCGCTCCTGTACCTGTTTCGCCTTATTCGGAGGGGTCCGCCAGATGATACATAAATCGGCGGATGGTGCAAATCAGAAAATTTGAAACCAAAACCACTCCTCTTGTCCGACTTACCCCCATTTCTACGCCCGGCAGCGGCGCCCGGTTCAATTTCACAAAGTCGGTCGTCAAGACAACCCTCATACCAGCCGATAACCAGCTGGAAAAACTGTGTTTTTGCTGCAAAAGATATTGACAGGACCGTCGCGGGTTCCTATAGTAGTCGATTCCGATACTGGGGCCGTAGCTCAACTGGTTAGAGCATCGGACTGTCGATCCGAAGGTTGAGGGTTCGAGTCCCTTCGGCCTCGCGTGATAACTTTAGGGCTGACAAGCATTTATGTTTGTCGGCCCTTTTGCGTTTTGGCCAAAAACAGGGGCGCGTGCCAAGCGCGCGCCACAATTTGGCATTGCTGAAGATTCTGAAGCCGCCCTTGCCCGACCGATCAAGCTGTCATTTACCGCCAGATAAAACCTGCGAGTCGTCTCAAATTTTGAGTGCCCGGCCAGGTTCATGACCTCAAATTCACTCAATCCGGTAGCAAGCCAATTCGTCAGACACGTCCGGCGCAGATCGTGAAACGTGCCCTTCTTAATACCAGCCATCAGCCGTATGGAAGCGAAAGTCTTGTTGAAATTGTTCACCGGACACCTGCCAGCCTCAACCGACCAATTCCCATCCTGCCGACGCCCCTGTATCCGCTCATACCGTCTTGTCGGTACGAACACATAGGGACACCCTTCCGGCTGTCGAGCCTGCAATTCCGCCAGCATACTGGTAACGCCTTCGGTCAGCGGCAGCGTACGCCTGTCTGCATCCTTAATATGCCACTGCCACGTATCCTCAGTGTCATCCTTCGGTGCCACATCGACGACCATGCGTTCAAAGTCAACATCCCGCCAGGTCAGATTGAGCAACTCACCGCGTCGCATCGCAGTACACAAAGCCATCCGCACAAGCAACTCCCACTCAATGTAACGCCTTTTCTGCTGGTATTGCAGGGCAGCTTTGATAAGACGAGAACTCTGCTGGTCCGTATAGACATGCACTTTTTTCTTCGAGCCCTTCGGCTGCTTGACCCATCGCAGAGGATTGTCATCAAGCTGTCCACGTTCTCTCGCCAGTTGGAACAGCCGCTTGACATGCCTCAGCTTTTTGGAAGCAGTGCCTGCCGCGTTACCCATATCAAGACAGTACTGCACAAACTTCTCTCCATGGCCGTGCCTGATCGCCTGATAGTCGATGTTGCCGACACAGTCAATAAAGTGCCGAATCGCAATACCGATCTCAGTAAGTGTGCTGTCCCGGACCTGCCCGCGGGTTCGTTCCATGCTGTCCCTGGCAAAAGCGCTAAGCCTCATGGAGCCGGGCTCAACAATCCCCATCTGTAGTTGCCGTTCCTTCTGGTCCCTCTGCTTCTCTGCTTTGCGCTTGTTGGCATGCCCGAGAGATACGCGTCGTCTCTTGCCGTTCTCGTCTACAAAATCCAAACCATATTTGAAAGAGCGACCGTCGCGCGACGGCCGTATTCTAAGTCTTACCAGTTGAGCCATTGTCATTTTGCCTCCTTTCTTGACCTTGGCTGGCAAGACTGATCCGCGTATATTTTAACCAGCATTGGCACAGATTGACAACGTAAAATCATTTTATTCCTTCGTTTTCAATTCTTTTTTTCATCCACTCAACCACCGCCGTCGCCGGATACAAAGGCTGCCTGCAGATATGGATACAAGGCAGACCGTGATAGCGCCTCAGATGACTAATCACGTTATGAAAATCCGTAGCCTTGCTTATCTCCGGCACCCGCAGCAGCCGTATTAGTTCCTCTTCCGTCAGCAGCTCCGGACACGGCGTAAAACCGCCGTTTCCATCCGGCATAACCGAACCTGCCGAAAAAGAAAATTGCTGTACTCGTTGATTTTCCATTTGCGCATTTCCCTTACTTATTACCGTTGACGTTGACAAAACCTGTTTCGGCCCCGTCATCAGGGGTTTTGTCATCACTGCCCTTATCACTTAGCACAAAGACCTTGCTCGGACGGCCTCCATCGGCCCCGGCCTGTACATGCTCCCATCGCCCCCAACCCATATCAACCAGTTCCCGCAGAGCGCTCTTTGCAACATCAGAAGACCCCTGGAACCTCCTGCCCGTCCGCATCAATTCTCTTGCCGTAATCCTGCCGCCCTTGCTGCGTATAAGCTCGACCAGCCGCCTCTGCTCGCGTTGGTCATCGGATTCGGCCAACATCCCGTAGACCCTCCGCGTCTCCTGTCCGAACCACCGTGTTATCGTCACCGCCGCCGCAACGCTGTCGGCATCGATATAATCGCCCGTTGTCAAGCTCTCGTCCCCGGCTGCCATGCGCAAACAGTGCACAATCAGAGCCAGCCGCGCCGCGTACCCCTCGAGTTTGCTCCATGCCGCCGCCAGATCACCACCGGCAATCTCGGCCTGCTGTGCTGCATGCTCATCGTAAAACTCAATCCACGCAATCTGCCCTTCCACTGTAAGCGGCAAATCCACCGGCCCTAAACCGCCGAATTCGTCGCTAATCATTTTCATATCGAGCAGCCGTTCAAAGACCGCGTCAATCTGCCATCGCAGCGTTTCATCTATCTCCGCCTCAGTCCCCCGCTTCACCCGACGCGGCGGCATCGCCAGAAGCAGCCTCGCAGCCAATCCATTTTCGAAATGCTCACGTCCAAGTGCTGCCTCCAGTATCCCCGGCTGAATTCCGCCGCACACGCTCACCGATGCGTTCGGTATATGGATCGTCTTGGGCACACCCGATTTCCTGTCGACCAGCAGCGTCCCGGCCCGATGCAGTTCCAGCCACTGCGCATCATCGCCGCCCTTTTTCTTATAGGCGTTAAAGCTCTTAAGCCATCCGGACAGTTCATCCCGTGCCAGAAGCAGCCCCCGCGGCGCATCCTTTAACAGCCCCGCCAGCGCCTCAATCGTAATATCACCACAATAAAACCGTTTCGCCACCGGCTCGATCGGCTTATCCGGCAGAGGATCACTTTTCTTGCACCGCTTGACAGCCAGTTCATATTCGGCCAGGTCCTTTTGATACTGCTCCATCTCAGACTCATATACCCTAAACGCCTCGCTCTGCATCCGCCTCAACGGCCTCATCGCCAAATCTATCGCCGGCGACTTCATCGAACCCGAATCACCAACGATACCAGTCCATATAATTGCAGGCTCCTTCCAGCTCTCCTTAAGCTTAATCCGCCTCGAGTTCCCTATCGCCGCCGCCGCACTGAGTATAGGCAGCGCGATATAACTCGGATCGCAGCCCATCGCCTCAGCCCCTTCAATAATGTAGGTCGACACCGGCCAGGGCAGTACCTCCACAGGAAACGGTACAAACTCGGCAGGTTTCTCTCTCGGCTTCAAATCCGCTAATACGTAACCTTCATTATGAGCCATATCGCAACTGCCCTCCGTCAAATCCTTGTTGTTTCCATTCTCGAAGGTCCATCCCTGCATGAGGAGGACATATTATCTTCACCTGTGGGCAATGGCTGATAAGCTCATCCGCCAATTTCTTTGCCCCTTCACGGCCCGGCACATCGTTGTCGCAGATGATCACAACCCTGCGCCCGCGAGCGAACCTTACCGTCATCGCAATCTTTGAATCGCAGTTCGGCCTGCCAATCGCCTCGAATCCCAAATCCAGTGCCGCCGCACAATCCGTCGGTCCCTCGGTTATAAACAGCGGCTTATCTCTATTCAGTCC
>SDBV01013079.1_pt1 | contig 10594 bp, 4 predicted proteins | sample 2277081 | NCBI WGS metagenome assembly SDBV01 (sample SAMN10402039, study PRJNA504765) | marine sediment metagenome | isolation source: marine sediment core GS10_PC15, 223 cmbsf | place: Arctic Ocean: Southern Knipovich Ridge | collected 2010
GTTTTTGATATCCCATGTTTTGACCCAGGTCGAGCTTTCTTCAGTGGCTACCTTCAAGAAATAACTGTTCCTGGCCCAGAGATCGTTCCCGATCAGCGCCAGCAGAATACAGACGGTGCATGAGGCCAGGATTCTAACATCCCTGCGTTTGATGGCTGAGACGAAACGCGAGAACTGAATCATAGCAAAGCTGCTAATCAATACGATGCCGGGAAAAAGAAAGCGCCAGGGGTACTTCTCGGCGCGTAGTGCATATATCGGCTTGCCTAAGATGGACTCGGTGGCTGACTCGAAGACAGTTATTGTCGTCTCCCAGTTTGTTCCCCACGAGATGAGGACCATGATAATAGCAGGTATCAGTAGCGCATTGCACGGAAGGGCCCATTTCTCACGGAACACGCCCACAACTATGCTCAGCGCCACGAGCACCTTTTGGGCCTCGTCGGGCACGCCGGCTTGGAGCCAGCAGGTGGCCGCCGCCAGCGACAACGCGGGCTCGAATCGATTCGTGCGCACCATGTTCTGCCGCAGTCGCTGCAACGTCAGTGCCCCCGCCAACGGGCGCGCGTGGTCGAGATGGTCCAGGCCCAACAGCAGCGTCGCTTCGTAGCCGGCCCGGGTGTGGAAGAAACACCGCGAAACCCGGCTCAAACCGTCCCGGTCGCCTTGGGTGATGGCTTCCTCCAATACCCGCCGGGCGGCCGATCCGTACTGCAGTTCGTACAGTTCGCGGCCCTTGCGCGGCATCGCGGCGATCAGCCGTTGGGCTTCGGCCTTGAGGCTGCGGTGGATCGGCACGTTGCGGTCGGGCTGGAAGAAGAAATCCTCCGAGCCGCCGTTCTGGCCGCCGTCTTGGGGATCCTTCAGCAGGTCGCCCAGCAGACGGACCGCTTCGCCGTATCGGGACTGCTCGAGCAGCTTCCGCGCGTTGGTCAGCCGTTGCAGGATGGTGCGGTCCGGCGGTGAAAAGACGTTTTGGGCCAGGTCGGCCGCCGTATCGGGCTGGTCGGCCTGGCGAATCTGCACCTGGGCGGCCCGTCCCACGATGATCTTCTGTTGTGCCGGCAGGACCTCGGCACTACCCACCCACACCGCGGCGGCGGCGAGCAGCCGTGCCCAACTCAGCAGGTCCCAGCCCAGGAGATTCCGCCTCCATCGTTCCATAGTGATGCCTCGTATTCCATGGCGTTTGCTCGAAAGAAAGACGTTAGCCGCACAGCCCAAGCACCGCTTCCCCCGCGGTATCCGGCCCGCTACTGCCGTGTTATTAGTAGGTCCGCCGGGTCAAAAAGTTCACGCGGTCCGCTCGGCGGACCGCCCGCCGAGTTGACCATCCCCCAAGGCACCGACACGCTTGCGAGCAAACCTCTCGACGCGCCGACAACCGTGATTGCGCGCAACCGTTTACAATCTAATATCTTAGACAAAATCGCGCGACTTTGCAAGCAAAGGAATCGACGCCACGAGAGGCCCGCGGCATGGGGGGCACAAGGCATGGCGGCGTGGTTCTCTCGGTTGCGGAAATTCTTGTCACAGAATACTTGCCGCCCAGCCGCCGCGGCCACCCGGCGTAAACGGCCAACACGCCGTGACACCGAACGCCGCGGGGCCGCGTCTGAACGTTCTTGTGCGAAGTCGCTTTTCGCCCACAAAACGGGCAACTTCCCGGGGCAAACGTCCGCGGAGGCCAAAAAAACAGGGAAAAAATGGCCTCCGGAGGGATTTTTCCCGGTTTTTCAGGGGTTTGGCGCTTTTCGGGGTTGCAATTCTCGGAGAACTGACTTTAATCAGCAGGTTGACTCTGTCGGACGGACAAGTTTTTACACCTGCAAACTCGCATGGAAGGGTACAGATCATGGCCAAAGCAGCCAAACCGAAGAAGCCGCCCACAAAAACCGAAATTCTCACGAACATCGCCAACGCGACGGACCTGTCCAAGAAAGACGTGGCGGCCGTGTTTGACGCGTTGGCCGTCGAGATCAAGAGAAGTCTCGGCTCCCGAGGCGCCGGCGCCTTCGCCATTCCCGGTCTGTTGAAGATCGAGAAGAAAAGGATGCCGGCCAGAGCGGCCAAGAAGGGGGTTCCGAACCCCTTTAAGCCGGGTGAGCTGATGGACGTCGCCGCCCGGGCCGCCTTCAGCAAGGTCAAGGTGCGACCACTGAAGACCCTCAAAGACATGGTCTAGCGATCAGTCAACTTCGAATTGGGGGGTGGCTGGCGGCTGAGCGCAGCAAAGCCTCGGACCCGATGTCCTGGCGCGCCGCTGCGCTTTGCCCCAGCCACCCCACGTCTTCAGCAACGTCAAAGCGTTGCGAGGCGGTCAATTCGAATCATCCGACCGCAGCGACTGGCGGATCTGCCGGGCCATTGGGGAGTCGGCGGGCAGCAGTCGCAGCGCGCGGCGAAAGGCGGCGGTGGCCTCTTCCTGGCGGCCTTCGGCGGCCAGCGTGCGGCCCAAATGGTAGTGGGCCTCGACTAGGTTCGGCGATTGCTTCAGCGCCAGCCGAAAGTGCCGGAGCGCCTCGGGGGATTCGCCGAGTTCGAGCAGCGCCACGCCCAAGTTCACGTGGGCCTTGGCATAGTCCGGGTCGGTCTGCAACGCGGACCGATAGTGTTCTGCGGCGTCTTCAAGTGCGCCCTGAGACAGCAGCAGGTTGCCCAGGCTGTAATGGGCGGTCGCGTCGCCGGGCCGAATCTTCAAGGCCGTCTCGTAATGATGGCGTGCCTCCACCACCTCGCCCCGCTTGGACAACACGATGCCCAAATTCACCCGGGTCGGAACGTGATTCGGATCGATCTGAAGCGCGCTGCGGAAATGCACGATCGCCTGATCAACCGCCCCGCCGTCCAACAGGAGATTGCCCCACTGGATGTGTGCCGCAACGTAGCGCGGGTCGAGTTGAAGCGCCTGGCGATAGTGCCACACGGCTTCATCCCGGGCCCCGGTTTTCGCCAATTCGTCGGCCAGCTCGCAACGGAGAACCGGCTGGCGAGGAATCTGCCGCACCGCCTCCCGCAGCGCCGCGACGGCCTCGTCCCGCTTGCCCAAAGCCACCAGCGAAGCCCTCAACCCCAGGTGCAATTCCTTCATGGTGGGATGGTCCTGCAACGCCTGGCGAAAACACCGGATCGCCTTCGTGTGTTCCCCGTCTTTGGCGAGAAGATGTCCGCGGTGTTGTTGGGCGATGGAACTCTTGGGATTGACCCACAGGCCGTGAGCAATCAACGTATGGTTGTCGCGCCAGTGGGCGGTCTGCGACCAACTGAGCACGCCCAGCAGCGAAAGCATCACCGCCGTGGCGGCGATCGTCTCGCGGTTCCAACGGTGCGTAAGCAGCCAGGTCAACACCAATGCCGGACCCAACAGGGCCAGATAGAGGTAACGATCGGCGACCGTGGAGATGCGTTGGAAGACAAACGGCACCAGCCCCAGCACGGGCAACACCCAGGCCAGCGAAACGGCCGCCGCAGAGAGCCATAGTCGGCGGTGCCGCAAACCGGCCAGGCCGCACAGCACGGCGGCCGGCAACAGCCAGGCGACGTAGAACGTTCCTTGCTGCATCACCCAAGCCGGACTGCGGCCGTAGTCCGGCCCCAGCCGCCACGGCGCGATCAGCTTGACCAGATAGAACGCCAGCGCATCGCCGGCCAACAGCGGTCGGGCCCAATAGGGCGGCACCAGCGGCAGTTGCCGATCTGGTTGCAGCAACTTGGTGACCACCAGGCAGCCGGCCGCCGCCACCAGCCAGAAGCCGACCTCGGCCAGGACCCGGCGCGCCGGCCGCCGCCGCAGCCCGAAGCTCAACGCCCCGATGATCAACGGCACGGCCACGGCCGCCGGTTTGCACAGCAGTGCCAGCAGGAAACAGGCCATGGCGGCCAGGTAGTGCCAGCGTTGCCGGGAAAGACCGACGTGGGATTTGGGTGGCTGCGCGGCGCCGGCGTAGCGCAGATACTGCCAGACGGCCGCCAGCGAGAACAGGGCGCACAGCACCCCCCGAGTCTCCGACGCCCAGGCGACCGATTCGACTTGCACCGGATGGAGCCCGAACAACAACGCCCCGGCACAGGCCGCCCCCTCGTGGCTAAACAGCAGTCGCAGGATCGTGAAGACCAAGAACACACACGCCACGTGCAGCGCCAGGTTGCCCAAGTGGAAGATGATCGCCTTGGGGGCGCCGTCCGGGTCATCGGGGAGCCACTGTCGGGTGATCGAAACCTCGGCGGCGAAGAACGTGTAGCTCAACGGAATGTAGAGGCCCCGATACGGCTCCCGCCACAACTGGCCTACGCCACGCCACGAAACCGGGTTGAGGTGCGGATTCTTGACCAGGTGCTTATCGTCGTCCCAAATCAGCAACTGGTGGCCGCAGACCCGGCCGAACACCGCCACCATAGCCGTCACCAACAGCAGCATCGCCAGTATCGTACGCCAATTCAAGGAATCGCTCCGGGGTCCCTATAGTAGCCATCTCGCTGGAGCGAGATGAAGCATCGTCTCGCTACAGCGAGACGGCTACTATGCCATCCTACCGGCACGCTGCCACGTTGACAATTCTACGGCGCTAAGCTAGGCTCGATGATTGGTGGGTTTCGTTCTCTTGCCACCCGCGTGCAGTGATCGGCGATCGCAGTCGCCCCCTATCGATGGCAGGCAAATCGACCTCAAACGCAACCGCTGTTGCTCGCCGGAGACCGTCGGCCTTGCTGCCGGGTTTCGGCGGCTGTGCAGTCGTTGTGGCCATGCTGCTGGCCGCCACGCTCGGCCTGCTCGGCCTGAGCAACCAACTCTTTTGGGATGACGAAGCGAACACCGCCATCTACGCCCGAAATCTGCTGGAATTCGGACGCCTGACCGCTTGGGACGGGACGAACCTGCTGGGGTATAACTACGGGGGGGCCTTGGGGGAAGACCTGGGCAAGGAACTCCGCGTACCCGGGTTGCCGGCCTGCGTGGCGGCCGTGGGGATGTTTGTTTTCGGCGAAACCACCTTCGGCGGCCGGATTATGTTCGTGGCGGCCGGCGTGCTCTCGGTAGGGCTGCTGGCGATTTGGATGCGGCGATTCTTCGGCCGGCGGTTTCCCTGGTATCTGCCGTCGCTGATCCTGGCCCTCAGCCCGGCGTACCTGTTGTTCATCCGCAACTGCCGCTACTACGCGCTGGGTGTGACGTTTACGCTGCTTTTGTGGATTGTTTGGGTCCCCGCCGCGTCGTCCGCCCGCTCGGCTTACGGCTACCTGCCGGACCGCGGGTGGCTGTTGCGCTGCGCCGGCGGAGCGGCCGCTTTTCTGCTGCTGCTGTCTACCCATTATCTCAACGCGGCGGCCGCGCTGTTGACGTTGCCGGTGTTCTTTCTCGATCGCCGCTACCGGCAGCCGAAACAGTACGTGATGCTGGGCGTTTTTTGCGCGATCGCGGTCGTCTACGGAATCTGGCTGTGGGTGGCGGCCAATCCGTTTGCGGCCGACTACCGCCCGCCTCCCAACGCGCCGGTCGACATGCATCCCTGGACGCACTTCTATACCAATCTTGGGAAGCTCCTCCGCGATCTGGGCACGCACGAGTTCGTTCCCTGGTGCCTGGCGCCGGTGTTGGCGGTGCCTTGGCTGGCAAAGGGGATGCGGCCAATTCGTCGCTGGGCCCGGCGGGGTGGGATCCTGGTGGCGGTGGTCGTGGTGTACGCGGTGACGGCCGCGGCGCTGACTCCGTCGGACATGGGCAAGGGACCGGTGGCCGAAATACGCTACGTGGTGCCGCTGATTGCCGTCGGCAGCGCCCTGGGCGCCGCGGCCCTGGCGGTGCTGTGGCGGCTGGTGCGATCTTCGACGCCGCTGGGTTTTCTGGTCCCCTCGGCGACCTGTTTGATCCTCCTCGGGACGAACCTGCTGCACCTCGGCTTTCTGGCCGACCGCGCCGATCAAACCGGCCCGTGGTGGCCGCCGACGTGGTACCGCTACGTGGCCGAGGTCTTTTGCGACTACGAGACGGGCAACGAGGCGACCATCCGCCTGCTGCGCGGCCTGCCCGATGGCACGACCGTCCGCATCTGGCCTCCACACCTGGTTTATCCGGCGATGTTCTACGTTCCCGCGTTGCACTACTGCGACCAATTGAAGCAATCGAAGCGCATCCGTCTCGACCCGACCAGAAATGTGGGAGGCGACTCCGTCGGCGATGTGGGAGGCGACTCCGTCGGCGATGTGGGAGGCGACTCCGTCGGCGATGTGCTTCCCGAGTACCTGTTTGTGGAAGAATCTCAGGCGGAGGTGTTCCTGGTGGCATCGCCGTTTCTTCGACAGAAGCTGGCCGAGTTGTACTTTCGTCGGGGCCCCGATTCACACGTGCTGACTGACGTCCTGGCGCCGTACTGGAACTACACCTCGAAGCCGGAGATTCCCGCCCGTTTCTTCTCCGCGCCCGAGGGCGACTGGCTGCGGCACCAAGGCACGGCCGTGCTGGTCCGGACCGGTTCGCCGTTGGCCGACGACCTGGCGACCGACCCGAAGGACGCCGACGCGCTGTGCCGACTGGGCGTGGCCCTGATGTCGGCCGGCCAGAGCGAAGCGGCGGCAGTCTGCCTTCACGAAGCGTTACAGATCGATCCGGACCATCCGGAATCGCACGTCCAATTGGGTCACTTCCTGATGAAAAGCGGTGAAAACTTACAGGCGTCGAAGCACCTTCGGGCGGCGGTTCGGGCGGCTCCCGGCAACTGGGCAACGCATCTGAACCTCGGCACGGTGTTGTTCAGACTCCGTCGGATCGAGCCGGCCAAGCAGGAGTTCCTCGCCGCCTTGGAGTTGAAACCGGATTTTGCCGCCGCCCATTACAACCTGGGCAACATCGCGCTTCGCCGGGAAAGCCTCGAGGAGGCCATCGTCCACTACCGGGCGGCGGTCCGCGCCCAAGGCGACTATCCCAAGGCCCACGTCAACTGGGGCAACGCCTTGTGGCAGCAAGGCAAGATCCGCGAAGCCATGGACCATTACCGCCAGGCGTTGCAGATTCGGCCCCACATGGTCCAGGCGAGCGTGCAACTGGGGATCGCGCTGCACGCACTGGGCGACAAGGAAGCGGCCGCTGCCGAAATCCGCAAGGCCTTGCAGAAGGTCCCCCCCGACTCGCCCGTGGCCGACCAGATTCGCCAGAAGCTGCAAGAACTCAGCGGGCCCGAGTAGTCCGTTTTGCAGGTTCGCGGGAAGTTTCCGAAACAAATCCGTGGTTGCCCCGAATCCGTGGGGGGTGCTTGACGCGTTACTTTACGTCGTCTGGATTGTCCGGCAGGGCGAGTCGAGGATCGGACAGGTCCAGCTTGTACATGATCTGGTTGTAGTCGTAGCGCGGCGTCGGGTCCGCGTTGCCCGAGAAGGTGTGGGTGTAGGTCCCTTCAAAGTAGATCACCCGCCCGCCGTGCCGGTCGAACATGGGATGCTGCTTGGGATTGTAAAAGCTGTACTTCTCGTGCGTGACGATCTTGCTGGCATGGATCCACGGTCCCTCGGGAACGTCGGCTTCGGCGTACCAGACCTCACCGAGCTGGGAGGTGCCGCCGGCTTCCACGGCGATCATCACCCAGCGCCGCCGGTAGTCGTTGAAACAGACCGAGCCCCGATGGGCCACGACCGGCTTGCCCGTTCGGCTGTCCTGGAGATAGGGTGAGGCCTCTTCGGGCTTCAGACGCCCCGCTTTGATCCACCGGGCCTGGTCCCTTGGGCCCAGCGGCGGGGTGTTCTTCTTCCAGCCGTATCGCAGCGTGCCGTCGCCGGCCCGATCGAGTTGGACGTCGTCCAGCCGGCTCCCCTCTTTCAGGCAGCTAAACGCCTCGTAGCCGGCCAAGTTCGCCAACTGCTCGGGATCGGCGCGAACCCGCAATAGCGGGAAGGGATCGGCAAAGTAGATGTACTCGACGCCGTCGACGGTGTGCAGAAAGGGATGGCCGCCGGGATAAACGGGCGCCTCCATGTCGAACTCGACGACCTTCTCGAATTGCCGCGACGCGGGGTTGAATTCGACCAGCCCGCGTTGGTAAACCTCGAGAAACCCCCGCACTTTCACGTACGCCGCAAACAGCCGCTGGCGTCCGGTTTTGTCGCCCAGGGTGACCAAGGCCGAGATCCAGGTGGGCCCCTTGCCGGGCATCCGCGCCGTTTCCTTGGCGAACCCCTTCTCGTCGAGGAAGTAGTCGAGATCGACGCCCAGATCGGGATCGAGGCCGCCCTTTTCCGGCAGCAGGGAAGTCGCCCCGGGGACATGGAAGTTACCCAACGGATAGCCGGGCCGGTTCGTGTCGCCCCAAAACCAGTAGATCTTGCCCCGGAAAACCGCGTTGACCACGCTGTCCGAGCCGAAGACCTGCCCGGCCAGCAGCGGCCGTTTGATCGGCGGCGGATGACCGACCAGCAGGCTGTCCCGATAGATCCCCTCGCCGGTCACGCGGTAGAGACGCTGGGCGACGTTGATCCGCTTGATTTTCAGCTCTGCGCTGCCCCCTTCGGTGATCCGGATTGCCTTGCCGCGGTACCCGAAACCGTCTTTGGGGAACTCGTACCCGTGGCTCTTGACGTGAAAGAACACGGCCCGGCCCATCAGCCCGGGTTCATCGAGGGCCACGATCCCGTTGCTGTCGGTCAGATAGCGCAGGTGGTTGACCGAGCGGAGTTCGACCAGCGGCACGCCCCGCCCGGTCTGTTGATCGACGACGGAGATCTTGAAGTACTTGCCGGCTTCAATCCGTTTATCTGGATCGAAATCGGCCCCGAGCAGGCTCGACGCGACCATCAACAGAACGTTCGTCGCCAGGCCGATGGTTTTCATCTTGCTTCTTCCGCTCCCTCGAACAGTCGCGCCGCCCAAGGTGTAGTCGATCCAACGGCTGCCATCCTCAGAGATCGGCAGACTCACACCAGGGCGAACAGGGCATCGATTTCCGCCGGGCCGGGCTCGCGGCGGAGGCCCGGTTCCAGGGTGCCGCTCATCAGGCTTGACGTGGAAAGATCGAGATCTTCCAGGCCGAAGACGTGGCCCAATTCATGGGAGACCACGGTGAGCAGATCCACGCGATTGTCCGCACGCGGATCGACGGCCTGGAACGTTTCCGGCAATTGCGTTGCGGCGAACTCCTCGTCACGGCCCGGCGTGGAATCGACGAACCAGCCGTGTCCGGCCGCGTCGGAGTCGATGAAGATCGTGTTCGCCTCGGCCCATCCCAGCAGCGAGCCGGGCAGGTCGGCGATCACCAGGTTGATCGCCGACGGATCGCTTTCGATCCCGGCGGCATCCCAGCGCGAAAAGGCCTCGACCAGGATCGGCTGCAGGTCGGCTTCGACCAGAGACCCGGCGTCGACGTCGTGCGCCGCACCACCCGTCGCCCGCAACGCCGACGCCCGCAACACCGACGCCCCCAAACCATTCCAGTCGCCCACGATCGGCTGCCACCCGGCGTTGTCCTTGGGGCCGAACTCGAAGAAGACGTCTGCCCCTCTGGGGAGGGTGGAGTTGGCGTTCTTCAAGTAGAATGCACCGGCAGATGGGTTGTAGAGGCCGAGGGTATCCACCCCATCGTCGCCCCAGTCGCCGACCAGCGGTTGCCATCCACTATCGTCCCTGGGCCCAAACTCGACCACTATGTCGGCTCCCCCACCTCGGGTGTTGGAGTTTTTCAAATAGAATCCGCCGACGGACGGGTTGTAGAGCCCGACCGTGTCAGTCCCATCACCGTCCCAATCACCCACCAGCGGTTGCCAACCGCTGTTGCCCTTAGGACCGTACTTGAAGGAGTAATCCGCCCCTCTGGCGAGAGTTGAGTTGGCGTTCTTCAAATGGAACGCGCCACCACGTGGGTTGTAGAGGCCGATAGAATCTACCCCATCGCCGTCCCAGTCGCCGGTCAGCGGTTGCCATCCATGGTTGTTTCTGGGCCCGAAAGTGAACGCCATGTCCGCTCCCCCCCCTGAAACGTTGGAATTCTTCAAATAGAACGCTCCGGCAGAGGGGTCATACAATCCGGCGGTGTCCATGCCGTCATCGTCCCAGTCGCCCGTCACCGCGATCCATCCGCGATCGGGCGAGGGGCCGTAGACGAAAGCGACGTCCGCTCCCCGCGGAGGATTGCCGTTGGAGTTCTTCAAGTAGAACCCGGCGGAACTCGGATTATAAAGGCCCACGGTGCCGCCCATACCAATCACGGAAATCGTCACGGTCGCCTCATTCGAGGTGGCCCCCTGGTCGTCCTGAACCGTGTAGCGGAAGGTGTCCGTGCCGATGAACTTTGCGTCGGGCGTGTAGGTGAACGACCCGTCCGCGTGGAGCGTCAACGTCCCATGGGAAGGCCCGGCGGTCAAAGTCGCCGACAACGGATCGCCGTCCGCGTCCGTATCGTTGCCCAATATCCCGGGGGCCGCCACGTTCAAGGGAGTGTCTTGGGCCAAGTGGTGGCTATCGTTCGCAGCCGTCGGAGCGTTGTTGGCCCCACCAGGATCGACCGTGAGTGTCACCGTGGCCACGCTCGAATAGTCCGTCCCGTCAAAGGCCCTGTAAGTGAAGCTGTCGTCCCCGCTGTAGCCGGAATCCGGCGTGTAGGTGAACGATCCATCC
>SDBV01013080.1_pt1 | contig 10593 bp, 9 predicted proteins | sample 2277081 | NCBI WGS metagenome assembly SDBV01 (sample SAMN10402039, study PRJNA504765) | marine sediment metagenome | isolation source: marine sediment core GS10_PC15, 223 cmbsf | place: Arctic Ocean: Southern Knipovich Ridge | collected 2010
GCTGATAATACAACGCTAAATCGTGTCGTGAAAAGGCGTCTCAGAGTTTCTCAATTCGCTCGAGCAACGGGCGCATGCCCAGTTGCTTCGCCAGAGCATGGCCCTCGTCCAGAAGCGCATAGCAAGCCGTCTTGCCAAGGGCTGAAATTGACCCGGCCCTGCCAAAATGATGAACGAGCTCCTCAGCATGGTTTCCGATGTCATTGGCATGAACCTGCTCTAAAATCTCGCCGACCCGTTCATGAAGCCCCGCTTTCCGCGTGCGCGACAGTTGGCTGGCAATGGCCTCGTGAATCACGGGATGCGCGAATCGATATTGGCCGACAGTGTCTTTCCCCTCCTCCAACAACCTGACCGCTGCCGCTTCATCCATGGCGTCCAGCAACACTCTCCGAGAGATATCAGTCACCACTCGTTCGAGCACCTCGAGACTGAACTCCCGGCCGATCACCGTTGCGACGGTAAGAGCCTGGCTGCAACTCTCTAGAAAGCCGGCCGAGGCGCCTGCTGATCGCTACCCGCACCATGCGGGGAATCTGAGCGGCGACCTGACCCACAGCTCGCAGCCTCTCGGGAGCTAAAATTCCCTGTTCTCCCAACAGCCGCATGATCTCACACACGAACAGCGGGCTCCCGCCTGTCCGCCCGTAGAGTGACTCCACGAACTCCCCGGGCGGCTCGAACCGGGCGTATCTCTCGAACAATAGCCCAACATCGTCTCGACCCAGTCCACCGAGGGCTATTTCCCGGAAGGAACGCAATCGCGCGAGCTGGCCCAGAGCCTGGGCCAGAGGATTCTGCGGCAGGAGTTCCACGTCCCGGTAGGTTCCCACGATCAACAGCCGGGCTTCTTCGGTCTCCCGGGCGATGAACTCGAGCAGCAGCAGCGACGATCCATCGGCGCAGTGGAGATCGTCGAGCACCAGGGCCATCGTCTGAATGCGCGATAAACGTTTCAAGAACAGGCCGATCGAGTCGAAGAGCCGGAAGCGCGCCTGCTCCGGCTCCAGTCGCGGGGACGGCTCGATATCCGAAAACACCTCTCTCACCTCGGGCACCACTTCGGCAATATCCGACGCCCCGGGTCCCATGCAGTCCGCAGCGTATCGCGATCGAGGTCGCGAATGCAGGAACGCATAACCTGCTTCCAGGGCCAGAAAGCGGGCTGGGCCCGACCCATTTGTTCTGCCGGATCTCGGCCGGTCGGGTGAAATACCTTTTCCCCCCGCCGTCGTCGCCTCCTCGGCCTGGTTCCCGAAAGACGGTACGAGCCGGTTTGCCCTGATGGCCTCGCACAAACCGATTGTTTGATCTTCAGGCTCCACGCCGAGCTCAGCCTCGAGCACTAGCTTGCAGTCCTCATACTGGCGCAGCGCCCCGGTTCGCCGCCCGGCTCAGGAGGGCGAGCTATTGATCGCCATCATGTTCCCGGCTTTTAGCCGGCAAGCGCTCAAACTCCCGTACATCGACCCACAACCCCGAATCGGTGACCAGGCCCACCTCTTCCCGATTCTGTGCCAGACACCCTTTGCCTAGCGCTTTATTCAGCACGGAGAGGGTGCGACGCACGTCGGCACGGGCCACTCCAGGATCGTGATCGGTCCAGAAGAGGGCCATGAGCGAATCACGGCTGCGCGGGATGCCGTCGGTTGCCAGGTACGCTAACAGGCCGATAGCTCTGCGACGGCTCATGTGAACCGCAACGCCGTCGCGATTGAGGCGGGGGGTTCCGAAGAGACGAAGCGTCAAGGCATGCACGCAATCTACCCCATTCGATTCAGATTCTACACGCGCTGCGTTCAGGTCGGTGCGGATCTGCCGTAAAACCTGGCCTAGTAAACGCCGGCTGTTCCGCCGCCGTCGACGGCAATCGCCACGCCCTGTATATGCCGCGCTTGCGGCGAGCACAAAAAACAGACCAGCTCGGCCACGTCGTCAGGTTCACCTGGCCGGCGTATGCCCGATTTGGCGATACCGTCCTTTTTGATCTGCTCGACGGTGGTGCCGGCCAGCCTGGCGCGGCCTTCGAGCATTTCCTGCAGGCGCTCGGTAAGCGTCATACCGGGATGCACGGCGTTTACGTTCACGTCATCGCGCAGGCCGAGACCGGCCAGAGCTTTGCTGAAATTCGCGAGCGCCGCATTGACGGCTCCGCCGATCATGAAATCGGGGTCCGGGGTGCGGGCAAACCCCCCGATTATGTTGATCACCGTGCCGTGGCTTTTTATCAGCATGGGCCACAGCAGGCGAGACAGCCGCACGGCGCCGTAGAACTTCAAGGCAAAGCCATCTTCCCACACGCTGTCGTCCTGCTCCAGGAAGAGTCCCCCCTGGGTTGCCCCGGCGCAGTTGACCAGGATGTCGACCCGGCCGAAGCAGTTCTCGGCCAGGTCGCAAACGGCCCGGCAGCCTTCGAGGGTCCTGAGGTCCGTCGGACATATCTCGACCCTGCGCCCCGTTTCCTGCGCGATAAGCCGAGCCGTCTCCTGCAGTGTCTTTTCGGTTCGCGCGGAGAGCAGGCAGTCACAGCCTTCCCGTGCGAGCCTTTTGGCAATGGCTTTGCCGATGCCCCGGCTGCCGCCGCTGATGACGGCTGCTCTGTCGGTCACTATCTCTGCCATGATTTCCTCGTATGCTTTCCCCGAGCCGGTGGTGTCAGATACGGGATGCTTCCCGAACCCGGGCACGCGGGGTTATTCGTTCTTGACCCACTTGAGAATGTGTTTGCCTACGGTAACGAGCGTCCCCTCCTGGTTCGTAATCTCGATATTGGCTAGGGAGCGGCGGCGGTCGCTATCGATGGATTCGATGGTATAGCGTACCGTAATCGTGTCGCCTATAAAAACGGGTTTCAGAAAGCGTATCCTGTCGTAGCCCAGAGACACGGGCGTTTCGTCAGGGCTCGCAGCCGACTGCTCGATTATCATAGTCGAAGTTCTCGACATGAAGCCCACGAGCAGCGCCCCGTGGACCACTCGGCGCCCATAGCTGGTCCGCTTCATGAACTCTGCGTCGACGTGGTTGGGCGACAGATCGCCGGTGATACCCGCAAACAGATAGACATCGCTCTCAGCCACCGTTTTGGTGAAAGTCACAGCATCGCCCACGTCTAGATAAAAGCTGCTCATCGCGGTATCCTTGCAGGCCGGCGGGGGAAGAATCACCGGGTATCTGTCGCGCGCCTTGCTCGATCGCTAGTGCCGTCGAAGCTACGGGCGCAAGTTCTTCAAGACGCAGTATAGACCGGCCAGCGGTTTATGGGGAAGGCGGCCCAGCGGTGCCGCGGCCTCCAAACGTCTCGGCGAACCCGAAACGCTCGAAATCATCGAAGACGACCCGATCCGGAACAGGGGCGACATCAGCTGTGACAATCGCAAAGAAGTACGAAGTAATGTCATCTTGCGGCGCATTCAGGTACTGCTCGTTGGTAGTGTGGAAAACGATCTCCATGCTCGGGTCGCGGCCGCGGAGAGCGCGGGCGAACACGTACCAGCCTTTGAGGCAATCACAGGTGAGCCGGCGCGTGTAGTGGGTGTGCATGGCCTGCAACACCGCGAGAGACTCCCGGTCCCGCTTCTCCGTCTCCTGCGTGTCGAGGTGGTGGGCGAAATCCGTGCTCAACAGGACAAGTGTTTTGCCTCTGCTCGCCCTCCTCCTCAATAGCCCTACGAGCTCGTCCAGGCGGCCGAATGAGCATTCGGGATGGATAATGACAGCCACTATCCGGGCCGCGAGGAAATGCTCCGCTGCAAACGGGAGCAGGCTGGTAATGGAGTGCTCGAAGAGAAAGGGGTAATCGTCGCGCTCGAGGCCCAGCTCCCTTTGCCACATTCGCGCCGTTTGTCTGTCAGTGACTAGCCTGCGGCCCTGCCACACAAAGTCGGCCTCGGCGACCAGCACTCCCTGCTCCGCCCTCCGGAAATGGTCCGGTCCCATTAGGACGAGAGTGTCGATATCCCCGGCTCTGCGGGAGAGCTCTGCAAAATAACTCTCGATGAGAGGCCCCACCAGCAGGTGGTGTGAAACGATGCCTCCCACCGGCCTGAACCCGCCCTTGGCGGCAACGGGTCCGCGTTGCGGGGCCAGGCCCTCGTAATCGTGGGAGCCTATTCGGGTGGCTTGTTCGTGCCAGCCGCGCCACTGCTCGACACTCATTGCCCGGACCGTAATCTCATCCAGGGGTCCCGCGGTGGCTCGACCGCAGGCAGCCACCACCAGCACCAATAGCACAAGACAGCCGGCGTTAGATTTCAAGGGTCCTCCGGGCCATCAAAACGCTTCCTATTATTCCAGGCTCCGCAACGTGCCAACCCAGGCCGGCTCCTTGTCCCAGAGTTCTCGGTTGTCGGCGCCCCGCCTGTAAACGATCGTCTTCCACTCCTCGTCGGTCATCCTACTTTCCATGGGATGCCAGAACTCGAAGAACGAGTAGGTGTAACCCAGGCACACCCTCCTGCCCCCCGCGGGATCGAAAATCGTCATGTACAACCTCTGAGGCATGCCCGTTGCCACCTGCAGGACTTCCCTGCCGGCCGCGCTTTCCATCAGGCCTTGATGGAGGGACAAGAGGTTTTCGAAAAACGGCAGATTGAGCTCTGCGTAAGCCCCGAAAAAGGCGAGATGGTTTTTGAGCTCGTAACGCTTGCTGTCGAGCCACGGCACCCCGGTGTTTCTCGGAAAGATCAAGAGCTGCCTCAGAGACGCCAGATAGCCGGAATAGAACGATACGTGCCAGTCTTCGGGTTCGAGGCCGGCCGTTATATCTCGAGCCTGCTGCAGTTTGGAGTTGAAACCCTCATAAACGCTCTGTCCTGCTCGAGTTGCTCTTCGCCCCAGGCCGACTGCAGGCTGGCGGCGATGTCAAAGGTCTTGACCCTCCTTCTATCCCGCACCCGGTCATGCGAAAGCAGGGTGTAATACAAGGCGTCCAGTGTGAACCGCTGTCCAACGAACTTGAGGCCGACCACGTCCGGAGATATCCTGGGCGGCGGCAACTCGGCTTTGACTCGCCGCGCAAAACTCCGGACCAGATCGTCACCCTCGAGTATCTCTCGAATATCCGAGGCCCGCATGCCGTCCATGATCTCGATGTACTGAAAGACGGTGTAGTCGTCGGTCTCCCCGATGAGCGCGGTCAGTGAATCTATAAAACTCCTGTAGCTCGCCATCAAACCCGGATTGCGCTCCACGCTTCTGCTCATAAGCATGGCCATCCTGGTGTGATTGAGCTCGTCGATGCTGAAAGTCCGGGTGCCGTACCACATCATAGCTTTGAAGAAAACTCTGAGGGCATCGGTGCGGGTGTAATGGCCCCTGGGCCGGTACTGAGAGTAATCGTGAAAACCGCCGAACAGGGCCGATTTGGCCGGGCCTGCGGCGCTCTCGATGGTTTTCAACTCCGTGCTCATTTTCGAGCGGACGGCTCCAGGGATGATCGTTTCGTCTTGCCTCTTATAGTCTCCCAGGAGATTCAGGGCGACGCCAAAATACCCCAGCAGTGTGTCGATGCCTTCCGCACCGCGAAGGCCTCCGTAGCTCCGCTTCAGAGCGGCGACCTCATCGAATTGATAGCGCGTGAGCTTACGCACGAGGGGCAGCAGTTTTTGCTCTTCCACGTCCTGGAGCGCCCTGTCGAAGAGCAGGTGCAGCACATGCATAACCAAATCGGTGGTAATGATAATGGGGTTGAGTTTCGTCCATGCAAGCTTCTGGTAAAGGGCGATCATGTCGTCCGGCGCTTCGGCGGAGAGGCTGTATTCGCCCGGGCGTACCTTTTCCAGGAGAATGTATTCTTTCTGCAGAGTATTTTTGAAACCCGCCGGGAAAGCTCTCTTTTTTTTGGACCAACCCTCTACAATGTAATCTTGATACGATCTGAACGCCGAGCCCCGCTTGTAGAGCTCCCGTTTCTCGACAGCTTCGGAATAGTCCTTATACGTCCGGATATAGGCGCCGAAAACCCAGCCGGTAGTCCTGCCGTCGGAGACGCGGATCCAGTTGTTGTAGTGACCGTCAATAATGATTCCGGGATTTCGCGCGTAGGCTTCGGCTACGTAGGATTCTTTTCCATACCGTTCAGTGATTTTGCCGTACTGATCTTCAGGAAGATCTTTCATGTTCCCGGGAAGATCTGCTTGCGCGTCATAGTAGAACAGGTCTCCCAGCGCGGTGTCCCGGACGATCCTGGATGCATTGTCGGCGCCGCGATGCAGCAGTATTCCGCCTGCCGAAACGATCACATATTCTTTTCCACGCCGTCCTTCTACGAATGGGGGCTCTACCAGCGGCTTGAAGGTGATGCTCTCATTAGCAACCTGTTTGGGTACGGCGAAGCTGAACCGGGAAAGCTGCTCGTTCGACGGGTCCCTCGAGGAAACGCGCGATCCCGGCATGTCCGAAGCCGGCGAGATTTTCTCGAGGGTAATTTTTTTGCCGTTTCGATAAAAGGCTATCTCCGCGATGCACGTGTTGTCCCAGCGGCTTCCCTCGTAAACGGAGCCGATTTCGAAGGTGATGCGGGAAAAGGTGATAGGGTTATTCAGGCGGAAGCGCTGTCTCTTCATCTCATCCCGGCACGGAAGAGCGAAAGAGACGCTTTCGGTCGAGACGTTCAACGTTTTGACCCGGTTGTTGGCTTTGTGGTAGCGGTCATCGAAATATCCCGGCATAACCGTAAGGGTGTCAACCGTGATGGGGCGCTGTGTATGCATACTCAAACAGATTAGTGCGCGCTGTGGGAAAACCTAAACTCCTACCAAGACGGATTTTCCACGCTGCCACAAGGCGATTTTTTATTTCAAGGAAAGGTAGAGTGCTTTCCTGACACAAGAACAAGGGATAACAAGCGCTATTCAATGCGGGACGCTTGTTACTCTGCTTTCTCTGTTTTCTTCAATCAAAGCCCCTCTTTTCTTGAGCATCAGAAGTTGGTGCAAAGCAACAATGGAGTAACAACGGTAGGCCCATTGGTTCACAGCATAATCAACAAGCTGATAGAGCATAGGTGGGTCAATTTATCTAAGCGCGGTAGACTTTAATTATTATAATCCATCATTCTTATGGCTCATTCAAGGTTTCATGAGCAATCCTTATTAGCTCTTGAGTCATTTTGTTGGGTTCAGCAAAAATCATATAGTGGGCTGACTCTTCGAACCAGATGAGGTCTTTCTTGGGGGCTTTTACGAACTTATAGTATTCTTCCGCCAACGGTCCAGGGGTCTGATAATCATACCTTCCTACAAAAAAGTATAAGGGGATCTTTACCTCAGGAAGATCTCTAAACACATTGTATCCCGCTTTTGCGATCTCAGGTGATGTTGTTTCCGCTGCCCATGCATTTCCCTGCATCCATTTCTGGACATCGTCTTGGCTATACTCCGGCCCCTTGCCTAAATAATCTATATACTCCTGGAACATCTCTGCACTATGAAACTCACCGCCAAATTGGGCCAACCACTCGTTCTTGGCGGCGATATGCGACAAATCGGTTGGATCGAACGGTTGAAGTTTTTCTAAGGCCGTGATCGCTTGCCCATGGCCTTTCTCTCTAGCTTGCTCAAGTGTCCACTCGTAAGACATCGTCTGCCTCCTATCCCAGTCAGCAGCTTCACCAGCAGCGATAAAGGCATGGTACAACTGTGGATAATCAGGATGTTCAATCATGGTAATAAATCCCAGACCGCTGCCCCAGGAATGACCCAACAGGAAGATCTTATCCTGTTTGAACCTGGCGCAAAGGTGGTTCGTCAGGGCGATTGTGTCTTTGATGAATTCATCCACCCGCATGTTATCTTCGGTTAGATCGGGGGAATAGGATTTACCGGCACCGCGCTGATCCCAGAGAACGACGACGAAGTTCTCTTCCAGCTCCTCTGTTATGAATAACTCCCGAAATACCATATTAGCACCGCCAGGCCCACCATGAAGGAAAAGTATCACCGGCTTAGCAGTGTCTTTACCACGAACGAGGATCCATTGCTCTACGCCGTTGAGGACTACTTTTTCCAGCGAGGAGATACTTCCTGGAATAGTGTTTCCCCCCACATCAGTAATCGGCGGGGTAAAGGCAGACTGGTCTCTAGAAACAATATTAGCGCACGAAACAAAGCTCATGGCCATCAAGATGGTCAAAACACGATAAACAATAATCCTTTTTTTCCCTTTCATAATTTTTTCTCCTTTTGAGTACTCCCCCGCTGGACTTTGCGCCGCAAGATCTCCAGCCTGTTCTGAAGCATGTGAAACCACTTCTCCTTGGTTTTTCCGATCTTATACGCTATGCAGTCGCAATGCCGACGCATCACGTTTTCTTTGCTGATTTGCTCGATCAGTACCTCTGCGCTGTCCTTCTTCACGTTGTTATAGAAATATCTCTGCTATATGTGCCCGGCTAGGTAACAGTGCCTGGTTTTAGGTATCTTGGCTCTTTATTTCAGCGATCAATAAAGCACGAAAATGGCTGAAAGGCGGCAGCTGCTTTATATACCTGATTTACCTTATTGTTTCGGAAAAAATTTGCCAAGCAGAATGAATCAGACGTAATTTTGTGATTCATAAACAATTTGAAGCATCATATCCTGGTCAATTTTTATATATCATAAGAAGAGATTATGAAATACACTGCCAACTGAAACATCTGTCCCAGATAACGATAACATTGCAGCACTACACGCAATCGCACAATAGGATTCCTCTAAATCGAAATGAGCTCGACTATCTTTCTACAGCCATTTCTTATGCTGATAATTCTTGCGATCACCGGTATTTTACCATTCTCTACTCTATTGTTCTGCAGATGTTGCCTTTTCATCCAATTATCATTGTTGGGTGATAATCTATGATATTGTTATGCTGGCCGCTCCACTTATCGAGCTCGATCATGTGCTTCCGAACGTAGTGGTAAATCGGGATAACCGCTTAGTCTTGCTCGATTCAAGATCGCTTCTGCTTGTTTAAGTGCATTCATCCCTTAAGTATCGAGGAAATCTGCTTTTAAAAATCCACACGCGAATCTGTTGAATTTCATAGCTTATTCATTCTACCTTTTATCTTTCATCAAGATTAATGCGATGGCTTTTTGTTCAGCTCCCGCCGCACGGCCAGGCCGATGTTCTGCATGGTGTAGGGCTTCTTGACGTACGCCCCCGCTCCCAGATCCTGAGTCATTCTGACTCTGTCTGTCTCGGAGTACCCGCTGGCGATGATCGCCTTCTGCTGAGGATGTGTCTCGAGGATCCGCCTGTACGTGTCGAGGCCGTCCATGCCGTTCATGATCATGTCCAGAACCAGTATGTCGGCCGTGCCGTTCTGAAGGTATTCGACAGCCTCTTCGCCGCCGCCTACCGTTGCCGCTTTATACCCGAGCCTGGTCAGTATTCGCGATGCAAGCTCCCTCTGTTCTCTCATGTCGTCGATTACCAGCACCGTCTCCCCGTTGCCCTTGATGGCCTCCATTGAAACCGCTTCTTCTTCGGTCGCTTCCCTCCTGGTTACGGGAAAATAGAGGGTAAACGTCGTGCCCTTGCCCACAGCACTCTGCAGATCGATGTATCCCCGGTGGTCTTTGACGGTGCCCCAGACCACGGCCATGCCCAGTCCCGTCCCACTCGTGCTGCCCATCTTTTTTTTGGTGTAAAACGGCTCGAACACTCTACCAATGTCCTCCGGCAGTATGCCCGTTCCCGTGTCAGTTACAGTCAGCACTACATAATCGCCCTCGTCCACATCACTGTAGCCCTGAATCGGCTGGTCGACATACTGATTCACCGTCGCTATGCTGAGCTTGCCCCCAGCGGGCATGGCCTCGATGGCATTCGACACCAGATTCATCACGGTCTTGTAAAGATGCACGGCTGAGCCCAGCATGTTCAGATCCGCTGCAAGATTTGATTCCACCTCAACCCGTGGATGCGCTGAGATCAATCTTTTATATTCGGGGCTGTCCAGGTAATCGGTGACGACGTCATTCAAGTTGACTACTTTGCTGGTGGGTACCCCTCGTCGGGCGAGGGCCAAGAGATCCTCAACCACGGCGGCCGCTTTCTCTCCCGATTGCTTGATCGTCAGCAGACCGTCTCTCAGAGGACTGTCTTCGGCAACCTCCATCAACATCAGCTCGGGATAGCTCAGTATGCCGCTCAGGATATTGTTCAGATCGTGGGCCACCCCGCCTGCGAGGTTGCCCAACGCTTCCATCTTTTCGGCTCTCTGCAGTCTCTCCTCCAGCTCCCGTCTCACTTGCTCCGCCCGCTTGCGCTCGACGATTTCACGTTGCAGTTGCTCGTTGATCATAGAAAGCTCGTTTGTGCGGTCCTTTACTCGCTGATCAAGTTCTATGTTCAATTTTTCAAGCGACTCCTCGGCCCGAATACGTTCGGTTACTTCTGCTAACGTAAAAACCAAGCCACTCACCATCCCTGTATCATCCTTGATCGGCATCAGACTCCAGTCCCAGTAGGTCACACCTCGCTCGGGCTGATCGGGAAATTCGAATGGGTTTGCCTCCATAAAGAATGGCTCGCCGGTGTCCACGACATGCTGGAAGATCGCTTGATTCTTTTCATGCGGATAGAGGTCGAAATGGTTTTTTCCTGG
>SDBV01013081.1_pt1 | contig 10593 bp, 6 predicted proteins | sample 2277081 | NCBI WGS metagenome assembly SDBV01 (sample SAMN10402039, study PRJNA504765) | marine sediment metagenome | isolation source: marine sediment core GS10_PC15, 223 cmbsf | place: Arctic Ocean: Southern Knipovich Ridge | collected 2010
TCGTAGGGGGCGAGACCTTCGTCCTTGATGGCGACCAGGAAGCGGAGGGCTCAGCGGCCGCTCCCGGCAGCCCCGCAGTCGGCAGCCGGGGGCAGGGACCGCCTGATGGGACGTCAGCCGGGCACCCGCTCGGAGGCCCCCCGGGAATCGAGCGCAAGGAGATCATTGACCCCGAGACCGGGAAGGTAGTGGGAGTAGTTGGCAAGAGTCGCGGTATTGGTGTCGCATGGGGCGCGCGGGCACTTCCACGCAGAGAGAAGAAGAACAGGGACTAAGAGGGGGTAGACACGGTGCACAGGGGCTTCAGGACACCCAACCACAAAGGAAGGAACGTCAGCATGAGGCCATCAGGGGCAGTCATCAGGCGGATCCTACTCTCTCTATTGCTGGTAGCAGGTGCTGCCACTGTGGCAATGGCGCAGCACCCGGGCCCGGATGAGTGGGCCGTATATGATTCGGCGGGCACCTGTGTAAGCGGCCTTGCCAGTCTACCGGGGTGCCCCGGGATGGTTGGCGAGTGGGCGATCAGCCCCGGCTGGGCCATAGACAGATGTCCGGCGGGTGGCAAAGTGCTCATCGGAGAAGGCACGTTTTCCGGGGAAGGTCAGTGGTCTTGCTCCGGCTACTGGAATGATACGGAGGCGTCTGAGATCAGGGGTGCTGGTAAGGAGCTGACATTTTTGGAGGCTCCTTGTACCGGGGGTACGGATGTTGGTTATATCTACAGCCTAGGTAGCGACAGCATCCCGGAGACGAACACGAGGTTTACCATGGCGGACCTCAGTCTGGACGGAATGTACCTGCTTGCGGGATACCGCAAGGGCGTCACGGTTGACAACGTCGAGATCAAGAACGCGGTCAAGGGTATAGACCTCCTCTATCCGGGCTACTATACGTATCTGGGCGGACCAAGCGAAACGGACATCAACAACTGCGATCTTGACAACATAAGCGTTAACGGCATAGAAGTGACAGCCTATGGGTACGAGGACCCCATCACAATACGCAACACCCGTATGACAGGCGTTCCGTCCACAGCTACCTATGCTGCGGGATGGGTTCCCAACGCAGGCATATACCTCGAGGGTGCCTACACTGTCTTTGTCGAAAACACTGACATCATGGACAGCGAGAGTGTAGGTGTTGTTGGAAACGGGACCGGCCTCGTCATGATGGAGGGAGGGTCGGTCCAGAACGTGGACGGGCGCTCCGTGGCAGAGGGGGCGATCCTGGTCTTGGTGGACAGGCCAACGTCCCTCGACATCGACAAGATGCTGATAAGCGACAACATCGCTGGCCCGGCAGTAGCACAGCGCAGCGCATCAAGCGGAGGCTCGCTGACGGTCACCAACTCCGTCATCCGTAACAACCCTGACAGCGCTGCCGTGTACTCGTTCACGAGCGGAGACGTGAACGTGGTGAACAACACGATGTATGGCAACGGCACCGTTGACTGGTATGGCCTCTGGGAGGTCTATGTCTACGCGAACTTAGGTGGGGTCCAGAATATCACGAACAACGTGCTCGAGATCGCTCACGAAGACCCGGGCGGCACAATCCCAAGACATAGATTCTGCCACAATTGGCCAATCGGCATTGCCGACGACTGCAGCAACAATCTAGAGCTACCGGACGCGGACCTCGATGGCAACCTGGTACCGATCATTGGCGGGGCCGCGCACGAGGGTGGTAATGATGATTTTGCTGCTGTCGCGGGTGCGCAAGACCACGACGGAGGCGCGCGCGTGGCAGGTTGTTCTCCGGCCACGATTGATGTCGGTGCGCACGAGCAGCAGGCGTTTCCGCCTGTCGTGGCAGCATGCCAGGATGCCCTGGTTCAGCTGGATGCATCGGGTAACGGTTCGGTCACCGGTGCGGATGTTGACGGTGGCTCATCCGGCGGTTGCGGTACGCTGACACCGAGCGTATCTCGAGATACCTTCGATTGCGATGACATCGGCGACAATATCGTGGTGCTGACGGTCACCGATGACGAGGGGCAGACGAGTACCTGCGAGGCAACTCTCACCGTGGGAGATGAGACCCCTCCAATCGTTATCGATGTGCCAGAGGATGTCGCCCTGCAGTGCGGGGCGGATATCCCCGGAGCACTGCTTGCTCTCTGTACGGATAACTGCGATGAGGTCAGTCTTACCGCACCCGAGGTGTCGGATAACTACGGAACGGGATGCCCGGCAGACCCGCGCACGATCATCAGGGATTATAGCTGCACGGACGAGGCGGGCAACCAGTCCGATATCATCACCCAGACTGTGACCGTCCTGGACGATATGGCACCGGTCATTACCACGTGCGACCTTGTCTGGCTCTATACCGGTGATGACGATGACGGATCGAAGTATCAGTACCAGGTCGGTTACGCTGCCGACGAGGATAACTGCGGCCAGGAGCCGCAGGTCAGCGCTTCCATAGTCTGTACCGGTACCGATGGCCCCATCGAGGTCCCGGTTGCACACGGGGATCTCGTCCGCCTGAAATCCGGCAATAGGTGCAAGCTGGAGGAGCCCCAGGGCGGCGAGGTCGTCCACATGCAGGGACCGGATCTGAACCTCGTCATCACGGCCGTGGACTCCTGTGGGAACCAATCGCAGTGCACGAACTCGGGCGGGGAGGATAAGAGCCCACCCGTCATAACCATAAGCGAGCCCACGGGCAGGGATTATCTTGACAGTGAGGACCTCACCCTGGACTTCACTGCGGTAGACTCTCAGTCGGGCCTCGCAGTGATGGAAGCAGACCTTGACGGCACGGCCGTCACCACGGGCCAGGTGATAGACCTTGCCGCGCATGACCTTGGCTCTCACAGCCTTACCGTTACTGCCACAGACAATGACGGAAACAGCTCCACAAGTACAGTTAGCTTCCTCATCGTCTCTTCTGCTCCAGATGTTACGGCTCCTGATATTATCATCAGCTCTACAGAAGCTTACGAACAGTATCTCCCCGCGGCGGGCATCGTACCCGTACACTATGCGACAGCTGATGACCTTGACCCTGATGTGGAAGTCGAGACGTACCTGGACGGGATGGCCTATCCGCTTGAGACCATCGACATGCAGGCGCTTATCCTGGGCATGCACACCCTGGAGATCATCGCAACCGATTACTCCGGCAACGTGGGCACTTCAACCGTCGTCTTCTATGTCGTGGACGACTATGACTACGATGCACCGGTCATAGCTGTTGCTGCACCAACAGCCGGGGATTACTCCTGTACCCAGGACATAACGCTGGAGTTCTCCGTCGAGGACCCAGGTTCAGGCATAGGCTGGATGGAAGCCACCCTGGATGGAGATGCGGTCACCTCTGGCCAGGTGTTGAACCTGGCGGGCTACAGCCTAGGTTCCCACACCTTCCAGATCGTGGCTACCGACAACACGAATAACACCAGTACGGAGACCGTGGTCTTCCAGGTGGTTGACAACGTGGCTCCGGTAGTCGCAATCGCTGAGCCCACTGCCCGGGACTACTCCTATGCTGAGGATATCACACTGGCCTTCTCTGCCACTGATGAGTGCACGGCCTCGCCTCTAATAGCAGCTGCTCTCGATGGCATAGCCATAACGAATGGAGAGGTCATAGACCTCTTTGACTATGATTTCGGAGCCCACACGCTGGAGGTGCAGGCTCAGGACGCCGCCAACACAACCACCGAGAGCGTCACCTTCCAGGTGGTTGATGACGTACCGCCTGTTGTCGTGATAACCCAGCCTCACCCTGCAGAGGAGTATCACTACTACGAGGGTGAGACGGTTCACATAGAGTTTGCGGCAACCGATGAGAAGAGCGCAATAGCCACTATTGAAGCTGACGTCAACGGGGAGCCGGTTGTGAACGGTGATGTCCTTCTCAGCCCTGAGCTGGGAGAGGGTGCACACACCCTGACGGTGACTGCCACCGATAATGCCGGCAACACGACTACTGAGCAGCGGGTCTTCTCCATAGATGACCCGCCTGCGTACTGGTCAACAACCATGTCCGGACCGCTCACACCGCTGAGCTCGCAAGGAGCATACTTCTCCAATCAGACGCCGATGATCCTGCTGTGGATAACGGTCATGAACGACTACCCTGCGGGTGGTGAGACTTACCGATGGATTTTCACCTACCCCGGACCTGGCGGCGCAGACGTCTTCAACGGTGTCCCCCTGAAATGGACATATACTCATTGCGGCGGCGATCCTGGCGTGGCCGACTGGGTCCTCACGCTAGGCACCAACGTCTTGGAATGCTTGTTAGACGCTCCTACCGGTGTAAGATACATACTGGCTGTGGGGGTCGTGGGCGCGAGTGCTCCCGGCATCTGGAACGTTGAGGTTCTGAGGAATGGTGACCCGTATAACGTGCTGTTTGACGATAATACCGCAGGGAAGGACTATGATCCAGTGCTGCAGGCGGAGGAAGAGGCCAACAACGTGGCGTGGTTTGACCTTGTTGACGGGAGCTCCCTTACCGTCGACTCCGTAACTGTTGGCTCAACCCACATTGCCGCTGGCGCCCTGGACTCGTTGCCCCACCAGACACAAGTTACAGTCCAACTCTCCGCTCCCGTAATATCCCCGGTTGCGGTTTGGATAACTGGCGGGAGTGGTTACGGAATGGGAACTGAAAGCTATGCAGATCAGGTTCTCAACCTTGAGGGGCCTGCCAAAATTCAAGCAGGCGGACAGACCTTCACAGCTGGATGCTCAAACCCCAGCACGGCAGCAATCGTCGTCACCACAGGAATGGACGGTAAGGCCGTCCTGACTCTCACCTCTAGCAACAAGATTGACCAAACTTGCACGGTGCATGCGAAGGCCGGTAGTGACACATCATTGACCGGCAGCCAGGGGCAATCGCCCGAGATCACATTCGACAAGGGGGACCAGTCCGTCACCATCTCGTCTATTCTCACCCGTGGTACCACGATTACGGCATCTGTTGTGAGGTCATTTGCTGGCAGCCCACTCCAAAGCCACGATACTGTTGTATATGTTAGTTCTGTCGTAGTTGATGGCACCACACACGACTTCAACCCATACTACCCATTCGCTCTAAACGCATATGCCGAGGTTGTGTTTGAGGACATCCGTCAGCTTACGGACTCAGCTGGCGAAGTCCACGCTCAGGTCCAGATCAAGACAGATCCAGATCTTCAGCAAGTCACAGTACAATCCAGAGACCTTCAAGTCTTTGAACAGTAGGAGGAAGCGCATGACAACCCGTGCTAACACGCTCTGCTCTCGCACCTCAGGTTCCCCGCCTGCACCTCGGACATCTCTCTGGGGAGCCAAGACAACCCGTCGGGACGAACAACGGCCTACTCAAGAACTGCGCCATGAGCGCTCCCCAGCGCAACAGGTTGCCAATACCCAACAACCGACCCACGTAGCTACTTGGCTACGGCTTCTTTGCCTCCCCGTGGTGATTGTCCCCCTCGTGCTGCTGGGATGTGATAAGGCTCAGAAGACCCCTCCCGTTGAAGACGCAGCAGAAGTTAAAGATCCAGTCTCCCTGTCGGGCCCTGACGATGTTGTCCTGGGCCAAGAGTTCACCATCAATGTTAACACGGTAGATGGCAATCACACCGGTACGATAACGATTGTAAGCGGTACCGCTTACTTCCCGGCTTACAGAACTGAAAAGTACTGGGATGCGGAAGACGAGGAGTATACAACTCCTGCATACAAGCACGAATTTGGGATTGAACTTCCAGACCCAGCCCAAGTCCAAATCACAAGCGGCGCGGGGACCTTTGCAGTTACTCAATTCACGCTTGAGCCCTTCACCATCAAAGTGTCAGTACCAGGCCGGAATGATACTACGGTCCAATGGACTGATGAACATGTTTGGTGTCTCGTAAAGTCAACATATCTGGCCGACGCAAGCCGAAAAGGCGACGAAGAAGGTCACGAAAACGAACCTGGATATTGGAATCCAAACACAGCCTGCGGCGCACTACCATATGGATACCCGCACCTGTTGAACTATTGGATTGTGGGGAAGAAGGCCTTGGCTGATGACGAGATTGAGATAAAAATTAGGGACCGTGGGCCTCACTTTCCATTTGAATATCATGAAGTTCTCCGCCCCGATGCACGCTATCCAGCTCAGGGTGATGACTGCTGGAGTTGCTACAATGACTACTGGGGTGCTGGCGAGGACGATGCAGGATGGAAGCCTCTCGCAGAATTCATGAATGGGTTGCTTAGAGCAGGGGATGGCACAAACATCAACGGCGCAGGTCTTGATCTGACAAAAAAGGCCATCCAAGATCTAGGGTTCAACTGGAATGCAGACTGGAGTGGAAATGTCTACTGGAGGCTTAAATAAGAAAGTCTTCCATCCCGAAGGAGGAGGCAAACCGCATGAAATGTCCAAAGCACATCATTTTCTTATGGGCCATACTGGCTTTCATCCTTGAGAGTGCACCTTGCAGCGAAGTAGTGCCTGCAGAATCCCTAACCCCTGCTCAGGTCCTAGCCCACCTCCCGGACGGGGCAAAGTTGGCAGACGACATACCCCTCGTACAATTCGGGACTCCCGAGGAAACCAAACAAACAAGACCGAACGTTTTCTATGCCGACCTTGATAGCGATGGGCAGAACGAGATTATTGTAGCCTATTACACAAAACCGCACCAGCCCATCGTAGGTGCAACCGAGGCTAAGAGAGCAAACGCAGAAGCCTATTTTAGAAGAGCACATGTAAGGGTACTGGACTGGAACGGGACAAGATATGTTGAACGATGGGATAGTGGCGGATTTGGGATGCACTTTATAGCCGGCATGGATTCCGAACTTCCAGCACCCAAACAGTGCTTATACACAGCCAACTATTTTCACATTCGCGATATTAATGGTGACGGAAGACCCGAAATTCTTTTTACCAGGGCATCCTACGTAGCTTCAGGAACGCTATTCCGCGCATGGAGCTGGGATGGGACAACATACACATGCATTGCGCGGCTACGCACAAAGGTCAGGATCGAAGACATAGACGGAGACGGCACACAGGAAATCATTCGTGACCACGATTACAACGGGCTCCAATTGGCGGCCCCCATTATCTACAAGTGGGACGGCAGTTCCTACGCGGCAAAGGCGGAGAAATAACAGTCAGCGAGGCAAGGGCTGGCACCTTGCAAAAAAGAACAGTGAACGTTCGTTCACCATCCACAAGTGGACGTAATCGCCTCCAAACCGCCACTATAAGCGAGCGGTTTGGAGGCCCATTTTCTAGGTCCCCGAAGTGCCCTTCTCCAGCCAAGTTTTGGCCGGAGAGCAAAACGGCCTTCCTTAGCGGCCAAATTTCAGACCTCCTGACATAGCCCCATGACTCCGACGGGAAGGAAGGGACATACCTCCCGGAAGTGTTCAGATTAATATGTCCGCTATTTTGGACGGCCGGGCCATGACACCGACGCTGGTGGGTGCCCCCATCTCCATTAAGAGTATGGTTGAGAGTGTTCACGATAATATGTCCGCTTTTCGGATACACGGCGGTCGCTCAGGAAGGCTCATGAGGGCTAAAAGCGGACAAATCGCTGTGGGGGGTATGTCAGGAGCTCTGAATTTTCGCTGTGGTTTCAACTCCGCCCCCACCGTAACTCCGAACCTCGTTGTAGAGACTGCCGCGACGTGGACAACCGCACACGGTTGCCCACATCGCTTGGATACCCGCTGCGCAGATACCCACAGACTCCACAACGCGACGACGATGACGCAAATCTGGCACATCGGCCCGCTTGATTTCTTTTTCCTCCCGGGCTACAATGCAGTCATGCCAAAACCGACCAGGGCTTACTTCGCAAAACTCGGCACCGGTTACCGGCCGGACCCCTACGACGCTCGCGACCGCCTCTTCCTCGCTCCTCCCCGGATTCTCCCCCGCACGATAGATAACCGCGAGGAGTGCACCCCTGTGAGGCACCAGGGCCTCGAGGGGAGCTGTACCGGGCACGCCCTGGTCGCAGTGGCAGAGCTCCTCTACTGGCGCAAGCTCGGCCGACCACCCGACCTGAGCGAGCGCTGGGCCTACGAGAAGGCGAAGTTCTACGATGAGATCAAGGGGACCGCTCACGAGGGCTCCACCCTGCGCGGTGTCGTCAAGGGCTGGGCCAAGGAAGGGCTCCCTCCCGAGGCCTCCTGGCCTTACAAGTCCAAGAAGCCCGGGAAGCCCGCATCCGATGCGAAGGAGAAGGCCGAGGAGCATCCCCTGGCCACCTACGAGCGTTGCCTCGGGATGGAGAACATCAGGCACGCCATTCACTACCGGGGCTGTGTAATTGCCGGTTTCACCACCCACCAAGGCTGGCACCTCGCCGGCGGGAAGAAGACCATCCCCTACAAGCCCAAGTACACCCCTAAAGGCGGGCACGCCGTCGCCCTAGTTGGCTATGACGATGAGAAGAAAGTCTTCTGGGTCAAGAACTCGTGGGGTACCAAGTGGGGGAACAAGGGCTACTCCGGCCTCACTTACCAAGATGCCCTGGTGAACACCCTGGACGCCTGGGTAGTCAGCATCCCGGATTAGCTGTCTTTGCCGTGAAAACTACCATGTGAGAGTCGGCAAGCCGGTAAGCGATCCCCTGAAAGTGCCGCAATACCCCACTTTCAAGGCCACACTTTCTATGTGCCAAAACGGCCCTTCTATCGCATGTTTTTGCCAGTTCCAGTTTTACAGACTAGCAAAAATGCCATTTTCTGCTTTTGGACCTAGCACCCTCCCCTGAAGCCCACGTTTTCCGCGCTCCCTGTTTTTGAAACTTGCGAGAATGCCACTTCTGTGCTTCAATGCTTTCAAATGGTTACCACTCGTTCCCGCTCTATGACCGGCGGGCTTGCAAAGGCCGGGATCCGCCACTACGACAAGCTCATCCACGACCAACTCAACGAATGGCTCCTCCAGAACTTCAGCGAGGGCGCTGATGAATACCCTGTCAACGTCGCCCGCCTCATGCGCAATATCGTCTGGCAGACCCGGGAGAGAATCGTAAGCGCTGAGAAGCCTCCACTGAACGAGCTCATTCGCACCTTCTGGTACATGTACGTAAAGCCCACTCTTTCCCGGGCAGACGCACTCGCCGAGAAAGCTGACCAGTACGACCAGCTCATATATAACATCGTCTACATGGTGAAAGATGTCCAGGTCATGGAGTACAAGGATATCGGCTTCCGTGATGACAACCAGGCTCACAGAAGTGCAGGGGGCAACGCGAACATAATCCTTTTCTCAGAGAAGCTTGGCCACCAGCACTTCCTCTCTGAGATCGCCGACAGGTACAACGTCTCCATCATCGCCCTGGGCGGGCAGCCATCAGTCCTTACTTCAGAATACTTCGTGGATACCTTGAAAGACACGGGGCTTGATCTTCGAAGATCCTTCTACCTCTTCAGCATAGTCGATTATGACCCATCGGGATGGATCATAAGGGATGCCTTTCTGAATAACCTGAAGTTCTACGGGATAAAGAACACCCGGGTATTTGATCTCGTAACTCCGGACATGCTCACTCCAGGGGAGATCGAGCTCGCCAGGTACCGGATCCCCACTCCCGAGGGCATGAAGGTCAAGAACAAGAACTGGCTGAAGCAGGTTCACAAGAGGGACTATCGGAACCAGACATATCTCGAGGAGGAAACCGCCGACGGTAAACAGACCCTCTACGGGCTCGAAGCCGAATCTATATCCGGGAAACGCCTCACCGCAAAGCTCGAGGAGGAGATGGTCCCTCTCATTGGCAAATCTGAAGATTTACTCAGGATATACGAACTGAGAAAGCTGGATGAAGCTCTCGAGGCCCTCATCATTCACAAGCTATAACGCAAAAAGGAGGCGGTTCAATGCCCAAGCGGCCGGATTTCATTAAGGACAGTGTCGTCAAGGACTATATCAAGACCACCCAGAAGCTTCGCTCAACCCAGGAAACAATTGAAGCTCTTGACGCAAAGCTCAATTCACTCACCGTAACCCTGATCAAAGAGGCGGCAACCAGCGCTAAAGGCCAAAAGAGAAAAACCATACTCCTCGAGGACATACGCTCAGCCTACGAAAAACACGTGGGGAAAGAATCGTTGACCTGGCAGGAGCTCCTCAAGCAGATCCTTCGCCTCTCTCCTGCCGACCTGAGCAAGACACGCAAGGGCATACACGACTTTATCGAGAAGACGTGAATATCACGGAACTGGCCGGGACAATAGCAAAAGAACACGGCCTTTCAAGGGCCCTGTCCGGAAGGATCCTGAAAACAACTCTCGATACCATCCGGAAGGAATTGAAGCGTGGTCACCTGGTGAGACTCAGGGGATTTGGGACCTTCCGGGCCAGGAAGAGTCACGGCAAACTGAGGGCGAAGTTTGATGATTCGAAGAATTTCTTCCAAACACCTGGCTAACGTTCCGGCCGTGTGCGAACCTGCCGCAGGCGGGTTGCGCGCAGGCCCCGCATGGGGCCGGAGCCGTGGGTTCGTAATGACATCAGTGCAACGTTATTACAGCCTTTTGTAAATTATATAACAAAAACAAACACGACGATCTCTATAAATGCCGAATCCAGCTATGACTGGGAAAATGACATATGGTCAACTCC
>SDBV01013082.1_pt1 | contig 10592 bp, 8 predicted proteins | sample 2277081 | NCBI WGS metagenome assembly SDBV01 (sample SAMN10402039, study PRJNA504765) | marine sediment metagenome | isolation source: marine sediment core GS10_PC15, 223 cmbsf | place: Arctic Ocean: Southern Knipovich Ridge | collected 2010
AATATAGGAGGAATATAGAGATGCCGCTTGTTAAAATCAGCTTGCTTAAAGGAAAATCCAAAGAAGAAAAGGAGGCTTTATTAGATGCTGTCCACGCTGCATTAATTGAAACATTTAAGATTCCTGAAAACGATAGAAACCAAAGAATATTTGAATTTGAACCGGAGAATTTTGAAATTCCAGAGGGGAAAACTTCAAATTACACTCTAATCGAGATGGATGTATTTCCTGGAAGATCAATTGAAGCCAAAAGACGACTTTATCAAACCATAGTACAAAACCTGAAAAGACATAATATTCAAGCGAGTGACGTCCTCATTGTTTTAAACGAGCCTCACCTTGATAATTGGGGTGTACGTGGCGGTGTTCCAGCGAGCACCATTGATCTCGGTTTTAAAATAGATGTTTAATTTGTTTGAAATGACTCGATAGATTTCTAACAAGACGCATGCAGCTGACGGGGTGGGGGTGCGGGGGAACCCGTAAAATTATTATCTTGTTTGAACTGCCTTTGCCCGCAGCTGATGCGCAGGCGTTATGGTATTTGAAATGAGATAGATGAGTCAAGAGCAGACTTGACCCCTTCACAATGCAAGCCTGTTTATTTCATTATCAAGGAACGATAATCGGGTGGAAAGGTGTCTTACCCCCCAGCCCCCATAACACTCCCGAAAAACCGGGATCTTCGACAATCATGCGGGGGCCTGCTGAAAGCGAGGTTCACAGAATCTATCCCACCATCAGGCGGGCTTCCTTCTCAAAAAAACTGAAGATGATAGCTTTTGAATTCTTGCCTTATTTTTTATATACCAATAGACACATACGGGGAGAAAAGGCTAACATAGAAGCAGAGCTCGTGAAAACGCGTAAAAGGGCTGCCTAACCAACTCAAAAGATTGAGATAATCGAGATAAAATGTCCCCCAAAACTATTTTATGACAAATTATTTTGAAACTAATGAAAGCCATAAATGAGATAAAAATAAACGACAAATATCTTCCTTCCCTAGGGCGAATGTTTTCCCCTTTAGTGATGGATCACATTGCCTTGAAAGGCCGTTCCGCATATTTGTCAGAGGTATGTTTAAACAGCAGGCTTATTGAACAGATTGATCCGTCCATGTCGCTCGCGCAGTTTTTTGACCTGATATACATGATCCTCTTCAAGAGTTATAGAAATGAATATATCTATAAAAATGCCATAGCCAACAAAATCCTGCTTGGTAGACACTCCTTGAATACTTCACACATGCTTACTGAATTCCGCGTGGGCAATTGCAAGGCAGACGTTGTAGTCGTAAATGGAACATCAGCAGTCTACGAAATAAAATCGGAATTGGATTCCTTTGCTCGGCTTGAAAACCAGGTTAAAAACTATTTGAAAATATTTGACTATATCAATGTCATAACGTCAGTTTCCCAGGTAAACAAACTAAAATCCATATTACCTGATAAAGCCGGGATTCTTCTGTTAACCAATAGAAACACCATTTCAACAATTAGAGAATCGAAATCGAATAGGAAAAACACCAACCCAAGCATATTGTTCGATTCTCTCAGGAAAAATGAATACTTAAAAGCTATTAAAGAATATTTCGGAATAGTGCCAGATGTCCCGAACACTCGTATCTATAAAGAATGTAAGGGACTTTTTAGTAAAATTCCTGCGGAATTAGCACATGATTTAACGATAAACATTCTTAGAAGGCGACGTAATACAAGAGTATTGAAGGAATTCATTGAAGAAGCTCCAGCGTCATTATCTGCTTATGCGATGAGTATTTGCAGCGAAAAGGCAAAAATGCGGGCGCTAATGTCAAGATTCTCAAAAAACATCGAATCGGTATTTATTCCGGAATCAGTATAGGAGGGAATTCTATGTATTACCCATATTTCAGGGGAAAGCAATTCGAGCTGATACTACTCCGGGATAACGCTGGGTTTTTGGCAAAGAATAATATCCACCCAATTATCGAACCGGTAAATATCAATTTTTCTGCGCTAACACGGGCAATGAAAGAGATTAACGAGAATGAAGCCGACTGTACGCTAGTCGTAAACCCGCACGCTGGGCAGGAACCTGTATCGCAATCAAGCATATTGGAAAAACTGATTCAAGGCTCCTTTGAAGAATATAAAAACATATCTCTTGGTTACATACTTGATGCTAAATCAGACATTTCTAATTTAGTTGCACTATTAAAACAATACCACACCTTTTCATTTACTATTATTCATTATGGGTATACCAGTGGCAAAAAGCTCGCGTCTGCAATTGATGGCTTTAGAAATATAAGGACCCATATATTTATTGAAGGGTTTGCCGGTAAGCTCTATCAAAAGCATTTAAAGAAGGACGGAATAAAAAAGATTTTAATCAGAGATGGATTCAAACCTCAGAAAAAGAACGCGAATTATCCACCCAGTGAGCATTTTTCAGATTTGCATATAACCTACGACATGGAAGGAATGGACGGTTTTGGTGACTACCTGATTGTCGGTGATGACTATTCTGAAACTGGTGGACCGGCTTATGCAGTTGCCATTCACCTGACGTATCTCGAAAATGATGATGATATGTTTATTTATCACTTTATTTCTGACCAGACGGATTCTCCGGTCGATCCCGGAGGGAAATTTCTGGAGGCCCTGAAAAAATTGGTAAAAAAAATAAAGAAACCAAAATCTCACATATACAAATCTAAAGCTTGCTCTGAGTATCTTGAGCTTTATCAGAAACAACATTATCCTGGGCTTGGATACGTAAAAAAATTATCGATGCAGCATCATGTCGAATTGATTGCTAATTATATGAAGTAAGAAAATGGATATGCTTTGTTGCACTAACTGCTTTACTCATTCTTTTCTGAAGAAGGAAATTGAAAATGCCAGTACAACAAATGGGGAATGTTCGTTTTGTAATTCCAAGAGAAACTATCCTCTTTGCACGCCATCTTCATTGATTGATTTATTTCAGCCCCTTCTAGATTTATACGCAGAAGCAAGTAGCGGACAACTTATTAATGAATTACTGCAAGACGACTGGAAGATGTTTTCAAGAAATATCAATGAGAAAAGCCAATTACAGTTAATTTCAAGAATCGCCGGCTTAAAAAGCTTAAAGTCAGAAAAATTCATATCTAGATTCGTCCTGAATAAAGCATACATAGGCAAGTGGGATGCTTTCACACATGAGCTTAAGCATGAAAACCGTTTTTTTCCAAAAAACGCGATTGAACCTTACCAATTATCAGAATTATTTAACTATTTGATAATGCCTAATGAAAAAAAGCCAAAGTATGTTTTTCGTGCCAGAATAAATCATCAATCAAAAATATTACCCATAACTAAAATGGGGAGACCGCCACTCGGAGAATCTAAGGACGGGCGCGCAAACCCAAAGGGGATTTCATATTTCTATGGAGCAAGCGATGAAAAAACAGCAATTGCTGAATCAAGACCTTATAAAAGTGAAACTGTCTGCGTGGCCAAATTCAAAGTTATTGAAAAAATATCCATAATCGACTTGCGAGATCCCGAAAGTACAATCTCTCCTTTTGGTCTTGATGATGATACGCTTTCCCTTTTATATAGAGAGCACATGCCATTTTTAAGACACCTAAGTGACACATTGTCCAAGCCTGTCTTGCCCCACAAAAAGGAATTGGAGTATTTACCTACGCAATATCTTTGTGAATTGATAAAAGATAACAAATTCGATGGAATAGTTTTCAAAAGCTCCTTAGAAAAAGGTGATAACTACGTTTTTTTTGATGATTCCTTTTTAAAGGGAGCGAAGGTCGAGACATATATTGTTTCTGATACAATAGTAAAATCAGTAAAACAAAGAATCAAAAACTGAATGGACCCATGTCAAGCCTCAACCCCTTGTCTTTCTTGCGCGTACAATGGCATCATTGGGACCACAGATTTTCACATCGGGTCAATGCTGTTGACTGGTTCTTTTTGAAATGCTGCTTGAAACTTATGTGACCCTGTTGAGAATACTACCCCGGCTTCGGTTGGGGTCGGGCCACGCTAACTATCCAACATTATTAATAAAGGGCAAAGAATAGACCGCTGAATAGCCCCTGTATTTCACTTTTCAGGGGTAAAACGATCATTATTCACGAGAATCAATGGCGAGAGCGAATCAGTGAAGTGGTCAAGTCTCCGTTTAGCTCTTGCTTGAAAATAGAAAGAGCTAAACGGAGACTTGACCCCCATTTCATATTCGGCCATTCCAAGCCGAGCCTGTTCTTCAATTCCGGTTTTCAACCGAGCTTTGATCCGGACCTGTGCGTAGCCTGCGAAACCTGCCTGGATCGATGTCCTGCATCGGCCCTTGCTATGGGTGACGATGACGTTCCGGAAGTTGACCTGGACAGGTGTTTCGGCTGTGCCGTGTGCGCCACCGGGTGCCCGGAAGAGGCCATTACCATGGAAGAAAAACCGGATTATCCTGAGCCCCCAAAAGACATGCAGGCCCTGTTGTCGGCTATGGCTGCCGGACAAAGCAGCAAAAGTGCCTAAAGTGACGTAAAGTGACTAGAGTGACTAAATTTAATGAAGACCAAGCCCATCCAGAAAATTCTGGTCTTTCAGCAACACGGCTCCGGTGAAAGCAAGATAAAGGGCATCAGGGATTACGGCGCCGGTCTGTTTGATCTTGAGGTCATATCCATCGACTCTGACCTGCCTCCTGTAATTGATGATCCGGAAACGTACTTACCCGCGGAAATCCAGGCCGATCTGGTCCTGGATTTCTTGAAACACCCGGACCTGTCCTACGAACTGGCTCACACGTGCAACCGAAGGAAAATACCCATTGTGGCCCGCGGGAAAAAATGGCGCGTCCAAGGGGTTTTGACACCCATGACCTGATGCAGCCTTGCCCGGTCGGTCGACCTGGGACCATACGGAGAGCGGTTCGGCGTGCCCGAGTTTTCCGTGGAAACCGCAGACGGCAAAATCGTGCGGACGGAGGTGATTCGGGGAGCCCCCTGCGGGGCAACGTGGGATGCGGCCAGGGGCATGAGAGGACTCTCCGTGGAAGAGGCGGCAACCCGCATGGGACTGGAGGTCCAGTACTATTGCACGGCCAATCCCGCGGGTTGGGATCCCATATCCGGAAAGAGCCCGGTTCACATTGCCGGAGAGCATCACGAAACGGCCTTGAAAAGAGCCTTAAAGAAGGAGGAAAATTGAATGAAAAATGTCGTATTGATCATGGCCGACAGCCTTCAGTTCAATTACCTGGGCTGCTATGGCAACGATTGGATAAAGACGCCGAACATCGACAGGCTGGCGAGGGAGTCGGTGCTTTTTGAAAATGCCTATGCAGAAGGGGTCCCGACCATCCCTGTTCGGAAAGCGCTCATGACGGGACAATATACGTTGCCTTCCAAAGGCTGGGGACCGTTGGACCCGGATGATACAACACTGGCTGATATCTTATATAACTATCACACCCAAACCGCCCTTATTGCCGATTGCCCCATGATGCATCTCCCCAAATACGGCTATGAGAGAGGATTCGATTTTAACATATATTTGAGAGGCCAGGAAGCGGACCATTTCTACGCCAAAGACCCTCTGTTCCATCTGAACGCGGACGATTTTCACAAACCGATTTATGAACGAACCAAGGGCGGTAAGAAGACAAAGCAGGAAACCAATCTCAGTTCACTTTGCCTGAAGGAATTGAGCCTGTATCTGGGCCAAAGACAGTACTGGAAAAGTGACGAGGACCAATTCGTTGCCAGAACCTGTAAAAATGCCATGAACTATCTGGAAAACGTTGCCCGGGCAAAGCCGTTTTTCCTGTGGGTGGACTCGTTTGATCCCCATGAGCCGTGGGATCCTCCGTCGGTTTACGATCCTGATTTGAAATGTCCCTATGACCCGGACTACAAGGGTAAGGAACTTATTCTTCCCGTAGCGGGAAAGGTCAAGGACATGTACACCGACCGGGAACTCCACCATATCCGGATGTTGTACGCTGAAAAGATCACCATGGTGGATAAATGGATCGGAAAGCTTTTGGATAGGATGAGAGAACTCGGCTTATACGACGATACCCTCATTATATTTCTGTCTGACCACGGCGAGCCCCTTGGGAGTGAGGAACACGGGCACGGTGTCATGAGAAAGATAAGGCCGTGGCCATATGAGGAGTTGGTTCACATTCCCCTCATTATCAGACACCCCGATGGGATGGTAAAACGAAATTCCTCGTACGTCCAGACACCCGACCTTGCCCCCACCATACTCGATTTTATGGGAGTGAGAGATGATCGGATAGAAAAAATGCAGGGGAAAAGCCTGCTCCCACTGATCGCCGGGGAAGACATCGAATGGAGGGACTTTGCCATTGCAGGTTACCACAATTTTTCCTGGAGCATTATTACGAAAGACTGGTCCTTCATCCACTGGTTGCATGAAGGAGAATACGTTGAGGACATGGAAAAAATGATAGGCTTTTATGATGAGGCCGCTAAACAGATGCTTCCTGATCAAAGACTGGGATTGGGGTCGGACCAAGCTAAGTAGTTGATTGAATAAGTTATTCTCTTTAAAATTGGCGGATTTTGATGCTTAGAGGGGCAATTTTAAGGCAAAAAACATCCGTTTAAGCAAAGAGCAACGAGATGGCAAGGGCAAATCGACATTAAATATAACATATTCTTTCGAGGGGGAACGAACAGGGGGATATCTTTGGGTTATCATAAGATGAAGTGGTCGAGTCTCCGTTTAGCTCTTGCTTGAAAATAGAAAGAGCTAAACGGAGACTTGACCCCTATTCGTTTCTCGCTCCGTCCCAATAATCATTGTATTCGTTGTCTGCATAGTCAAGGTCGTCCCAAGACCAATAAAGTAGATAGAAGTCGTAAACCAAGTCTTCATAATCTCTCATTTAACAAAACTTGTACAGTTATATCAATTGAAGGCTTTTAAGCAGCCCAAGTTGACAAGGAACTGTCCAAACCTACCGAGAATTTCACCCGTTTGTGTAGACTAACCCAACAACTTTAATGTTGATCCAAAATTATTTACTTTTTTTATTGCAATATTCGTTTAAAATTCATATATTATTCAATGAGTTTTATAAAAATCTATCGTCCCCGCCCTCTTCGGCGGCGAGGGCAACACCAGAAAGGACCAACCAAGATGCTTTACCGTTCATTGTCAAGAGTCGCTGTTTCGTGGACGCTGGCTCTGTTAGGGCTAGTCCTTGCCAGCCCGGGCTCCGCCTTGGGTCAGGTTCAGGACCCTTTCACCGGGGCAACACCCTCATTCGATGCCGCCCCGGAAAAGGGCATCAACTACAACTCTGGTGATTGGGGTGTTTCCGATCAAAACGGAGCAGCTACCTACACGTATTCTATTAGCGTACCTAGCGGTCGTAATGGCATGGCACCCTCACTTGCCCTTCGCTACTCCTCAAATTTACCTTTACGGGGTGGATTGGCCGTCGGATGGAGCCTTTACATCCCATCCATTCAAGAGGATATTAGTTTGGGTGTCACTGAAGGCACTCAATTTAAAATTGATTTAGGCAGTGTTTCTGGTCGATTGGTTGAGGTACCAGACACCTCGCCTTATCCCAATGGTAAAGCCTATCGGGTCCATTTTGACGACTCAAACACGCGCATCTTTGCTCCCCTTACTGCTGGCCCTCGACCTGCTATAAAAGAATGGGTGGCTCTCACTCCTGATGGCATACGTCACTACTTTAAAGAGTCGAGCAGCGGTTCCATTAGTGGTGTCGTCTGGCACATTGCGAGGCAGGTTGATCCCCATGGAAATACCACGCGTTACAACTGGTCAGATATTTTTAATACTAAGGGCATCTACCTAGCGCAAAGCCTTACGAGCATTGAATATACCTCGAATGAATTGGCCGGTCTCCTGCCTCATGCCAAAATTGAATTTGAATATGACCCCATGCAGTTTTGTTTTGATACAGACATCAGCACGACCCCGCCAGTTGCTATCGTTTCCGATATCCCAATTGGCGCTGCATACCGTAAAGGGGGTAACAGGCCGCAAAACGTTGTAGATGAATTTGAGTTCATACAGGTCACTGGTGCGCAACAATTGGCGGTTGTCAAAATTCACGTTCGCGATACGCAAACAAGTGATTGGCGTTTGAGCAAGAAAATTGATTTCAAGTATCAGCTAAGAAACTCTGTGCTCCATCCTCCGCTTGGAATTGCACCATTGAATCCACTGTCACCTGAGCTGATCAGGTGTAAGCAAAACCCTTTACGCTACCTGACCCAAATTGATGTCGAAGCCTTTGACGCTGATGGTATTGGCACAATCATTCCACCAGTCAATTTTCAATATAATCAACGCATTAATACCTCACTGCCAATCGTAGGCGGATTCCCCGCCAGCGAACATCTGCCCTTGATCGAAGTAAGTTCGCCTGGTTACGGACAGGAAGGCACCAGTGGCGGCAAATTGGGCGGACTGAACATAACTTTGTTGGATATTGACAATGACGGCATTCGTGACCGCGTCTCTGTTATCGAAGAAAACAAGAAATGTATGCTGGTTTGGCGCAAAGGAATCTTGGGTGGCACTTTTGCCCCGGAGGTATTCAAATCCGAATTGCCAACAGCCGCCTGGTATCGAGATTGGAGCAATAGTCCCCCAAATCCTTTCATTGATGATAAGGAAGGATGTTCAATAAATGGTCAAATTGTGTACCGTTCGATGCAATCTCCGACCGAGGGTTCACCTAATGACGTCTGGGTCAAAGGTATCTTGAGTTATCACTTTATGGATTACACAGGAGACGGGCGATTAGATTTAGTTACAAATACCTATGCACCTGGAGGCTTTCACTGCTCGTATGATCCGTGGGCACCTGTTTGTTCTATTGAGCCGAGCGGTAAACCTGTTTCAGGCATCGCTTCGCCTACTTTGGTACCGGAAATAGGTAACACATTTCGTGTTTACCCGGGTACTGGTAACCCCGACAAACCATTTTCCAATAATCTCGTTCCCGCTGGGGTCCGTCCTATACGCACGACAGTGGCCGCTCCACTGCCCCTGCCGCCGTCAACAGGTGATGAAACGGCTGTAGATCCCAATATCACCACTGTTTATAGCGTTCCGGTCCTCTTTGATATGGATGGGGATGGTTTTTTAGATTTCATTGATACAAAAGAAACAATCTTAACCACTTGCGTCAATCCATTATTATTGAAAGGATGTGATTGGACTGTTTATTTTGGTAACGGTACTGATTTTTTCCCAAATACAATAGATGCTTATGTATGGAATGTGCCAACAATTGATTTAGATTTCCCTAATAGATTTTTTGATCCTGTCAGTGGTGGTGGTAATAGAGAGTTTATGCAAAGTCGAGCAACTTTTATCGAACTACGCGATATAAACGGCGATGGTTTGGCCGACCTAATTGTTCGTCGTTTTGATGATAAGAAACTATACAGCTACCGTAACACTGGCTCTCAATTTGAAGGACAAGCGCATCCACTCAACGCAAACACTGCGCTGGAAAGAATTGAAACCGATATTGATGGCTTCATTGCCAATCGGTTTACAACAGGTGATCGAGGCTATTTGAGACGCCTGCTGGATCTGGATGGTGATGGCCTGTTAGATATGGTTTGGTTCGAAGGTGATCGAAAAGATATAACGTCCACAGATACCGTCAAAGCGAAGTTTAACCTCGGCAATCGTTTTGGTAACGAAGTAACGCTGCTTACTCCGAAAAAATGGGCCCTTGGCAAGCGACTTGTATCAGCAACTTTTGAAGGAAATTGGCATGTCGCCAGTGACTTCACGGATGTCAGTGGCGATGGTCTAGCCGATTTAGTTCAGTGGCGCGATAGTACCATGTCCTATATAAGCAGTCCGGGCTTACGTCAGGCTCCTGATTTATTGAAAAAAGTGACCAACGGTCGCGGTTGGGAACTCGGGTTCTCTTATGCGCCTTCTACCGATCGCGACGTCGTCACTTGGACCGGAAATAACAGAGCCAGCGCAAATGAAAATAGTGCCTTACCCCATGTCACCTGGGTGGTTAAGGAAACCACTGTAACCGGTGGCCATGGTACTCCAACTACCACTACACAACACCAATACCAGGATCCCAAATATTTGTCCGCTGGAGTCTATTCCGGCCATAAAGAACGGAGTCAATTTGTCGGGTTTTCAAAAAATATTCAAACAACCGATTATGCCAACGGCACGTCAAAGCAGGTCCGAAAACATTATAAATATGCAGGTATACACGGCAAACTTGTCAATGTTCAAACTTTTCGTGACGGCCAATTGCATCGTGCAGTAAGAATTGAGTGGGACCATAGAACCTTGTTTGACGACAGAATTCAAGTTTCACTTCCTACCAAGACTACCACTTGCATTGCGAATGCCCCAGGCATGAGCGAAGAGGCTTGTTTTGCTCAAAACGACCACGTGCATCGCATTGAAAAAACATGGGAACGCAATGATAACAGCCACCAATTTCTCAATACTGAACGTATCGAAGGGGTTGGTAATTCTGCTCAGGTCGGGGACCATCGTACGCAATATGATTATGATATTCGTTACGGT
>SDBV01013084.1_pt1 | contig 10591 bp, 8 predicted proteins | sample 2277081 | NCBI WGS metagenome assembly SDBV01 (sample SAMN10402039, study PRJNA504765) | marine sediment metagenome | isolation source: marine sediment core GS10_PC15, 223 cmbsf | place: Arctic Ocean: Southern Knipovich Ridge | collected 2010
ATCCCATACACGCTCCTTGGACGAAATGGATTTATCTTTAAATCTTCTCTAACAGGAACTTCTGAAGGATCAACTAATCCATATTGTTCGCTACTACAGGCAACTTGTATACTTTCTAAGTCACTATCAAATCTTCGAGCCGCCTCAAATAAGTTTAATGTGCCTTCAATATTATTATGACTAACTCTAACGGGCTCTCTAAAAGAAGTTGGAACAAAAGATTCTGCCGCAAGATGAAATACCGCATTAGGTTGAACTGCTTCAAAAATTCTTAAAATCCTCTCAGTACTAGTTATATCTGCTTCATGTAAACATATTTTTCCTCTTAAATGCTCAATATTCTCATGCATTGGAACTGCATGCCTACGAATGGTCCCATGAACTTCGCATCCTAAATCTAATAATTGTTCAGCTAAATGACTTCCTGCAAAACCACTAATTCCTGTTATAAGAACTCTTTTCTTATCCCAATAATTTTTATCAGGAGTAATACTCTCTTGTTTCTTAAAAGTATTTAAATAATCGTCAATTTTACTGGGTTTAATAATATACCCTTGGTTTTCGAGTTCCTTGACCCTAATATTTTCTTCAATTGCTTTCTCTATAGGTATTAAATCATCCATAGTACTTAATTTAATTAACTATTACTTTTTAAAATATTGAGGAAAGCTTTTTCAAACTTCATTTTAAACATGATTAAACAGATAAAACAGGAAAAATCTCCCAGAATTTCACAAATTAAAGAATTTTTTTTGTGAGGGTATCATCAGTGGACATTCTGGAGGATCTCTTGAACTAACCACTTAAGAAACATGTATAATAGTAGGAGGGTGATAGTTGTGAAATAATGTTAGTTAGATTTTTACACAAAATATAAATATTTTTTTTTGGGAGATTTATCTTAATCTGGATAATTAGCTTTTTTAGAAATTTTTAATTATCAATATTAAATATTAAATTAAGTGAAGTTAAATCACTAGTAAGATTAGAATTCTAATTATAAGCTTTTATTACAATACTCTTTCTGCTGGAGGGGCAGGTAAGAGCTTTTTAAATATAGTTGAGGGTTTAAAAAATACTCATAAATATCAAATAGATCGTTTATCGATCAAAATTACCAAAAAGTTAAAGAAATTTTATAGTTTATTTGGTTTCGGTTATTATACGCTGCTTCCACAGATATTAAAGAAGATAAAAAGAGTTAAACCACAGATTTTAATCACTCAAACTGGATTAGCTACTCCTACAATTATCGCTGGAAAAATCATGAACATTCATGTTATAAATATAGTTAGAGATATATCTCTAATTTGTCCTAAGAATCTCGATATTGTTGAATACGGAATAACTTGTAAAGGGTTAACGAGTAAAAAAATTTGTTATAATTGCATAAATAACTGGAGGACATTAAGAGAAATTTTAAGGAACAAACCTAAAAATTGGAGATTTAGCTTAAATGCAACTCTTACGACTTTGGGTTATAAAATAAAATATTTTGCGGTTCTTTTCAATTTGTTTTTATTTAATAATGCTTCAATTAATGTTGTGGCGTCAAAATTAATGAATACTATATTATCTGTGAATATAGATCCTCAAAAAGTAAAAACAATAAACATCACACCAATTTCGAGTAAAATCTTACGCAATAATTTAATAAAAAGGAAACAAATTTTATTTTTAATTCCAAGCTATGATGCATCTCATAAAGGTTTAGAATTTGTGTTAAATCTAACAAAGAGAATTCCTAAAGAGTATCAGGTTGTAATAGCTGGTAAAAAATTACCTAAAAAAAAACTTAAAAAATACCTGTCAAAAACTATTAATTTAGATAGAACCACCGGTAAAGATCTAGACAATTTGTTCCAAGAGTCTGAAATGACTTTAATCCCAACTTTTTGCACGGAAGCTTTTGGAAGAGTGATAGTAGAGAGTATTCTTAACAAAACACCCGTAATCTCATCTCCAAATTGTGGAGCTAACAACTTTTTTAAGAATAAAGACTTTGTAAAAGTTGTTCCACTTATACAAGCAAAGTGGGTAAGAGCGATAAAAGCATTGAGTGAAAAACCCCCATTCATTTCGGAATCTGACATAGAACAAATTAGTGATCAATTTTCAGTTGAAAAAAGCATTAAGGACTTTATAGCTATAATTGAAAATTTATAAAATTGAGTATCTTTTAAAAATGAATATCTATTAAAAATCTTTAAAACAAAGTTTAACTTCATATTTGTTTTATTTTATTTACTAATTTAAATTCTTTTATCTTCCAAATATAGTTTAAATTTTTAAAAATTAGTAAGATTTTAAAGAAGAAATCTGATATAATGAAGGGTTCTACAAAATGGTACCATGGAAATCTTTAAAAAGAAGTTTTAAACAAATGAATGCTTTAATACAAAGAAATATTCAGCTTGAAGCACGCTTTAAATTATCCCTTTTTTCTCGATATCTTGCCCCATTCATACAAGTTCTTATGCCATTAATAATTTTTGAGGTTATATTTACAATTAGAGAGGACTATCAATTTGGATATTGGACTGGCCAGAATTTTGTATTATTTCTTTTAATTGCTTTTTGTATTCAATTTTTAAGAAGGACTATTTATAATTTTCAAGCTTCCTTTGGAGCGGAAAAGTATTGGAAAACACTTCAAGCATTAATGGTCGCACCGATAAATCGTTATGTATTATTATTTGGTTTTCTTATTGCGGATGTGATTTTAATATTGATTCCATTTGTCTTTTTCTTTATTTTAGGGTTGATATTTTTTCCAATTTCAATTCTAAATATTTTAATGGTGATACTTGCTTTTTTTTCTCTAACAATCCTATTTGGGAGTATTGGATTAATAAATGCAATTTTAATCATATCAAGAGAAGGATCGCAAAAACTATTTAGTATTGGTTTAATCCTTTTATTTTGGTTGAGCTGTATCAGTTATCCACTGCAAATATTTCCTGAAATTGTTCAGTATGTAATTTTGTTAAATCCTTTTTTCTACTTTATTGATTTTGTAAGGATTATTTGGTTAATGGGAATAGATTTTAATTTAGCCCTTTCATCTCTAACGATTACACACATTGTTGTTGTGGGTTTAGGAACAATAATTTTACCAATAATTGCTGTATATATTTTTAACACTTTTTATGACAAATTTGGCATCTCAGGGTATTAATATGAATGAAGTTAAAGAAAACAATTTGAATGATAAGAACTATGCAATTGAAATCTTTAATCTTACAAAGAGATTTAAGATACGAGGAAAAGATAAAAATATCACCGCCTTGGATGATATAAATCTAAAGGTAAAGAAAGGTGAAATATTTGGATTATTAGGACCTAATGGTGCAGGAAAAACCACAATGGTTTCGATACTAACGACTTTAATACAACCGACAAGTGGTACAGCAAATGTTCTCGGTCATGATATATTAAAATATAAACGTTTCATAAAGGAAAATGTAGGCCTAATGCTTGGTTCAGAAATGATATATTACCGATTAACTGGTTATAATAACCTAAGATTTTTTAGTAAGATTTATGATATAAAAAATTCTAAGAAGAAAATATACGAATTAGCCGAATCGATAGGTTTAACAAAATGGTTAAATGAATTTGTTGAAAATTATTCAAGTGGTATGAAAACAAGACTTGCTCTGGCAAGAGTTTTACTATTAGAAACCGAAATTTTATTTTTAGATGAACCAATGCTCGGATTAGATCCGAGTATTTCTCGAGAAATAACTGAATTTTTACTAAATGCTAATAAGACAATCTTTTTAACATCTCATCAAATGAACATCATTCAATCAATATGCGACCGTGTGGCTTTTCTTAAACAAGGGAAAATCATTATGATTGACTCCCAAATGAATTTAAAAAGACTTTTACAAGATGCGATCAAAATTCAATTAAAAATTAGGGAGGATCAAAAAATAAAATTAATAGATGAGTTTAGTACTAAAGATTTTATAAATAATATTGAAAGCAAAAATGATATATTATTTTTTAATTTGGATGAAAAAAAAAATTATTCAAAACTATTCGGTATCCTTCAAAAATATTCTATTCTACAGATAAAAGAATTGGAACCGGATCTTGAAGATATTTTCATAAAATTAAACGCATAAAGTATTAACTCATAAGATTTTAAATTTAATTACCTAATACTTTATTAAATAGCCTTATATAATCACCAATGGTTTTGAATATATAGCAATAGGTTGATCAAACGCAGAACACATTTTATGGGATGTTAGAAAACAACTTAAAAAATATTTATTGATAATTATTTTAAAATTTTCTTTGCTCTTTTATCCAATTATAAGGTTTTTCATCCCCACTTTTAATGGTGTTAGATTTCCCATCCAATTCTCTCGCGATATAATTTGTTATCTGAATTTCTTCCTCTCACACCCTCAGGACCTTCAAAATTTCTAATTGTTTAATTTTATCTTTTTCAAATTAGTAGTATAATGCTGATTTTATTAATCTAAATTCTTTTAGGTTTTTTTATCTAATTTGGTATATTTTATTAATTTGAGAAAATATGATCATTAGGTATATTAAAAAGTTTCCAGTATTAAAAGCAAAATTAAAAGCATTACTCGGTTTTACTTCTGTAGTTTTTGCAATAATTAAACTTAAGAAAGCTGCAAAATGTAAATCTTGGAAAGAACTTATAAAATTAGTATATTCATTTCAGTTTTATATTTATAAGAAAGAATTTTTTAGATATGGAATTTTACCTCTACAGGTAAAAGAAGAGCTAATTGAATTTTTAAAATTATTTATAAAACAACGTCCAAAAATAATCTTTGAGTGTGGAACTGCACATGGTGGTAATTTGTTTCTCCTAACACGATTTTCTAATAAAAACTCAATAATAATTAGTGTAGATCTTCCTGGTGGTAAATTTGGAGGTGGATATCCATATTGGAAAATTCCATTTTATAAATCCTTTGCCTCAAATAATCAAAAAATTATTCTTATAAGAGATAACTCTCATAAATTATCTACTTTAGAACGAGTAAAAGAGGTTTTAAATAATCGGAAGATTGATGTGGCCTATATTGATGGAGATCATACATATTTGGGCGTAAAAATGGATTTTTATTTGTATAATGATTTAATTAAGCCAGGAGGATTAATGATATTTCACGATATCGTTCCGCATAAATTAAAAAATGTTGGAGTATCAAAATTTTGGCAAGAAATACATAAGAAATATGAATTTAAAGAGATTGTTAAAGATTGGGACCAAAAATGGGGTGGTATTGGAGTTTTATATATTAAATAAATATAAAAACAATTTTAAGAATCATTGTTAAATAGCTGAGATAATAAGACTCAAATTTAATTTTTATAAAATAACCGCTACTTCATTGCATAGCTATTACCAGGCTTATGGTGGATTCTTTCAATATTCAAATCAGAATTTTTCGCTAATAGTTCAATTCTACCTGCATCTGGAAATGCGGGATTACTCTCTTGATATGCAAGTAATATATATTTTGAATTAAACCATTTAGATTTTGCTACAAACTCTTGTGAGTCTTTAGAACTTTCGCTTAAAGCCCATGTAGAAATAAATAAATTTGCTCGTACTTCATGGCTTTCTATAAAACAGACGGGTAATAGATTGATCTTTAAGAGTTCAATTTTATCATTTGAATTTTGAATTAGGTTTATACTATGGCTTCCATATATGCTTGCTAAATATAACCACTGAATACAACTAAAAAGTGGAGTGTCAATGATAATATAAGTTATTTTTTTGTTAGTCATTCGTAATAAGATTTTTGCCATATCCCCATAACCACCGCCCCATTCAACAATAGTGCTAACATCATTAAGATCACATTTAGTTATATGTAAAAATTTACATATGGAATATAAATGGTGTATAGTTGTATTAGATGTACTATAGCGTAAATTAGAGAGTTCTGGCATACCGATGTAATCTTCAACCAAAAATTTTCTTAATTTACCTTCGCTAAAACTGCTTTCAATAAATTTTAATTCTTCCTTAATCCATTTAACCTTAGAAGAGACAAACATTGTTGATCTTATAACTGGATCGTTTAAAAACGAAAATGAGGGAAATGGTAAAAAGGAGATTTCAATTTTATTATTATATTCGTTCCAAGAAGATGTTGTATATTTATCAATATCATATTTCCTAAGATTATTATAAAATCCCATAAATTTGCTTTTCAGTGATTCATAATTTTTTTTTTGATATAACTTCATCCTTGCCAAAACTCTGTTAGTGGGCAGCATCAAAAACGTTTTAACTTCATTTTTAATTAAGTTAAAAGCAGTGATTATCTGCTGTTTTCGAGGATTTTTAAAAAAACTCATTATCAATTTAAAATTTGTTTTTAATGAATGATACGATAATTTCTTAATCTCTATAATTGTGTTCTTCTTATGTTGCTCTAACAAGTTATTTTGTGATAAGATTTCACTTTTTTTTGAATTCATTTTCTATATACCTTCAATTTTTTTGAATTCTTCTATACCTTCTTCATAATCTTATTATTACTTTTCATAATTATAAAAATTTTTTATAAAAATACAAATTTTCCTTCTGTAGTATATCTCCAGAAATCAATTACTGCATAATCAAAAGATTTTATCCGGTAATTGACCCAACCTCCAAAGTAGGGCCTTTCTGGCTCAATTACACCAGCAATTGCATCAATACCACATCCGACATCAAGATATATTGCTCTTTTATATTCTTTAAACTTATGTAATATTGCATTTTTAACATGTCCTATTCCAACAAGGAATATCTCAGAAGTAGAGTTTATTAATTGGTCTTTAACGATTTTGCTTACCTCATCAACAATATCACAAGCATATCTTTGGGGAATGTATATATAATCATTAAATTTCTCAATACCTAAGTAATTTTGATATTCCCTATATTCTAATAATTTTTCAATTAATTCTAGTTTTTCTCTAGCTCCAATTAATCCGATTTTTCCTTTAAATTTTTTAAAAACCCATTTATTTGCGACAATTCCGTAAGAATAATCAGTTGGATAATCTATTTTTCTTTCTGGAAATAATTCTTTAAAGAATTTTCTATTTCTTGGATATATATCTACAGTAATGTAATCATTTGGTAAAACTCCATTTATAAACTCTTCATTGTTAATTTCATTATATGATTTATTTATATCTCTTCTACCTGGAGATGCACTTCCAACATCTAACTTCTTTAATGTATAATAATCTCCATCTCCAAATTTATAAAATGTTTTACTTTCTTTCCTATTAACTAACTCTATCAGTATTTTTTTAAATTTTTCATATTCGTTTTGAAAATTGGGATATGTATTTAGGTCTTGATAATAAGGATTTTTATTCAAATTTAGGGTTCCGTTAATTTTATACTGATCTAAAAATAATAGAATAGTTTTAAGATTTAATAGTTCTTTAACAAATCTTTTAAACATAATTAAAAAATTAATTCTTTTTAAAGTTAAATAAATAAAATTTATAAAATTATTATTTATGATTTTCTTAAGAATAATTTTGGCTGGTTTGATTTTTGATATTTTTTGATAATCCATAAGATTAATTGTAATTTATAGAATATATTTTTGTAAGTTATCATCATATGAGTTCCAAAATTTTGGTAAGAAAATCGTAATAAAAATAAAGACATCGTCAATTATTGGGGCCATAAATGGGCAAGTATTGGAAATTTATTATTAAAAAAGAAAATTGAAAATAAATAATAACTATTCTATATTTCTAAAAAAAAACGTGCTAAATCATTTGAAATACATCGTAGAGATGTCTTTTCTTTATATAATTGATGGGCATTGTCGGCGATTTTCATCCTTAATTCTTTATTATTTACTAATTCCAGAATTCCCTCTGAAATAGACTTTGGATCTGCGATCTCACATAATAAAATGTAAAGAATTAATTCAGAAATATAATTTAGCTAAATATGTTATATGTTCTGGTTATATTTCAAAAAATAAATTGCCGGAATACTATTCTATTGCGGATTTATTTGTCTATCGATCAAGGCAAGAAATATTCGGATTAACGCTCGTAGAAGCAGGAGCTTGTGGAAAAGCAGTTATAGGTTCAGATTTTATGGGTTCAAGTGAAATAATTATTGATGGAAAGACGGATTTTACATCCGATTTCAAAGATCCTCACAAATTAAGTGAATTAATCTTAGAACTTCTTAATGATAAGGATCGATTAACAAAAATGGGTAAAAATGGCCAAGAACTAGTAAAATCTAAATATTCATCGAAAAGAACCGCAGAATTACATTTAAATTTATATAAAACACTATTATGGATTGAGAAATCTAATTAAAATAACTTATTTTCAGTCAATCTTTTAGTGTTTATAAAATGAAACATTTTTCTCAATATTAATCGGCTCCCGTTTGCATCATTATAATCATCAAATCTTCTTTCTTTAATTATATTTATATAGAATCGATTTTAAATAATGCTTCAAAAAACTTTGTTTTAACCTTGCATTCTTTCCAGTAGATTTTTTTCCAATTTTCTCGTATCGGATAATCATTTTCTCTAATTATTATATTATCATATGGAATTTTTGATACTTTCCATTGTTTTAAATAAACATATTTCTTTATTAATCGATCTATGCTTTCAAAATAATAATATATTTGATCTAAACGCATTTCATGTAAAGAGGATATATTTAGAAATAAATCCGCTATTTTTGGAGGTAACAATTCTAATTGATTCGGTAGGAAAAAGGCGATATCAGCATGTTCAAATTCCTCTTTTATTTCTTTAAAATCTCTAAATTTTTGAAATTTGAATATTTTTCTGTTAGAAAATTGGTTCGATAAATAATTTTCTGCTATATATAAAGCGGGTGGAATATCGACAATAATATATTTAACATTTGGTAGTAATTTAAGAAAAACATATGAGGTTCTACCATATCCCGCACCAAGTTCTAATATTGAATTAATTTCTGTTTTATTTATTCGGGACATGACAGCTTTATATTCTAAAATCGCATTCGCTAAATCTTGAGAAATTATTCTTTTCTCGAGATATAAAATAGGTGGATTTCCCTCAAGTGGTTCATTTAATTTAACAGTTAAACGTTCAGGATCATTTCTTGAAACAAACTCCCAAAGCATATATGTTAAATAATTTAATCTGAATTGTTGGTTTAAAGATAAATATTTTATTCTTTTTGATATTAATCCGCGCAAAGCTCGTAGAATACTTTTAAAATTTGAGAAAATAGTAATGTTTTTGAATAGATATCTAAACTGATCATCTTTCCACAGTCTCCAACCAGTAACCCACGTAAAGTAATTAAGCGCAAGAGTAGTTTTAAAATTTTCATATCCTTGCGTTTTTAATTGTTTAAGATTTTTATTATTTAAGAAAATCCAATACTCTGATGGTTGAATTTCTTTACGAGCTTCACGTAATACCTCTTGCATTTCATATATACGTGTGAATTTATCCTTATTATTTATTGATTTTTCATTATCTTGCATAATTTATGTTAAATTTATTATTAAATTATTTATTATAATTTTTTAAGGTTATTAGTTCTCGTTATACCAAATGAAAGTTAAAAAAGATTTTGCTCTATATAACAATTTATTAAAGCTGGGAGGTTTAATGATATTTCATGATATCGTTCCACATAGAAACGATAAAGTATGAGTTCCAAAATTTTGGCAAGAAATTCGTAATAAATATACAAAAATCGTCAATGATTGGGACCAAAAATGGGCAGGTATTGGAATTTTAATCATAAAATTGTGATCAGTAATTAGAAAATGTCACAAAATCAGTAATTCATTGACATTTATTAAGTTGTTGCCCACAAGTCGTCAGTCATGAAAAATGTCAGTTAAATCCTGAATTTTTTCACTTATTCTATTTGTAATTTTTTGACGCTTGACGTATTGTCGTCAGTCATGGCAGTGACATTATTAATATGAAATAAAAACTAGCGATCGTAAGTTTATATAAGAAAATAAGACCCAAATCGTATTTTCCTTTAAGAGGGTATCAGTACACCGTTTATTTATCCACAATCTAATAAAAAACTAAAGAATGTGAGTATCGTGAAAAAAACAAGAAATCAACAAGAACGTGAAGAAACACGCGAGTTACTTCATAACAGGGGACTTTCTATAGACGAACTTGCATCTCGCTTTGGAAAAACTGAGAGAACGATATATAGATGGCTTAGTGAGGATAACAAGGAAAAATCTATCGATCCCCATCATAAAATTAGAAAATATTCGTCCCAGCGAAAGTATCCTCCAGAGATTTTCGCTCATATTGAAAAACTCAAGAAGGAGGTACCGTATAGGAGCACTCCAATTATAAAGAGATTACTTGAAGAAAAGTATCCTAACAGTACACCTTCACTCTCAACAATAAGAAGGCATATCCGAGACAAAGGACTAACCTTTAAAAACAGAAATCCGAGAAAAGGATATATAAAATTTGAACGATCGAAACCAAACGATCTCTGGCAGATAGATATTGCCGGTGTTCAAACCGTTGGACACGTGGAGAAAGTCTATTTAATT
>SDBV01013085.1_pt1 | contig 10589 bp, 14 predicted proteins | sample 2277081 | NCBI WGS metagenome assembly SDBV01 (sample SAMN10402039, study PRJNA504765) | marine sediment metagenome | isolation source: marine sediment core GS10_PC15, 223 cmbsf | place: Arctic Ocean: Southern Knipovich Ridge | collected 2010
CCACCAGATCCGCCAGCGCGCTCAACATCACCAGCAGTAACGCCACCCCCGCCACCCCCGCCTCCGCCTGACCACAAAGAACCGCCGGCGTTCCGGGCTGCAGCACTAGCATTATCAGTAGAAGCTCCTCCAGCCCCGCCCCCATATTCGGCACTACCACCAACCGAGTCGTTGGTGCCCTGGGGGCCGGCACCGCCGGAAGCGCTAACGCCCGTCATTCCGCCGGGAAGTCCACCGCTACCGCTTACTTCACCTACTGCCGCTGTGCCGGCACCGCCTCCACCTAAGACTTGTGTGCCACTACCACCTGGGCCGGGGCCTCCGCCGTAACCAGTCTGTGTAGTCCCAAAAGTAGAATTGCCGCCCGTACCGCCGTTCCCGCCATCCCCAGTAGAACCAGCAGCACCAGCAGTCCCGCCATCTCCGATGGTAATAGTTTCTGTTGCGCCTAGTTGAGCAGCGTCATATATGGCCCAAGTACGACTGCCACCACCGGCGCCTCCACCACCCATACGGAGTACGCCTGATACTTGCCCCTCGCCCCCGCCACCACCACCGCCTGCACCAATACAGACCACGATGACAGTGGTTGTTCCGGCAGCTTTTGTCCAAGTACCACTGGCGGTGAAGCGCGTGAAGATGGAATGAGCGTGTCTGTGCAACGTCGTCTCGCTACCATCCGCCAACTCGGTCAGCTCCGCCCCCGTGGTGTCGGTATCAAGGCTCACAACGCTCACCGCATCGGACACGTCGATGGCTCGTCCGAACACGTTGGCTACGGCAACCACTGTCGCTCCTGCCTCGAACCGCACCTTTGCCACCATCACGGCGTCTGCCGGCAGGGCTGGCATTGGTGCCTCGACCCGTGTGCCCGTCTCTTCAGCCGGCGTGCCTTCAACTACTTGGAACGCTCCTGCGTCGTTCACGCAGAGGATGTCGGTACGGGCGAAGTTGCCCGAGTTGGTGCTAAAACCAACCGCACTCCCACCGGGCGAGACCGTGACAAGACCGCCCGCCCCGTTCGGTGTCCGTACATTCGTGAGTGCGGGCATGGTGACATTCAGGTCGGCGCCCGTGACGGTGGATGAGATGGAGATCTCCTGCACGCCGAAGCCACCAGCAGCGCGCATGAAGTTGTCGATCTCGGCCCCATGAAGCTGCTGGCCGTCGATCGGGTTATCTACAAGCTCGACAGTCGCCATCGATCACCCCGTATCCAGAGTTAGAGCACCCGCCGCCACCCCGTCGAGTTCAAGCGTACCCGCTGCAACGCCATCCAGGGTGAGGCTTCCCGCTGCTACCCCATCCAGCGTCAATGTCCCCGCCACTACAGCGTTCAGGGTGAGCAAGATCGTTGTTGTGAAGGTGATGATCTCGACCAGCAGAACAGCGGCGTCGGCGGTGGCGGTTTCGCCGGATACAGAGACAACTTCATGGGAAGTGATTGTGGCGAGGAGCGCCGCCGCGGCCGAGGTGGCCGTAACGCCTGAAACCGAGGTGATCCCGACACTGGCGATCGTAGCAAGCAGGGCTGCGGCTGGAGCCTCGGCAACCACGCTAGTGATGCTAGCGCTGACCCCGCCCGAAACAGCGGTAATGGTCGCCAACAGAGCCGCGGCCGGGGCCTCGGCTACGACGACCGAGACAGAGACGATTCGGACTGTCGTGATCGTTGCCAGAAGGGCAACAGCGGGGGACTCAGCGACCGTACCGGCGATTAAGGCCCCGATGTGTACCTCGGGTAGCAGGGCCACTGCGGGGGCCGTGGCGAGCTCCCCAGCGATGCTGACAATTCCGACCGATGTGATGGTTGCCAGGAGAGCTACAGCAGGGGCCGTAGCGGCTTCCCCAGAAACGCTGACGATCCCAACGGAGGTGACCGTAGCGAGCGGGGCCGCCGCGTCTGCCGTGGCCACGACTCCGGTGATGGAAGTGGCAATGAGAACCGAGGGCAGAGGGGCCGCGGCATTTGCGGTTGCGAGCACACCCGCGATGCTGGTGATTTCCTGAGAGGTGATGGTCGGCAAGGGTGCGGCTGCGGGGGCGGTAGCTACGATGCCAGCAATCGAAGTGCTAACACCAACCGCTGTTACCGTGTAGACGAACCGCCGCTTCAGCCGGGGCGTGCGCCTGTAATCCGGCGGCCGACGGTAAACGTAGATTAGACCAATTCCTCGAAGACGAGTGTCCCGTTCATCGTAATCGAATCAGCAGGGGCCGTGATGAGCTGGGCCGCGAAGAAGAACGTATTGCTGGTGAAGATGCGATCTTCCGGAGCCGGATGCCAGATGAATGGCATCCGGACGTTCCACGCCTCAACGTGCTTGGAGACAGCCGTGCCGGCCGACACCTCCGTGGTGTCATTGGACCGCACCGTTGCCGCATCCACCGCATCGTTGAGATTCATCGGCCCGGCCGTCAGGGCCGAGCCACCCGATCCCACGGTCGTGTTCCCGGTGATCAGTTCGATCGTCAGTCCCTCTTCAGCCGCGTCTTTCACCTCGGTCGTCTGGCTGATGTAGACGGCGTGGATGGAGACGGGCTTGTTGGCCCCTGGATTGAGCGAAAACAAGTCCTGAGCGAGCGTCACCGCCACGTCTTTGAAGGTCGCTACGTAGACTCTACCCATCGTGGGCTCCTTTACCTGTTGAGCAGTGCTCCACGTGTCGTGTGACGGATTGGGTGACGGGGAGGGAAAGAGGTATCACCGGCAGCGGGAGTGAGATCAAGCGAGTTCGTCACGTTCACGAAAATGTCGCCAAGGTCATCGTTATAGAACACAGGCTGGAACAGTCCTGCCGCTGAACCAGGGGTGGAGTGCCCCGCTGAGACGTGACGCAGGTCGTCGGCGGTGTTTACCGAATAAGTCGTCTCACCGCCCCACGTGCCCCCGCCATCGTCTGATTTCGAGTAGTGGCAATCTACCGTCGCCGTCCACGTCTGCGCGCCATCATCCTGACCGACATAGGCCACGTAGATGTCGTCGTTGTTCTGGTCGATGAACACGGCCGCACCGTAGCAGTCGTCTGAGTCGGTGATTACATCAGTCTTGACGGTGATGGTGGGTGTGGCTGGGTCTATGTCCCAAAACTTCAAGTCAGAAGCAGCATTGTCTAACTGCGTCCATGCGGCGACAAGAATCGCACCATCTGAGTGCCGTACAGCAACACTAAAGCCGTTCGCGGTGTTCGTTTCAGTCATGCTTCCAGAAATAGATGTTTCACCCCACGAGTTGGCGGAGTCGTCGTATTTCTTGAAGCTCAACTCGTCTGCACTAGTGTCCCAAAACACCATTGCTATATCAGCGCTGTCGGCAGCCAAATCGTCAGGCACCAAAGCGAACATATCGACAGCGCCCTCAGCACCAGTTGTTCTCGCCGTCCAATTTGCTCCAGCATCTGTTGAACGCTGAAAATCCTCACTAGTAGCGAAGGCTATCGCCTGCATATACAGATTACCACCAGAAGCTTTAGTGATACTTATGTAGTTGCTAGTACGGGTACTTTTGAGACCCGTAGCGAATGATGCATTGATGATAATCTCTCCACTGAGGCTATCATCCGCTGTGTCTAGGGAGTTGTAGAGAATGTCATCCGCACCAGCCTCGAACCATACGATATGGATCACTGTGCCAGAGTCGCCCGGCGTCCACTTGTCGAACCAGATGGAGAAACAGGAAACACTCCCCGCCTCGATTACAGTGTCGGTAGCCCACGTCGCTCCACCGTCAGTCGTCTTGTGGTAGTAGAGGTCATTGGCGCTCGTCAGGTAGAAGATGTAGCCGATGCTGGCAGTCGTCCACACCGGCCCCATGCGCTCGTATTCGAGGTCACCGAAGAAAGTGGACGTAGTGTCAACGGCAACATCAGCCACGAGTCGGCTCGTTCTCTACCTGACGATGGATGGCTTGATGGGTAGCTAAACCCTCAGCGCGGGCCTCCGCGTACCAGCCCTTGAACACCGTCTGCCGGGCAGCAAGATCGATATCGCCAATGTTTGCGGCAACGGCGGCGTCGCCCTCGACCTCGATAAACTCGTTCATCTCCACGAAGACGTTGTGGAACAGGCGCTCGCCTTCGGCCTTCAACTCGGCCTTATCAGCCAGCGAGCCGCCACGAGAGTCCACATAGGCGTCGTAAGCGGTGAAGCCGGGGCTAGTCATTACCGGCCCCCAAACAGCGCCGCAGATGATGCTCTTGACCCAGACCAGCCCCACATCGCTAACCCTCTACCGTTCTCGTGGCAGCGAGGTAGCGCTGCATCTGTGTGACGCGGGCTGCGATCTCAGTGTCCCGTGGGTTGTCCGTCACCACGGCGTTCAGGTGCTTGTTCGTATGGTCGATAGCCTCGCGCATCGCAGCACGGGCCAGCAGGGCACCCTGGGCCTTGATCTCGTCCCTGTCCGCAGCGCTCCCCTTACGGGTATCCACGTAGGCACTGAAGATGCTGAAGGAGCGTAGCGCCATCAGTCGTCTGCACGCTCAGAGGCGGTGGGTGGCATCAGATCGGTGGCTCCGACTCGTCGGGGCCGAGGATGACGGTGCGCTGCGTTGCTTCGTACATTGGCGCTCACTCCGGTATGAAGCAGGAGCACGTGGCACAATGCGGAGCAGACGCGCGGCGGCCTACTGGCTGCGATATCTGCCACAGTTCCAGATTCTCTGACCGATTGTCATCCCTCACTGCGTTGAGATGGTGAACGTTTTCATGCTTCAGCAGGGGTCGGCCAAGTTTCTGTTCCATGACAAGGCGGTGTTCCAGGACGTATCTCCGCTCGCCAGTCGGATCGGGTACGTAGCGGTAGCCGTCCTTCGTATAGCCGAAGGAACGCTTGCCACTCTTGTGGATGCCGGCGCGCTTCAACTCGCGAAGTAGGCGGTTCTCATTCGTCCCAATCAAACTGGCGAGCGCCCTAAATGACACTCCGGCCTGGTACAACTCACCGAGGTGTTGCAACGTATCGGGATCAAAGTGTTCCTGCGGTAAACCAGTAGCACGGCGAGGCAGCCCAGCGGCCCGAGCGTAATTGCTGACCGTATTTTCCGTGACACCCGTTTGCCGGGAGATTTCACGGACACCGACGCCATCGCGATACGCCGCTACCACTGTTGCGCGCTTTTCCTCAGAATGCCGACTGCGGATAGCGCACGCTCGTGAGCAATACTGCCCACCGCGATAATCGCCGAAAGCAACCCCACAGCGCTCACAGATTCGCTCATCGCAGCGAATACGGCGGCCTGGACTGAACTCGTGCCACCACTGCCCGGTTTCGTCCTGATACTTCCTTGGCATACTGCACCTCCTTGGCGCTGAGTATACCATAGCCCGTGGGACTCCTGTAGCATCACGCAGGGAAGCCAGTCGCGTCACTCGGCGTACAAGTTGCTATGCCTGATGCGTTCCAAGCTATCGTAAATGTGCCACCGCCGGAAGCCGTCTCAGTCTGGCCATAGTCGGTCCACCAGAGCAGCGGATCGGTTGCCGCAGTTGCTGTTGCGACATCCACAACTACCGCGATCCTCGATGAGAAGCCTGCCCCAGTTGCGGTCCACACCGAGTTAGCCGCATCAAAGGTCGAGACGTTCAGAGTGTTCGCGTGTGTCTTGGAGGCGAGGTTCTCCCCGGTTCCATCGAGACCGGCGAGGTAGCCGTTGGCCTCCGTCACCTCGTTGGTGATGTCGTTGCCGAAGTCGTGCGTATCCTGATTGGGGACGTACGGCGTGGTGTCCGTCAGGATCACCGCGATATTGTCGGTTAGGTAGTCGACCTCCTTGTTGAAAGATGTTTCAATAGCGTTAACGAAACCACCAGGCCGTGACGGCCATTTGCTATATCCTTTCCCTCTTGCTATAGTTATCTCCGAGGAGACCCCTATGACAAGGCCAGTTGTTCTTTGCAAGGTGGATGGATGCGATTCGTTGGGCCGGGCCGTCGGTATGTGCGGGCGCCATTATCAGTTGATGCGCCGATACGGCTCTACTGCGGACCGACCTCACGGAAGACGGCCCCGGACCCAGGGAACATGTATGTCGTGCAGTGAGCCTGCGCGCTCTCGAAACATGTGCACTTCGCATTACGCGCGCTGGCTGCGCACCGGAAACGACCGGACGGCTATCTGTACTGTCGAAGACTGTTCCAAGCCCCTTTACTCCAATGGGCTTTGTTCGAACCATTACCAGCGTGTCCGCAACCATGGCTCTTTCGACGATCTCCGAACGCGCCCCGCCGCTGACCGCTTCTGGGAGAAGGTCAACAAGACCGCCGATTGCTGGCTCTGGACGGGCGGAACGACAAATGAAGGTTACGGTGTGTTCTGGGACGGCTCTCGCAACACAATGGCCCATCGCTGGGCCTACGAGGATGCTGTCGGGCCGATCCCGGACGGGCTGCACCTCGACCACCTCTGCCATACACCGCCATGCGTTAGGCCAGTTCACCTTGAACCCGTGACGCCAAGGGAGAACATGCGGCGCGGCTTCAAGGTCCTCGACCTCGGCACCCCGCCTCACTGCCCCACCTGCTCTTGCAAGGACCATTAGCCCGGCGCCTCCGCGCCAGCCCATGCCTCTGAGGCGATACCGTCGATCTCTGCCGAGATAGCGCCCGGCATCATCGTGGCCTTGATCTGATAACCCTCTACCCGCTTTGCCTGCTTGCGCTCCACGACTTCCTGAATCACCAGCATCTCTGTGCGCAGTTCTAGATACCGTTCCCGGTCGCTGCGTTTGAGATCCTGCTGAGCCCAGTACCGCTCCTGCTTCAAAACCCGAAGCTCCATCTCCGTCATGGACTCCACGTTCACGTCGGCGAGCTTCCTGAAAGTGCCAGTCGGACCCATGTACTCGGGGTCGTGGGTCATGGCTCGCCTCGCTCGATGTACATCACTGCCCGCTCCACAGCCTTGCGGTAGCACTCGATGAGCACCGTCGCCTGAACCGCGCCAACAATGGAGGTTTCGATAAGCGCCGCTTCCGCGTCCTTTACAGCCCTGTCGTTCTCCGCTATCCGCTGCTCAATTGTCATGGCTTCCCCTCCGAATGCGGCGTCGCCCCGGTGAAGATCCGGTGCCTCGTGTTCAGCGTGACCTTCCGCCATTTAGCGTAGCAATACTCCGCGTGGCGAATGAATAGCGGCCAACTCATCGTCTTGTGGCAGAAGCCGCAGTTATGGTTCATCTTGTGCGGGTCTTCAAGGTTGCTGCCCATGCGCGCAGCCAGTTCGTTCGCCGTCTCGTGTGGGCGGTCAGGGTCGAACATGAACACGTTCTCCCGGTCGAAGCGCGGGAACGGCGATCCGGAATCGGGTGGTGTGTTAGTCATCGGTAGGAAATGTGTGCTGGGCCAATGAGGACTCTGTTGGACAGTCCCACGCCCACCCCCGCGCCCCAACTAGCCGGGAACACGCCCGTGCGGAGGTCCAACGTGCCCTGTGAAGTCCCGTCAATAAACCACTCAATAGCATCGGTGGTGCCCATAGAGAGAACGATCTTCCACAGGTGCCAGTTGGTATCTATGGCTGCACCAACATCTGAATCGGCGCTAGACCGACAGATGAAGTTAGTGCCATTTGAGTGAATAACTGCGATAGCGTCACCAGCCGTGAGGATGCTACCCCCGGCGTCTGAGAACCCAATGCCGACAGCGGTCTCGTTGTTACTCGCTACGGAAAACGCCAGCCATGCCGCCATTGTGAGCGTGGTAGGGATGAAGCCGAGGAGCTGACCCGATTGCTGGGCGTGGACCCAATCTCCGAACAGATCAGGAGACTGAAGAGTGTCCGAGGCGGCGTTGGTAACGTAGTGATTCGGGACGCCTAGTGTGCCTTCAGTAATAAAGTCGGCAGAGACACCGGGCACATACTGTCCGGCAAGCCCCGTTGTCGTCCAGCCAACGTCAGACAGGTCTTCCCTTTGGCCAGTACCAGAAATCTCTGCAGCACTAGGGGCCATGTGATAATCTGTGCCGTAGTCGTCGTCCCAGTCGGCGCCGTGTACGTGGTGCCGCATGACGGTCCGGCCATCGACAAGCCCGAAGTCAGTCATGGCTACACTCCCACCAGCGGTCTAGTTAGCCGGTAAAGCCCGAGATGGTTCGCGGCTGAAAGGTCCTTGGCTGCCAGCATCGGCATGGCAAGCTGGCCTTCAAACAGTTCCTGCGGCTCGCCCCCGTCGTTGCGCGCGCCAACAAGCAGTTCGGCCGCCGTGTCGTCCATGTTCACGTAAGCGCTGCCCTCGGTGATCGTGATGGCGGAGTTCAGGGCGCCGTTGACGTAGAACGACACGATGCCGGTCGTGGTCAAGCCGCCGTCAAAGGTCCAGCCGACCAGCGACCATTTGTTGCGAGGAATCGCCCCACCAGTATCCACTGCGGTGAGAGTGCCAGTGGCCCCGTCAATGCCATCGTACAGAACGACCGTCAGCGCCTCAGCGTTCGACAGGGTGAAACCCCACTCCGTTGCCACACCTTCGTCATACTTCGTCATCAGGCTCTGAACGGCTGAACCCGTTTCGCGCGGGTTTACCCAGATCGCCCCGCCAAACGCTTCGCTGGCAGCCTCAAAGCTGTGGTCGGCATGATCGGCAGCGTGCAGGTGGCGGAAGTTATCGCCACTGAAGAAGTAGGCGAAGAGGCCCGACCCCTGTAGCTCAAGGATCGGCGTGAACTCATCTTCGAGGTTCCTGTTAGCCGTTTCGTCGGCCGGCGCAAGCAAACTCGCTACACCACCCCAGTTTCTAACCGTTGTGCCCGTGTTCTCCAGGAACGGATAGAAACTACGCTTCGTGGTCCCAAGAATATCGAGAACGCCATTGAAGCGCTGGAGAATGTCGGCTCCAGGAGTGGCAGGGGAGACCGAGCTGAATGTGGTGGCCATCAAACAAAGTCCCTTGCTGCCAGATTGGCCACCATGTTCCCGTTACCTGCGTCCATCAGTGCCTCGATGCTGGCAGTCCCCATGTAGTCAGTCTGGACCGTCTGCTGGACCGTCTGTCCGGCCTCGATCTCTGCGTAGTTCGTTGAGGCGTTCAGGGCACGAAGCTGATTGACACTCGTGGCCGCGCTCAACGTTGCCGAGACTTCACCGCGCAACCAGTAGAGGGCACGGTTGAGGATGTTGAACTTGGAGCGGTCTGGTTTCCACGTGGTCGCATCTGCGTCACCGATGTCGAACAGGGTCGCTGCCGCCCAGGTAGCGGGAACCGTGAAGGTGACGTTCCCGTCCTGCGCAAACGTCGCACCACCGGATGCGGACCCATCCGTATCGGACGTGTCAGTCCATGCCGAACCGTTCCAGTAGAACATCGTGAGCACGGAAGTCACGGCATTGACCTCGGAGGCGTCCATGTCCACCGCGAAACCCCGGAAGGGGACCGGGGAGCCGAGATAGAAGCGCCCGGTAGGGGCAAGCAACATAGCGTCCAACTCGAAGTCGGTCGTTGAGAGCCCGTCCTGCGCGTGCACGCTGTCGTCGGTGAATGTTACAAGGGAGTCGTTGGTGAACAGCACCGTCAAGCGTGGATTGAGCGTGTACTGCGCCACGACGCCAGCATTGGTGAAGTCGCGAGCCGTCAGTGCGAACTCGCCGGAACCCGCAACCTGAGGGACCGTGATCAGCGCGGCGGTCGTCGTCAGCGCCGTCCCGCCGCCAGTTGTGCTGATCGTGCGATGCTCGACCATCTAGTCGGCCTCCACTCCCGCTTCCACGGGCTCCTCAGAGGGCGCAGTAGCGTCCTCAGCGGCTTTTTTCTTCATGACTGGCACAGGTGCCCGATCGGGGTTCTCGGGGCAGAGGCGCGCGTGCCGTGTCTTCCCCAGTGGCGTCTTCCGCACGTCGCCGCAGAACTCACACGTTCGTGCGAACACGTCTGCCAGGACCGCGGCGCGCGGGTCGTCTGGCGAGATGCCTACGAGGTCGGCGGGAGAGTTCGGTGCCGGTGCCGGTGCCTGCGACGTGGGAGGGGGTACCACGGAGGCTCCGAGGGGTGGCACCGGCACCGAACCATCCTGCGGATCGGTCAACGCTGCGAACAGCGTGAGATCCCAGGCGGACATCGGAACTCGGATGGGCTGGTTGTTACGAATCGTGTCCCATTCCGGCCCACGCAGCTTTTGCAGCTCGGCGCCGACGGCAGAGAGGTTGCCGGTAAACGCAGCCTCCGAAACGGTGGTGTCACCAACGTAAGTCCGCAGGAACGCGCACTCGGCGTGCTGACAGGCGGGCTTGGGCTCACCACAGTCGATGCCAAACCCGACACCGCTCCATGCCGAGTACAGGCGCCGATCGGCCAGCTTCACGATCTCTTCCGCTCGGTCGCGGTAATTCATGTTCGGATCGCCGTTGATCTTCTCCGCCTCGGCCTCGAACCACTCCTCAGAACGCTTACGGCTGGCGTTGAAGCTGTCCCAGTAGCCCTGCTCGACAGCCTGTGGACGAGACATCCACTCCGCCAAGTCTTTCCGATGGCGCAACGCGTACGCCCTCATGCGCATGATTACGTACTTCTCGATGCTGGGAACTGCCATGCCTTACACCACAATCCGGTTGTTGCGGGAATGCTCGCGCCACGCTTCGCGCTTCGCATCCTCCATCCG
>SDBV01013086.1_pt1 | contig 10589 bp, 7 predicted proteins | sample 2277081 | NCBI WGS metagenome assembly SDBV01 (sample SAMN10402039, study PRJNA504765) | marine sediment metagenome | isolation source: marine sediment core GS10_PC15, 223 cmbsf | place: Arctic Ocean: Southern Knipovich Ridge | collected 2010
GGTCTGATAGCGACGGGACTCTCTGGAACACTGGTTGCTGAGCTCTCTCTCTCAGAGATCATCGAGTTATCGAAGGAGAGATCAAACCTTCCCTCTGTAGTATCCCTCATTGAGAGCTGGGTTCGAAGTGCCGTTGGTGGGATCGCCAATCCCGTTTTGCCAAAAAACTATGTCGAGCTCGAGGAGACGGAAGATTTTGCCTTTGAAGAGGGAGTGTACGGGCTCTGCAAGAAGGGTATCCTGTGGGTCAGACACCGAGAGGGTGGGTCGGTCTTTAGAGGAAAGGAAGATACCGACACCGCTGTAGATTCGGGATTTTTCCCCTTAACCGAGCATGGATGTATTCAGGCATCCCAAAAGTGCTTACTGGAGGTGAAGAGCACAACGAAGCTGTTTTCAGACGAAGATGCTTTTGCGGAGATCGGAGGTTTTAATGCAAAGCTTTTGAATATAGTCACGGCGAATGAGGATACGCTGCGAAGGAGGGAAAAGCACCGGCTGGCCGGCAGGGTCAAGCAGGACAACAGGATCCTTCGGGCATCGATGCGGAGCCTGACTGAAGTGATGCACCCCTGGCGGGAGGGCGAGGCGGCAGCCTCTGGTGCTGAACCACCTCTACTCTCGGCGTGCCGACTTGTAGGGCAGAAGAGCCGTATCGAAATAATAGCTCCCCGGGGAGACAGTTATGGTGTGGAAGAAATAGCAAATGCCTCTCGGATTCGAACACGACAGGTAATTCTCAAGGAACGATGGTGGAGAGGTGACTGCGGTCCCCTGCTTGGGTTCTTAGAGGATGGGGATCGTCCCGTTGCCATCCTTCCCTTATCAAAAAGGCGTTATCAGCTCCGCTATCCGGAGACAGGTGAGTGCGTCGTAATAAATGATCAGATAGCCCGAACAGTCAAACCCTTCGCCTATAGCTTCTTCAGGACCCTGCCGCCAAAGGCTTTAAAAGCGTTGGATCTTGTAAAATTCGGATTTAGAATCGCTTGGAAGAGTGACTATGTGCTTATCCTTATTCTGGGACTGCTCGGGGGATTGCTGGGTATGATCACGCCCATTGCGACAGGTTTTATCTTCGACACGATCATACCTCAAGCGGAGCGAGCACAACTGACGCAGTTGGGTCTGTTTCTGCTGACCAGCGCCGTGGCAGGCTTCCTGTTTCAGATCGCCCGGGCTATAGCCATGTTGCGAACAGAGTCGCGGATGAATGTGGCCATGCAGGCTGCTGTTTGGGACAGGTTGTTGAGTCTTCCGGTTCCCTTTTTCCGGAAGTTCACATCAGGCGATCTGGCTACGAGAGCAGGTGGTATCAACGTAATAAGACGAGCCCTGTCCGGCACGGTGGTGAACAGTGTTTTTTCAGGTGTTTTCTCCCTCTTTAATTTCATTCTCCTCTTCCACTATTCGAGCTTTCTTGCCTGGAGGGCCGCTCTCCTGGTGCTGCTCTCGGTTCTGATAACAGGCCTATCAGGCTGGATCACTCTCCGCTATCAGCGAGAAATCGCGGAGATTGGCGGCAAGCTGAATGGGCTCGTGCTTCAGATCATAGGAGGAATTTCCAAGTTCCGTGTCTCCGGCTCTGAAGGACGGGCCTACTACCTCTGGTCGAGAGATTTTAGTAAAAGGAGAAAGTTCCAGTTCAAGGCGGAGTCGGTTAACAATGCCTTCTCTATCTGGAATGCCATCTTTCCCGTTTTGGCCTCTATAGTCCTTTTTTATCTTGTCGTTCAATCAGATAAGGTGGAGCTTTCAATAGGTAATTTCCTGGCCTTCAACGCGGCATTCACCAACTTCACGAGCTCCATGCTGGGTCTTTCGGGTGCACTGATTGGTGTCCTGTCCATAATTCCTGTGTATAACAGGACGAAGCCCATCCTCAAAACACTCCCCGAGTACGATGACACCAAGAGCGATCCCGGCGAACTGAGGGGAGACATCGAGGTCGGCCACGTCAATTTCCGGTATAGCCCCGAGAGTCCGCTCATCCTTGATGATATTTATCTGAACATCGGTCAGGGCGAGTTTGTAGCCCTGGTCGGTCCTTCCGGTAGCGGGAAGTCAACGTTGCTGCGGCTGCTTCTCGGATTCGAAGAGCCTGAGTTCGGTACCGTGTACTATGACGGACAGGACCTCTCCACACTCGATATGAGATTGGTGCGGAAGCAGATCGGCGTCGTGCTTCAGAACGGAAGGGTCATATCCGGGGATATCTTTAGCAACATCACAGGAGCCTCGCCCCTGCTTACAGTTCAGGATGCCTGGGATGCTGCCGAAGCGGCCGGCATAGCCGATGAAATACGGGAAATGCCGATGGGGATGTACACGTATATCGCCGAAGGCGGAACGACCCTCTCGGGCGGCCAGAGACAGAGGCTTCTCATAGCTCGAGCCATTGCTAACAAGCCTCGAATTATTTTTTTCGACGAGGCAACCAGCGCCCTCGATAACAGGACGCAGGAGATAGTGAGCAGAAGCCTTGAGGGTCTTAACGCGACGAGGGTGGTCATCGCTCACAGGTTGAGCACTGTCATGAACGCCGACAGGATTGTGGTGCTGTTAAAAGGAAAGGTTGTGCAGGAGGGTCCGTACAGAACGCTCATTGAACAGGAAGGAACTTTCGCGGACCTGGCTAAGAGACAGCTGACATAGAAATGCCTTTCTTCAAAACTGGAGGATACGAGCATGAAGAAAGTTCTCTATATCTTCGGACAGCTGACTGACGAGGATATTGAATGGCTGATTGCCAACGGAAAGAAAGAGAGGTTTGAGGCCGGATCGGTGATTATACAGAAGAATCAAAGAGTCGATATGCTGTATATTGGGCTGAATGGCAAGTTTTCGGTCTTCTATGGGGATAACGACGAGATCAAAGTGGCGGAGCTCGGCGCAGGTGAGATTGTGGGTGAGATGTCGTTCGTTGATTCCAGCCCTCCGTCAGCCACGGTAAAGGTTGAGCAGGACTCCTTGGTGTATTCCATCCCCCGAGACAAGCTCAAAGCGAAGATCGATGCTGACAGCGGGTTCGCCGCGCGATTCTATCATGCCATCGCTATATTTCTCGCCGATCGCCTTCGGGCAACCGTCAGTTTCCTCGGTTATGGAGACGGCAAGCACATCGCCGCAGGAGAGGAGCCGGAGTTGGATTCTCTGATTATGGACAGGGTCTCAATCGCCGGAGATCGGTTCCACAGGATGCTCACGCGCATGATCGGGAACGCATAGCTCACACCCAAAAGCGCTTTAGCTCTTTTAAGTGTCTGATTGAATATCAGACAACCGCGTCAATCCTTCTTCTTCGATAAGTTCGTCAAGATATTTCAGTGTAATTGGAAAGAGCTTACGAAGTCTCTGTACGAGATGTTCCTCAATCGATTTCCAGTGTTCTGCAGGAGTGAATCCGCTAAACCGGGAACGGCAGATATCAATAAACACGGGCTGTATGTTATTTGTCTGCAGCCAGTTGATAAATATTTCCATTCGTTGAGTGATTTCTTCCGGGTTGAGCTCGGGTGATTCCCGAACCGGACCAGGGTGGTAAATATAATAATACTGTCCATCGCGTTTTTCAGTGCGCAGTTTACCGCCTGACATAATCCGGAGCCGGTGATACGGATCCCGGTGAAATGCATTATATTCGGTTTCAGTAACCTGCACTTCATACCGTTCACCGGTGTCATAATCACAGTAAAAATAGTCCAGATCAATATCCAATACGACCGGTCCTGATGGGGTAATCGAAGCATCATGACTAATTTGGTGATATACAGCAGATGTGCGGTCAGGATTGAACATTCCGGCCAGTAGAACATTGTCAGTAATGTAAAGAATTCGTCCTTCACTGTTGTGTGAAACAACATTAAGCGTTTTGTCAGGTTGAGCGAATTTGTTGTCCCAACGCATCCAGTAAACTTCCTTAAAAAATTTCCGGTAAATGGCAGGAATGATAAATTCACTTATGCCAAGCTGGTTCCGTGCAAAAGACATAATATCGCGCAGGTCCGGTCCGATTTTTTTCAGGGAAGTCCGGAGAGTAGGAATGTTCATGTCTGCATGTTCGTCAACATGCAATATGGTATTGTTCCGGTTGGGAATGATTTCTTTTAGAACAGCATACTGCCAGATGAAAAATGCTTCCTGATGTTCTTCAATGATAAAAACATTTATCATGTTTCAACCCGTTTGTTTCAGAAAATCCATTACCGCGTTCTTTATGTTTCCGGTAAGATAAAACTCTATAAACTTATCATGGAGTTGTTGTGTCAAAGAGATCCTTGCAAGATCGGTAACATTTGAATGGCTGACAGTTCTAATCAGTTCATGTACCAGTTTCTTATAGATTCGATCAACGATTTTATCCGAATAAGTATAATTGAAGATTCTCAGACCCAATTTTTTTGATTGTTTGAATCCTTGAGCTGTCATTTCAGTCCAGATGGGTGTATTTGCCAGACCATGCAGCTGCGGTGTTATCGTATCTCTCGAACACCCGAAATCTCCAATAAACCGTATATTCTCCACCAGGTCATCAACCGTCATATCAAAATGTGTGAACGGGATCATATTTGCCTGGATAATGGTGTTGGTTGAAAATTTTTCCCGCATGGATACGAGTGATGATATTGCTTTACGGTTCATTTCAGGGGTTGACCTGCGTCCAATGAGATCAAGAGCATGTTGTGTGTTCCCTTCAATGCCAAATGTTATTGCAAGAAGATGAATTGTACTGCTCTGAAAGATTCTATAGATAATGTCGCGGTTTCTCAGGACATCTTCCGGACGACCTACCAAACGCAGGTTGATAGAGAATCCTGTTGTTTCCAATTCAGTGACAAGTTCATCCAACAGCGGACCGTTAGCAAGTGAATTTGCGTTTCCCAGATGAAATGTCCTGTATCCTTTTGCATACCAGTAACGTATGTCTTCAGCAGTCTTGTGAGCGCTCTTGAATCGCATTTTCGATACTTCCTGACAATAATGGCACCCTCCGTAGCAACCACGTGATAATTCAATGAAAACAAAATCATTGAGCGTTGCAAGATCGTTCGATATGGGTAACTTATCCATATCCACATATTCTTTTGGTGGACGGATAATAACCTTGTTGCGATCATCACGGTAAGCAATACCGTCAATTGAATCGAACATGCCAGGGTGTTTGAATGATTTGAGTAGATTCAGAAGACGGTTTTCTCCTTCACGCAAAATAATATAGTCCACTCCCGGATTTTCGTTCAGGATATATTCCGGTAATGCGGTTGATGTCCACCCTCCCCAGATTACTGTTTTATCCTGTAATTGATGGGTGAGTTTCTTCGCATCCTCATAGGTATGATCAAGTACCGACAGGCCAAATACATCGGATTTGTCAAGATACTTCTCGATTTCCGTACTACTTATAACCTTGCTCTTCATACCATGCAGCCTTAAAAAAGGATCAATAATCGCCAGTCCACAATTCGTGCTAATCCAGGATTTAATGTTTATAAGAATAATGTCCATTGAACCTCACTCACAATGTTAATCATAGAATTCAACGAACTGATATTTTAAATGTTTATGAGCAATCTATCAACATATCTTTATGGTTGTTGTATTTTCAGCTCTATTCAGGTAAGATAAGAGAAGGCATTCTGGCGACAACCTATGGATAACACAGAACTAATTTCGAAAAAAGATATATGTATTAATTCTAGCAGTATCCTGTGCGCTTATATACAGATACCTTTTTGCAGAACGGTTTGTCATTTTTGCTGCTGGAGTAATTACTACAACAAATCAGAAATGCTTTCCCTTGATAGATACAGAGACTCTTATATTCAAGCGCTCAAGAGAGAGATCAGGGCAAGAAGTTTATCTTTTCATGAAAAAGATCAGGTTGATCTGAAGGTTATTCATTTTGGCGGCGGATCACCGAGCCTGCTCGAACCGGAAGAATTGAAGGATATCTTGCATACGCTCATAAAATCTTTTGCAGTGCAGTTAGATCAGGTCATGACCGTAGGTGTTGAAGTACGGCCTGACGATCTAACCCCGGAGATGCTTGATGGATTGAAATCAGCCGGATTCAACCGGATCAGTATAGGGGTACAGTCATTTGATCCCACGATATTGAAGCGGTTGGGGCGCCGTATTCCTGTTGAACAAATATATCAGACGTTTGATCTGGTACGGGCTGCCGGATTTAAAGATGTAAATATAGATTTATTGTACGGTTTTCCATTCCAGACATTTGAGCATATTGTAAAGGACATAGATTCGGTCATAAAACTGGACCCGGACCACATTGACGCTCATCCATGGAAACCGGTTCCCGGTCCCCTGTATAAAGAGGTAGAAGGAAACTATCAAAAGGATAAAGCAAACAAGGTTGCATGGACTAGGTATATGCATGATCGACTTCAGGAATCAGGTTATGTAAATTACAATCACCGGTGTTTTGCGAAACCCGGCGAGGAAAACCTCATGCATCTCGTTGAGGCTACCTATTGTCTTCCATTCCTTGCTTTTGGCGCGGGGTGTGAACAGTATCATTATCCAAAAACCACCACCAGTATCGAGGAATATATTGATGATCCTTTTACATCAGAACTCTATACAAAGAGTTACAGTGACTCCTATGAGTTTAACCTGTTATGGTTTATTGGTTCCATGATCAGGCTATTGCTGCTACCGGAAGGACTCAACATACGTTATTTCAATGAAAAATATAATTGCGATCTGGAAGATATTATATCGTTTTACAGGAATCCCGACAACATGAATAAGGAGCTTAAGAAATATAAGGATACCCGGTTTTTCCTGTTCGAGGCTTCGCGTATACAAATATTCAAGAAAATGTTGCACTGGATGGATAGTGGAATCATAGAAAAGCGGGGTGAATACCTGTGCCTTGTTGATGATTATAAAATCTCGCAGGAAACCTGGGTTTTATATATGCAAGCTTGTTGAGTTTTGATGACATGATACTTTACCATAAAAACAGGTGTAAACGAACGATTTTCTATTTGTTGAGTTATCTTGAAGCACATTGTGCGACAGATTATGAAACGGTGGAATTTGATTCAAATGGGCCTCTCGATGAAATTGTAAATTCGGATGAAAACTATATTCTTCTTTCCACCATGACAGCCCATGACATGCTGCTCACCCTTCATCTCATTGAAAAACTGAGGGCAAAATTCAATACTTTGAAGGTAAACATCGTACTTGGAGGAGCACTTTTCTTTGTTGTAGACAAAGAACATGTTATGAAATATATACCTGAGATAACTCATATCTGTGAAGGTAACGGAGAGAGTTTTCTCAAAACTCTGGTCGAGAAAAGGTTGCCTCGAGGGATCTATCACGGAAAGAATTTCGAACGCATAGAGCATTACATCATCAAGAGGGAGTTTCTCAATAAAATACAGAGGATCCTCATCACGTTCGATGATAACAGATGCAGCTGGAACAGGTGCAGATTCTGTCATCACCAGAATGCTGACGAGATACGAAGAAAAAGAAATGATGTGGATACAATCGTTGATGATGTGGTGTTCTATCATGATTCAGGCATAAAGGAATTCCATTTTTTTGATAACGATTTGAATCCAAAGATATTTCATAATTTCCTTATAAAGTTTCAGGAAAAAGCCGGTCCTGTGCAAGATATTTCATTCCAGATTTTCGGGATCAGAGCGAATAATGATTTCAGTATTATAAAAAATTCGCTCTGGAAACAGGGTCTGGTATCTGAGGTTTCCATAGGTGCTGAGTTCTACAGCCAGGACCTGCTTGATCTTTATAAAAAAGGAATAACCACACACGATATTGATTGTTCAATCAACACGTTTCTGGATTTTGGTACAAGGGTCAACATTTATCTCCTGTTTGGTGTTCCGGGTTCATGTAAAAGACATATTGATGACACCTTGTCACTTATGAAAAAATATGGGAGAAGCATCCAGTATTTACCGTCGTTTTTCAGGTTGTCCAGCGACACGCGGATCTATAAAGAAAAAGAACAGTTCAACATTGAGATTGATAAACCCTACAGAATGAACGAGTTTATTGGCGGGGATGATCTGCCTCCCATCAACACGAATTACCTTAAATTCAATTGCTGGGATAATGATGAGCAGCGAATGGTTAGTCGAAAAGAAATAATGGATAAAACACTCAATCTGCTGGAACCCGTCTGGAATGAAGCCATGCACATCCCCTTGAAATATCTCCTGCTATTCCGGGAAGAATGATTGTTAGAGAAAGTCCATCACCGCCTTTCTGATATCTCCCGAATTATAAAAATCAATCAATGTGTCATGGATCTTTTGCTGAAGCCGAAAGAAGGTTCCGGGAAATTGAATTGCTTGCTGCAAATGCTGTTGTGGTTCATGCACCAATTTATTGACAAGTTGGTTAACTGTGGTATCTGTGAAAGGATACTCACGAATTTGTAGTGCTAACAACTCATCCGATTTAAACCCTTTTGCCAGCATATCATCCCAAATAGGTGTTTTAGCATATCCGCAGAGTTTCAGCGACAGAACATCCCTTGAACATTGATATTTGCCTATAAACTCCACATTCGCGATAAAATCCTCGATGGTCATATCGAAATGAGAGAACAGTATCATATTGGCCAATATCCGTGTGTCAGGAGAATATTCTGCGCGTAATTCCTGAAGAGAAGTCATTGCTTTATCATTCAATTCAGGGGTTGTACCACGACCCAACAAATCAAGCATTCGCTGGCTATTAGCTTCAATACCGATCTCGATCGCAATCACACGGATGATTTGACTTTGAAAAAGCGACGTGAGAACATCGTGGTTTCGTAGAATATCTTCCGGACGACCGACCGGACACAGTTCTATTGGCAACTTTCTTTTTTCCAACTCGTTAACAAGGTCAAGCAACAAAGGACCGTTCGCGATGGAGTTGGCACCACCAAGATATACCACTTTATATCCTTTCGTATACCAGTGTTGAATTTCTCTGGCAACATTAATCGCACTTTTAAAGCGCATTTTGGAAATTTCCTTACAATAACGGCATCTTCCGTAGCACCCCCGTGCCAACTCAACAAATACAACGTCGTTGGAAATTACCAGATTACCTGGTATTGGCAAATCATCCATTGGAACAAATTTCTCAGGGGGGCGGATTATTATTTCATTGTTCTTATTCCGGTAAGCAATACCGTCTATGGAATCGAACAATTCGGGTTCCCGGAAGGATTTTAATAGTTTCACCAGACGTTCCTCTCCTTCATTCAATATCACATAATCTACTCCGGGATTTTTCTTGAGGATATAATCCGGTATTGCTGACGCTGTGCACCCGCCCAAGATAATCGTTTTATCCTGTAATCTTTTTATGAGTCTTCTGGCCAGAGCATACGTGTGATCCATGACAGAGATACCGAATATATCGGAATGAGATATATACTTGTCGATGTCGGGAATATTTCTCCATGAGATATTTACCATATCATGTTGAATGTTGTTGTGATTCAAAACCGAATCTATGGAAGCTAATCCAATGTTGGAATACCCTATTGGAAGGTTGTCTATGTATGGATTAATAATAACAATGTCTTTTTTCAGGTTTGTTTTATCCTTCATGAGGTTCTCATATCATATAGCATTATGAATCCCGTGGTCCCGTTCGGGACAGAAGTTCAAGGTGCAGGTTTCTAATATATACGGGAACGCCTTTGAGTTCATCCTCGCCGAATGACCAATGAACGTGATCGGGCTTAAAAAAATCATCAATGCATTCCTGCAAATCCTTCTGTTTCATCGGACGTTCCAGCCAATCCAGTAACATACTAAATGCAGCACAGGGCTTGCTCCTGAATGTGTCGAAATCAAAAACGTAAACTCTACTCCGTTTTGTACAGCGGAAAAAACGCGACGAATATGTGTACCACAACTTCAGACCTTCATCAATCTGTAACCCGTAGCGTTTTTCCATTGATTGAGCTACCGCAAGGGGATGACGCAGACAAAAAACAACTTTCTTTAATTCCTTCCAGTACTGCTCCCAGAACGGCAAGGTTAAACAAAATAAGGGATCCTTGCACAACTCACCGTCAAATTTTCGAATAAACAGTTTGAAGTAGTTCTCCCTGCGTGAAGCCAGCTCAGCTATTGCCTGTTCTTCCGGAATGTTGAATATGCTCCAATTATCGGTTCCGGCCTCTCCGAGTAACCGACTATTAATGGCAAACAACAGGTCAGGTTCAAAATGTCCTCCGGGGTTGTGTTCTGTCGGGTTTCGTAATATTCGAACATTTCTTCCGAGATCAAATCCACACCGTTCGAGTAGTCCGACAATGCAACTGGTCCCGCTGCGCAGCGAACCTGTAACAACACATATTTCTTTCATGATATCGAATCGGTGAAAGGTGTAAGGGCATACCGGGAGATATATTCAGCATGGCTTTTACACCGGTATCGCGGTTGACACTCTGTATCACTATGTTGGTTAGCATCATCGATAGTTACGTTCTCTTCATCAGCAAGAGCCAGGCAGGCTAATGCGGAACCGATTATGTTGCCTGTATCTTCATAATATGATATGGCAAATAATTTCTCACC
>SDBV01013087.1_pt1 | contig 10589 bp, 13 predicted proteins | sample 2277081 | NCBI WGS metagenome assembly SDBV01 (sample SAMN10402039, study PRJNA504765) | marine sediment metagenome | isolation source: marine sediment core GS10_PC15, 223 cmbsf | place: Arctic Ocean: Southern Knipovich Ridge | collected 2010
ATCGAGTCATGAAAATCGAGGCCCGTAAACCGCCGAAGACCTCCAATCGAGGTCGCTGACGAATCGCCCCACAGGGTCCGCAGTATCTAGTAGGCGAATAATGGTGCCGATCAAACGGGCGGCCCCGACACCGATACAACGTCTTTTTCAAAGGGAACGATGGCATGACCCCAGACGAATACCTGGAGCATGTGCTCCAAGCCCAGCGACTCACCCAGGCGGAGCTCGACGCGTTGCGGCAGCACCGGACGGATATTCAAACAATCTTGGAGGAACACTTCAGCGATGCGCACCCCGGCATCCAGTACGCTGGCTCCTACAAGAAGAAAACGATGATTCGCGATTCGTACGACCTCGACATCGCGTGCTACTTCGCTCATGAAGACGATGAAGCTGGTGCAAGCCTGCGCGAGATCTACGACTCGGCCTATGGCGCCCTGTCCGAGCACTACTATGTCGAACGGAAAACATCGGCGCTTCGAATCATGGAAAGGGGTGCGGTCGTTTCACGTACGGACTTCAGGATCGACGTCGTGCCTGGACGATACACCGATGACTCGGCGACCGACGTTTTCCTTCTCCAGGAGGGCGTTGAAAAGTCGCGTTTGAAAACCAACCTCCAGACCCACGTGGAGCACATTCGGGATAGCCAGGTCCGTGACGCCATCAAGCTCGCGAAGCTCTGGAAGTACCAGCGACGAGTGAGGATCAAGACGTTCGTGCTCGAGCTTTTGGTCGTCGGTCTTCTCAAGCAGCGGAAACATGCAAAGCTCAGCAACCAACTGGTCCACGTTCTCACCGTATTTCGTGACGAGGCAGAAGACCTGTCCGTAACGGATCCCGCAAACTCGAATAACGATTTGAAGCCGCTTTTGGATGAAGCCCGAAACGACCTCGCATCCTGGGCTTCAACAACCCTGAGTTATATCGAGAACGATGATTGGGAGTCCGTTTTCGGGAAGCTACAGGAGGATCAAAAAGACGCGGCTGCCCTGACCGCGGCTCTCGGCCGAGTCGCGGCTTCGAGCCCGCCGAACCGGCCGTGGCTTCCGAAGGTGTAGCACGTCCCTGGTACGAAGACCAGCCTGATCTCGTGAAGGAGATCGAACGCGACCTGCGTGAACACTACCCAACTCTTCGGTTAGATCTCAGCAATGGTGAGGCGGAGGTCCGCGGTACTTATCCGATCCTCGATGAACAAGGGACGGAACTCGACCGTTGGGAGGTGTCGATCATCCTCCCCCATTCCTACCCGGACGATCTCCCAATTGTGCGAGAAACGGGAGGACGTATTCCGGCCGAGTTGGCGAACCACGTTCTTTCCACTGACTGCACCGCTTGCGTTCTGCTCCCGGAGACACGGTTCCAATCGTTTCCACGCGGCGCACCGTTCAGGACCTACCTCGATGGTCCAGTGCGCTCCTTTTTCACGAACCAGAGTTACCGGGCAGGAGGCGGCGATTGGGTGCATGGTGAGTGGGATCACGGTGCCATCGCTGCGGTGCAGTTCTACAAAGAACTACTTGGCTCGAACGAGGACTTGGTCGGGTGGCGTGCCCTGATCGCCGTCGGTCTCGGTTTGCGAGAAACTGATCTGTGCCCGTGCGGACGGCGCAGGCCGGTTTTTCAGTGCCACGCCGTGCTCAAGGACGTGCGTGACAATATAGGAGAGCGGATGGCCGAGCGGCACCTCGTGCAAGCGTTGGAGGAACGGTTCCGCATCCGCGGCAAGACGTCGGCGAAGTTTCTGCTGGCGCTTCGAGGCGATGTAAAAGGACACCACCCATGCCCTTGCGATAGCGGCCAGCGCGTCCGCGACTGCCACCCAGGGTTCCGCGAACTGAACGGCGCTTTGCCTGACCGACTCCGCTACAAGAGATCGCGACGCAGGCGGAGCCGTTGACGTCGACGTCAAGGCTGTCCACTCTTGGGGTATGAGCGAGCGCCGAACACGGGCCCGACGATCGGCCAAAGCAGTTGAGGAAGTGCGGATACGTGAAGGGATCGATGTCGAGCAACGGATCGAGACCAGTATCGACGCGCTAGGCACCAATGAGCAAACATTCCTCATCATGAAGTTGACGGAATACGCAGATTACCTGATCAGGACTGTCGCTTATTGGATGTCGAGGGGCATTTTGCCACGGGGTTATGACGCTCCGTCCCTGGCGCTGGAAGCGATCTCCCGGGTGTTAGATGGCCGCCGTCGGGACTGGGACCCCGACAAGGAACCTACGCTTCTCGCCTATCTCAAAAGCGTCGTGAAAAGCATCTTCAGTTCCGAGATTCGGCCAGCGGCACAACGGGAACTTGCCGAGTTGCCGGCTACCGACGATGCCGGCACCGACCGAATCGCAAATGCTCCATCGCAAGACGCGGGACCGCATGCCAAGATGGAGGTTGACGAGCTCAAGGAGCTTATCCTCGCAAGTTTCGATCAGCCTGATGACCAGTTAGTGCTTATGTGCATCTTTGAAGACACGACTGAGCCAGCGGCCATATCCGAAGAAACAGGGCTCGAGCCATACGACGTGTATCGAATCAAGCAAAAGATCAAACGCCGGCTAGCTACCTTAAGGAAGGACGCCTAGGTATGTCGGTAGAGAACAACAACGTTGAGTTCTTTGCGCAGCTTTATGAAGCACTCGAGGACGATACACCAGATGTACCGGCCTTGCGGAGATTCCTAGAGGAACAGGGTATCGACGTGAATGAGACGGTCTCGAACGGGCGGCGTCTCTTTGCAGACTACAAGAAACGAAGGCGGCTGTTAGCCGCTCGGCGAAAACTCGAACGCGTACGACAGGCTGTGCGGAAGTGGAGTGGCAGCAAAGAACCTTCGCCAGGCAAGATCATGGACCAGATCGCACGGGCGCTTACCGGCGATCGTGGTGACATCGTCTATCAAACCTACTATCGGAGACTCGAAGGCGTCGACCGCATAGATTTACAGAGCTTGCATGATGATGCCACTCTGCTCGAATTCATTGCTCGCGTCGAAGTAGATGACGCAGAATGACGAAGGCTCACCGAACGGCGGTACATAACGCTAAGAAAATAATCGAAGAATACGCAGTTCGTTGCCCCGCCGACATCGACGTCGAAGCCATTGCGTTTGACCGCGGACTTTTCGTGACGGACGGACCACTGGTGGGGTCGTGGGCACGTTTGCTTCGCAAAGGAAATGGAGGAATCATCAGAGTAAGTACAGCGATTGAAATCGAGGCGCAACGTCGATTCTGCGTGGCTCACGAACTTGGGCATTTCACGCTGCACCAAAACACCGAGCAGCTCGAGTTTTGCACATCTACAGACATGCTCCCTGGATACGCCAGGCGGCCCGAAGAACCCGAGGCGAACGCCTTTGCTGGAGAACTTCTCATGCCAGATGCCTTGTTTCGTGAACGCCTCAAGCCGGACGAACTAAGTCTCACTCAGCTTCAAGCTATCGGCGGCGAGTTTACGACGACGATATCAGCGACGATTCATCGGGTCGTTGACGTTTCTGTCCATGTGTGCGCACTCGTTCGATCTGAGGGCGGGCGTCTCAAGTCGTTCCACGTGTGCCACGACTTCCCGTTTCGGATCCGGGAGATGCGGTCTCGACTGGATGGGCGCTCATGCGCCGGCGAGTTCTTTCGAGACGGAACGGTTGAAGAACGTGACGCAGATGTTCCGGCCGACGCATGGCTTGAGGATGGCCGACTAACCGGGAGGGAGACAATTCGCGAATTGACGGTTCCAATGCCGAATTATGGAAGCGCATTGACTGTGCTCTGGATTGTCCCCGGCTCAAATCTCGACTATCTGGCGGCGGAGTAAGCCACGGTTCGGTAATTGATTAGCTGATGGCACTGTGGTAACGCGCGGGTACTTGCATCTCTAGCGCCGTGCGCGACTATCGCCCCGGCCGTACACCTGCGATCACGAGCCGTCCGCCAACCGTTTCCGGCAACGCGACAGGCCTGCGGACCGATCTGTGTGGGCAACTGGTATCGGGCGCTTGGCATCTGCTAGCATGTCCCGTGGGCGCGTCGGGCCGAAGGGTGCCGGGTTCGCCGATTGTCGTACTGCCACGCCCGCCGCCTCGACGTCGGGGGCTGTGGATGAGGTGGGTGATTCGGGCCGTTTACGACCGAAAGGATGGTTTCGGCGTATTCCCGCGTGTAGCTCTTGATGAGCCTAGTGGTCTTACAACAGCATCATTTAACCCTCTGGCCTTACCGAGGGGCCAGTCAACGCTTCGGCTTACCTCGGTGGCGCTGCCCCTCCAACTTCTCAGCGGCCTTTAGAAGTACCTGCCTGGCCCACGTCGAGACGTCTAGATGCTCCGCCGCTGCGACCTCGTGGAGGCGGTCGCGGTCTTCGGGGGTTATCCGGATTTGCAGGAACGTCGTCTTGGGCATCACAACGGGCTTTTCGGGTCTCGGCGTCTCACGTTGCACCACGAGACCGAACTTACGATTGTCGCCCCTTGCGCGCCGTCTCACGATGTAACACACTAAGATGTGTCCTATTAAGGAGGGTCAGGACCGATGTTGCGTCAAGCGTTCTCCATGCTCGGGATCCGTCATCTTGTTGCGTTTCTGGCACTCTTCGCCGTCCCGGCAACAGCACCAGCACAGGATCACGTCGTCATTACCGGCGAAAGTGTCAACATCCGTACCACGCCCGGCGGCACTATCGTTGGTCAGGCCAGCTCTGGCGATGTTTTCAAGTTAGGAAAACGCGACGCTGGGTGGTTTGCGATTTTCATGTTTTCTGGCGAGCACCGCCTACGTTCATGCGTCTCTCGCTCGTCTCACCGATTCGTTGCCGGACATAGCCGATGAAGCGACTCGGCGCAGAGCGTTTCGTGCTCTCGTCCGCGCTGAGGATCGTGCCACTGCGGAAGCCGATCGCCGTATTGCGCCAACGACGCTCGCAACGATCAACCGGAACATCGATCTACAGCGCGTACTCGATGACCGCTACAAACTGGAAGTGTGTCACCGATTCGGCGTCCAGCCTGCACACTACAACTCCCTCAAGGTCGAAGCAGTCCGGAAAGGGTGGTTCCCGTAAACTTAGGCTGCTGCTCAGCGAGGCGGCGGCAGGGTTGGATCTCCCGAAAAGTAGGTCCGGGCTGATGTTGGTAGGAGGTTATGAAAAGCTATTAAGCAACCCTTGGGGACTCCGGAGCGCTGGCCTGATGTAAACCGCGTTGTAGCCATGCTTTCTAGCCTCATCCAAGCTTGGATGAGGCCTCCAGGGGGATCACCGCCCACAGCCGAGCCTGCACGCCCCAGCACCGTACGAACGGGTCTGATCAAGGCTGCCCGCCGCTCAACTGCTTTCACCGCGTTCTGGCATCCCCAAATAGGTACGGTGCACCCCAGCCGGGGCGTTGTGGCTTTGCGGAAGGAGGTGTAAGGTTGTGCCCTGCGACTGTGATCGCGGGCGAGGTCGTCCGCCGTTATCACCGTTATCGAGACATGTAAATGAAGTTTGGACGCGAGACTGTCGGTTCAATTGTACAGGTGCTGTCTTCAATCGAGAGGGACTTCGTCGAGGTGTTGTTCCACAAGCATCTCGGGGCAAGTTCAAGCCAATTTGGTGTCGGGCCGATAGGGTATCTGAATGCGTTGGAGTATGCAGATGAGGACGTTCTTGGTGCGTTGGTCGCAGAACTGGTCCGCGAGACTTCCGCTATCTGCGCTTATGCTCCCACGAAATATGTGTTCGACGGTGCCTGGAGAGAATTTGAACGGTGGCTGCTTCACGATGGCTGGGCGATTGAGGACAATGCGCTTGTCCGACTGACTCCGGAGGCTGAGGAGATAACGGGAGTCCGCGATAGGCTGTTTGAAGACCTTGAGGGTTCGGGTTTAGATGATGATGGTGAGATTCGGCGCATGCTTGGAGAGGCCGCTGATGATTTCAAAGCGGAGGAACCGGACTTCAATGGTTCCACGACAAAGGTCCGTATCGCGTTGGAAACGACTGCGCGGCGAGCTGCGGCGTCTCTAGAGAGTGGCACCGCCGTTGAGTACACGTGGGGCAGCGCGCTGGCTTTCCTGCGTGATGCGGAAGTGCTTGAACAGACGGAGGAAGAGGTCGTGGCGCGAGTTTACACGTTTATCAGCCCTGGCGCTCACGTTCCGGCAGGTATCACGGAGGAGGAGTGGGCGCGACTATCTCGGACCTTTGGCCTTGCCAGCTGCTATTTCATTCTGAAGAAGTACCTCGCGGTAGAGTAGCCTGGAGGTTCTTCACAAGACAACTAGACCCTGGTGTCCTCGGCCCAATCATGACATTCATCTAGGAGGATGGGGTAGTCCTTGGCGTGGAATGGCGGTTGGGGCCATTGGCCTGATGTACATAATCCGGTGACACCGGTAGTAGGTGGCTCAAAGGCGCACGTTTGTGTCGGGTCTGCCCGTCTGAACTAGCTTCACGAATTCGTCTGGGCTCATATGAGAAATGGCTGCGACATCCCCCTCATCGCCAACGAGCGTCCGGGCGAGCCGCTTTTTCCGTGCGAGGGACTCCGCCATTGCGTCCTCGATGGTGTCGGCTGCGATCAGACGTATGTACGTCACTGGGTTCCGCTGCCCAATCCTGTGGTTTCGGTCCTGACTCTGCGCGTACAGATCATACCGCCAGTCCGCGAGCAACGCGCTGACACGCTCGAAGCCCTGCCGCTGTTGCAAGACCAGATCGCCACGGACCGCGAGGTGGCATGTAAGGCAGAGGCCGAGAAGCGGCTGTCGCAGGGGATTCCCCGTGCGTGTGGTTCCTACGTTTGCTCGTATGCCGATGCTGGTAAGCGGTTGGTCGAAGCTGCGCGGCAGTACGCCGAGCGGGCGCGGCAGTTGGGTTAGAGGTTCAAGCAACACTCGCTAGTCCGGGCGGAGGCGAACGCCTTGGCTGATCGCTTCGGGCTGCCCCGCCCGCAGCTCCCTTCAGTCCACGCACCGGCGCTTCATGCAGCGGTGAAGGAGGCTCTCGGGATCATCGCCAGCGTTGGATTCGTGGACCACGGTCACATTAGGTCGGGCACTGAGCGTGATGAGCACCACTTTCGCACGCGGCGCACCTACGCCGAAGTTGCTGGGTCACCCGGTTACGACATCATTGAGGCTGCGGGCTTGCAGCCGTGGCCTCCGTTGACGGCGGCGCAGGAAGCGATCCTTGACTCACGCAAGCGGGAAGGGGAAGCCGAGATCCGTGAGTCCGCACGCTTCGCCGCGGAAGGCGACCGTGCCGTGCGACGCCGCCGTGGAGCACTTGCGGGGTGAAGGAGTCGAAGCCATGAACACTAGCGGAAGGAGGAAGTCGTTGAGAAGCGACGGTTCTCGACTGAGATCACCCGCCCGGAGGGCGAACGAGTCGACTCCGGAGGCGTGCGACGAGAAGCGAGGTCGGGCGTGCTTCACTTGGTTAGGCAGCAGCCACTGGATCGATGCCGAGTGTGAAATATCGTTTGCTCTTTGATGCTTCGTAGTAATCAACGGTATCGCCAAGTATTGCCCTAATTCGTTCGCGATGTCTTGCTTCGGTATCGATGCCAAAAATAACGTGCGCGAGGCGACCTGGATACGGGATTGCCTTATCGCTTTCGTTCGTCAGCATTCGCCATTCGAGTTCGTGACTCCACTCGTTGGATTTTGTTGTGATGATCTTCGTCACCGTCTTAGTTTCGGTCAGCTCAAGCGGCATGACCGCCGGTAGCTCGTTATCCGGATGATATAGCACTGGTACGCAATGCTTCCATTTTCCAAGATCGTTGGTATCGTTGCGTTCAAAACCAAGACAAACGCCTGTGTGGGACTTCGAGTAATATGCCCACATTAAGATGTTGTTGTTAATCTCAACGAAGGATATCACACCGTAGTTTTTCATGGCGGCCTTCGCTTGTTCAAGTTCGCTTTGGATGATTGGATGCCCGTGGACGTTCGACACCAACAGTCGAAAGTCAAACTCGTATGGATCATTGAGTGAGTGAGCAGACGGACACCAGATCTCACCAGCCTCCAGAAGCGTCCATAAATAGTCATTGATCGCACGATGCTTGTAGAGCATCGAAACACCGGGTGTGCCGCATTTCGGGCAGTTCACGCGGCGCTTCGCAAAGGTTTCACTACACACCATCGAGTGGCACTTCATTTCGGGTTCCATGCTCACATCAGTCTGCTTCGACCTGGATTCTTGGGCCTCCCAACGGATCTGCTCCTACGCTGCGGCGCTATCACTTGCCAGCTCTTAGGTACCGAACGTTTGGTGAAGCTTGCCAACTCCATGACTGCAGGGTGCCTTCCCTTTGAAAACGAGCGCTATCCTGCTGCATCGCCTTCTTAACCAGCCTCCTCATCCTCGCTGCGCAAGGCATCCTCTGCGTCATCCGGGGCAGTTGACCACAGATCGGCAAGTTGCTCCTTCGTCAGAATCGGAGCTGAGCGCATTTTCTCACGCCCAGTCGCGTCGGCAACATTGATCTCGTTGAACTTGCCCTCGAGTTTGCGCATGTGAGCGTAGCACCCGATGTCGATCGCGAAAGCCTGGTACGTTCCTGGAGACGACTTGTGAGTTAGAGCGGTTCCGGCACTATGGATGATGCGATAGTCAAGCAGCCGGTATAGTAGCGCCCGAATCTGGTCCTCTTGCTGCATCATCTCTTCGGATACCATCATTATGTTGGTTCTCTTGTCGATGCAGAACTTCCGCAACACATAGATCCCTCGAATTAACGTAGCCTGCTCATCGCCAGCTGAGTCCTGCTTGAGTTCTTCGATCCGTCTTTCAAAATTCGAGCGACTCATGATTCGAACTTCGTCCTTGCCGATTCGACCATCTCCCTGACTCGCACCTTGGAGGGCCTCAAGGAACAGTGACAGGCAATCTCTCGGAACGCCGCCCCCCGCCATGATCAGTCGATCGAACCCCTCACCCTTGAACAGGGAGTCGATGTCCTCAGAGTTAAGTCCCGCTAGTTTCGCAAACTCGTCGAAGATCTGACGGTTTTGGTCCGCTGTCCTTCGGAAGTCGGTAAAGGCGAAGTCGATGTTAATGGGTTGATAGTCGTGGCGCTCTTGAGCTCCTATGGGCTGCCCGTCGCGGTCGGCGTAAAGAGTGCTTGAGTGCCGAAGCGTCGCGACCTTGAAGTACAACGGCAGGTCCTTACAGAGTCGGTGCAGGTAATCCATCACGTCGGGTTGGTCAACACGGACGAGATGGTAGAAATCGTCAAGCTGAAGGAAGACTGCCTTGACGTTCTTGGAGAGATCAAAGAATTCTCGGATCTGCCGCTTCAACTGCGGTAGCCAAGTTTGAAGTTCGCTGAGCTTGGCAGTCCGTTGAGCATAACGGAGTTCGAGGGCTGTACCCCTGCCCGCGTGGCTGGTTGATTCACCGGCGAGCTCAAAGCCTTTGAGGGCAATAGAGCCGCGGAGCTTGGCCCCCTTCTGCTCCGTTGCGGTGTGCGACTCAACCACATCAGCTTTGGATTCGTCCACTTGCTGACGGAGGTTCGCTAGATGACTGCGAATCTCGGCTATGAGTTCACGTGATTTCTTCTTCTTGCCGAACCAACCAGACAGGTTTTCCTCAAGCTCAGCGAAGAGAGCGTCCAGGACCTCAATGACAACGTTTGGGAACGAGTGGTGTTTGAAATCCTCGCAGTTTAGGTAGACCAGCTGAATGTCGCTTGGCAGCTGTTTTGCCGAGTGGTGAAGCAGCAGGGTCTTACCGCAGCCGCGGCGAGCGAACACTGCGTGATTCTGGCGCGCACAGATGTCGCTCAGCGCGCTGGATATGTCGATGTACGGAACGGGGTCCGCGCCGGCGCGTTGAACGCGAAGGTTCTCGTTGATGACCCTGCGGAGGGCTGTGAGCTGTTGCTCTTCAAGTGACATCTTGAGTTCTCCAAGCGCATCTGAGATTTCTCATTGTCTCCCGATCCGTCTGCTTAACGGATCGGCGTATAATCTGCAGCGTCTTCCCTCTCCAGCCTGTAGATGCCACGGGTACCCCAACCGTTACCACATTCACAGCTCAATGGCCTTCCCTATCAAAACGAGCGCGCTGCCAGCTTCATGCGCGTGTTAGCCAGCGCGGATTCATATACTAAGTGCAACAACGTCCTGGATAGAAAAGGTGACCTGGGATACGGTAGTCTATCGGTTCTCGACCAAAAGAAGGAAGACTACCATGACGTATCACCAGATCACCTTCGCGGAAAGGTACACGCTCGGCCTGCTCCGGCGCCAAGGGCTGACCCCGGCCGCGATCGCCCGGGTCCTCGGGCGCCATCGGAGCACCATCCTGCGGGAAGTCCGGCGCAATCGCAAGGCGAGCGACGGCGGCTACCGCCCGCAATTGGCCGACTGGTACGCCCGCGGCCGCCGGTCGCGGTCCCGACGCAACCACCGATTCACCCGGCGCGACTGGCGGCGGGTCGGCCGGCTGCTGGCGTGCAAGTGGAGTCCCGAACAAATCGCTGGGTACCTGCGGCGCCGGCGATGACTCCGCATCAGCCATGAAACCATCTACCGCTATATCTGGGCCGATAAGCGCGCGGGCGGCACCCTGTACATGCACCTGCGTGGGGC
>SDBV01013088.1_pt1 | contig 10588 bp, 13 predicted proteins | sample 2277081 | NCBI WGS metagenome assembly SDBV01 (sample SAMN10402039, study PRJNA504765) | marine sediment metagenome | isolation source: marine sediment core GS10_PC15, 223 cmbsf | place: Arctic Ocean: Southern Knipovich Ridge | collected 2010
TCCAGCAATTAGAAATAATAAAGCAATTAATAACTCATTTATAAAGAAATGCGATTCAATCTTAACTTTTCTATTTTTAATGGTATAAACTATTGTCAAGATAAAAAATCCAATAAAAATCAAGCTTGTAGGTAAGAAACTTAGAAATTTAATCTCCTCAATTTTCATATGTATTCAACAATTCTTCATACATATATTCAGCAATGACCTTATGTTCTTCTGGATAATTTACCATCAATATTAAACTCTCAAATAACTCTTTTCTTTTATATAATTTGTCCATTTTTTTCAAAACGGTTTTTAATAATTTTTGAATATGTAAATCATTTTTTATTATCTTTTTAAATATAAGAGACGAGTAAAGAAATGCCTTTAGTTCTTTTTCTTCAAATAAATAAGTATCTAATCCTTCAACACCATACAAATAATCAAAGTCATCTTTTTTCTCTGCTTTTAAAATTTCAAAAATTTTATTTTTTAATATTTTTTTTGCTACTACGTCATTATAATGCCTAATTAAAGCATCTAGGACAAGCATAGCGTCGCTTACTTTTTTTCTTTCTCTTATATCGTTTTCTAATTCCATTTCAATTTTTTTTTTAAGTGTGGAATTTATGCCGAGTAATAGATTGGATCTTTCATCTTTATTTAGAAAACGTTTGGGAAAATTTTCTATAAGTAAGTATAATACAGTCGGTAAATAACATTCTTCGAATCGTTTTGCAATTTCTTCTTTGAAAACCCTCTTTGCGATTGGATCTTCAACACTTGCTAATTCTCTTAGTAAAGGAAAAGCTAATTCACTATGTAATATTCTTGTGTCATAGTTATGCTCTGCCCATACTTGAAGATTAGAACAATGCCCCCAAAACTCTTCTTCTGGGCTTATTCCTAAAGTACGCGGATCTATATTTTCTTCAAAAGAATTATTGAGAATTCCCTTTGCTTCGTCTATAGAAGAAATTTCCTCTTGTTTTCTATTTTCTAGTGGATTTATAAAAAAGAGGTGTTTACATTGTCTAAATTTATTTTCAAGTATGTAAATAATAATCTCGGAATTATTTTCTATTTTAAGTGTTATATAATCATTAACTTTAAACTCAAGCAACGACATTATATTAGTTTAATTGTTTAACCTATTAAATGAAAATTAAATATATAAATATTGACAGAGATTAAAATTATCCTAAATAAGTTGTAAAAAAGAATCCACATTTATAATTGTTATTCTAATTTCTATATTATATCATTCCTGAATGTCTATAGATTTTGAAAAAATAGTTCTGATGATCAGAATAGAATTACCCTAAGAAACCTGTATAAAAGAATATTCGGGCTTCATCCGGAGTTTTATGCCATATAGTATCGGTAAATGATTCTAAATCTTCTAAATGATAAGCAGGTCCAAATTTTTCTAATATTTGGTCATTCGAATAACCTAGTTTATAAAATCTTAATAATTGCGACATTTCAGCGTAGCGGAGTAATTGCCATGGAGATCAAGCCGAAGGATTCATATTAGGATCGGTGGCACGCGAAGCGAAGCGAATTGCGCGCAAACTGGTGACGTAATTTTTTTAATTATTCCATTTTCTTTGTAATCTAATTTCTTTTTATTTCTATTAAAACACATAGTTAGTTTATTGCTAAAATATAGAATTTTACAAAAAAGTTAAGTTTTAAATGTCTACAAAAATAAAAAATTATAATAATGTAAAAAAAAAATCCATCCTATTATTTAGTAAGGTTGGAAAATTAATTCGAAAAAAGCCTGAACATATCTGTAAAGAGCAAATCCAATATTTACGTAAAGATGCATAAAATGAGTAGTCTAAATCCCAAAATTAAAGCATCAAGAAATTCTTTGAAACATTTGTATTACATAATTTGTGGTTTTGCTATTACTGAAGCAATGTTAAATATTTTTTTAGGTGAAGATACAATTGTTTTTTTTTTAGAAGATGGAATAATTGATCCTTATGAAGTCTCCACCTTGTTTCTAGGGATTAGTTTTTTCTGTATGATTATAAGACTTGTTCATGGTCATTCAATGCATTTAGAAATAACCTATGGTACGCGTTTTAAAATTACTCTTGATATTATTTTATTCCTTTGTCAAACACCATTTATTTATCTTATGGCAATTACATTGAAGTATCCAATTTTTTTTGCATGGAGTTTTTTAATTCTATTAATTATTGATTCTAGTTGGCTAATTGTACTCATTATTGTGATTATAAAGAAAAAAGGTCGTGGATTTCTAGAAAAGATCGAACGCTATTGGCTAATTATCGATGTTATCCTCATTCTTAGCCTTATATATGTAGCATTCATAACGAACTTTGATATTCCCATTTTTTCAATATATGTGATCATTATTTTGATTATTAGTACAATTGTTGACTACAGTATTAATCACGAATTTTATCTTCCTTTAGAGAACAAATTTGAATATAAAAGTGAAGGTGTTGAAATTAAACTAGAGATGGACTTAAAACACAATTTATATACAATAAGAGTGCAACCAAACGATAATTGGAAAATTACTGATGCTACCATACCCAAAAATCAAGATACTATATCTATTAAAATCCAAAAATTAGAAAAATAATTTTTTTTGACTAAAAATTCAAATTTTATCTTATTCTAAATCCATCCTGTAATAATAGAAGAATAGTTGAAATTGAAAAAGAATCTGATTGCTATGTATGTTAAGCTACATGCAATAGGAATTAAAAGATTGTCTGAAATTTTGATTGGTTTACTAGTAAAAAGATCACAAATTAAAAATATTATTGTAAAAATGAATGACCATAAAATTCCAACAAAAAGGAGGCAAATCCAAAAGGATACTATTATTCCTGCGACTGTCCCCTCCCAAGTTTTATTATCATTCCATGAAATATGAATTTTACCATATCTAATTCCAATTTGACTTGTTACTAAATCACTTATCGCACTAATTCCCAAAATCGCTAAAAAAACCATTGGAGGGCAAATAAGGGCTGCAAATAATTGACCAATTGCAAAATAGAGATAAGTTCCATAACTCTGCTTTTCTTCGTGAGTCAGATATAACTTCGGAAAAATATTAAAAAGGAAAGAAAAATGTTTAGATTTTCGAGTGAACTCATTTGCGAGCGCAAATAAAAAAAAGATATAAAATAAGAAGAATAAAAGGTAGTAAAACCATCCAAATGAAAAGAGAACTTCTACTATCGAATCGGGGTCATTTAATAATCTTGCATATAGCAAAAGCATGTTATTTCCCTCAGGAATCATTCCTGATGAAGAACCAGCATAATCTATCACAATGAATAAGCCAATATTCCAAAAAATTACGAGAAAAATAAAGAGTAATACATGATTTAATTTTCGAAGAGTATCTTTTTTAGCTTTACTCCAGATCTCAAGCTTTTCTTCCATCTTATTTCCTAACTTTATGAATTTCTCTTTGATATTTCCTTTGAATAAAAATGGCAATCCTGTGGAAATTAGAATTAACATCCCCACTACGAATAATGGTATAGCTAATGATAAAGTAAATAATGGAACATGAGATGTTTTAAGCTCATCCGCGTGATTCATTAACAATAGAAACAAAGATATATGAAAAAAAACAGATAATAAAGTTATGAATCCAAGAATATTATTTAAAGTGTCTGGTTTATAAGAAAAATACATATAGCCGAAAAGAATAAGAAAATATGAAAATAAAAGTATTACATACCAGAGGGAAAAGTATTCCATAACTTTTTTGGCTAAATTATAATTAATTATTTTATATTTGTATGTAACAATTAAATAAAAAATGTTTTTCTAATCTATTGGAATTATTAATATCTAAATAAAATAATTCATGTTAATTGCTATAATTTATAATTTCTAATAGTCAATCTCAAATTCATGCTCTGGAGTATTTGATTTGAAAAAAATAATATTAGCATCAAAATCTACTGATCGAAGAGAAATTTTCAAACGCTTAAAAATTCCCTTCGAAATTTTAATTACAAATATCGATGAACAGAAATATAAAACGAGTTTCATAAACCCCATTGAATTAGTCAAAGAATTAGCAAAAGCAAAAGCTTTATATGCTAAAGAAAATCAGTTGAAAAATAAGTTAGATGCAGTTATTATTGCCGCGGATACTATTGTGGAATGTGATGGAGATATTATTGGCAAAGCTAATAATAAAAGGGAAGCATTTGAAATCCTTAAAAAATTGGAAGGAAAAGCTCATAATCTTATTACGGGAATTGCAATTACTGAAACAAATAATCCAAAAATAATTGTTGATTCGGATACGACAGTTGTAGAATTTCTTAACCTAACTAGTGAAGAAATTGAAGATTATATAAAAACTAATGAATGGATTGGCCGTGCTGGAGCATATTCAATAAGAGATAAAGCCAGTTTCTTCATAAACAAAATAAATGGTTCTACATCCAATGTAATTGGATTACCAATGCATAAAATATATTATATTATGAGAAATGAATTTGGATTAAATTTATTTCGAACAGATTGATATTTTTTATTAACCAAAGATTTGTATTCTTTTTGCTATTATAAAAGAGGGAATTTAAAGATTATTATATCAATCATTTGAGTATTCTTTAAAAACCTTTAAATCTTGGTAGAATTTTAAGATCTTTTCGAATTTTGATACTAATTCATAATAATAATCTATATCAGCATACTTTCTTTTAGATAACTCTCTCGCATGTGTAATTCCATTTTTATACCGCTGTATTTTTTCATCGATCACATTTTTTTTTCATTTTTGATGTAATATAAATTATAAAAATATCACGATAATATATATTAAAAAAGATTTTATCCTTAAAATGGCACTTCTTACGCTGGGATAATAGGATACATGTTTGAAGAGAATTAAGTAAGGAATCTTACATTTCCATTCCAAATTGCTTAATTGTTCAGACTTAAGGGTAATTTTAAGTTGAATGATTGTATTTTTTATAATGTTTGAATCGAGCTTACAGAAACAACCCAGTGCGAGTTATAAAAAATAGAGTAAAACTTAAACTGTTATTTTAGAGAAAGAATTCTTTCCAAATCTTCCTGTTTTAAGTTTAATAATCCTGAATCAGGTAATCTTTCTGTAAGTAAACACCAATTTTTATCATTTTTAAATACATCTTTAAATAACATTATAGCATCGTCTAGTTTTTTGTTATTTGCTAATGACACAGCAGTCCAATACTTCATTTCAAGATTATTTGGGAACATATTTAGAGCAGAATTATATTCTTTAAGTGCGTTAGTCATATTATCGTGTTCTATAGCAATATCTCCTTTATTCATATGTTCATATGCGCGATAAATCCTCAATAATCTGTCTAGTTCTTCTAAAGGCTTTTTATGATCCTCTATTCTGAGATCTATCTGCGGATCATCCCATTTATTATCAGGTTGTTCACCATCAACCACTAACAATGCAGCAGATTGCTTTCCCCTAATATCTCCTCCAGATGTTTCTGCTGCTTCTAAAGTCTTAACTATTCGCTCTGGCAAAGGTAAATCTTTATATTTTCTAAAAGCTTTTGCCATTGAGGGCCATACTTTATCAGAAAGCATCATATTTGCTTGTACAGAAAAGTTATCACCAATAATATGACCAGCATACTTTATACACTTTGATCCTGTATGTGTAGCAATGTTTCCAGTGACATCAAGAATAGCTACTTGGCGTACATCTTTTCCTTCATCATCAGAGAGTAGGATATCTATTGCGTTCTGAGGGGATTTACCTTTTTTTAAAAGTTCAAGTCCTCGCAATCCGAAAGATTTATTTACAAGTGATTGTGTAGCAACTACACCAACACCAGCTTCACCCCATGAGACAACACTACCGACTGAGAACCAGTGGCTCTGCACCCCAACACCCATTTCTCCGGTTTCCGGATCTTGTGCTACAATGGAATAGGTATGCGCGAATATTTTATTATAAGTTTGATTATATGCTACCTTCATATTTAATAGAATGGATTATGTAATAAATAAAGTTTTGTTCCTTGCCATATTTTATAAATCATTACATCAATAACTTACAATACTAATTTATAGTTCATTTATTTAAAACAAATTAGAATTAAGGAAGTTCTTATATTAATGCATAGAAAAAATAAAAGGCTTTTATAATTTAAACCTTATTAAAAATTATTACTCTAAATGAGAAGATTTCAAATGACTTATTAATTTCAAATTCTATTTCAGTTGATAAATATATATGTAAAAATACTAAAATAGAGCGAATTTTTTAAACGTATACAACCGATAATTATTTAAGTAAGTATTTGTATATGGTATATAATGCGATGGATTTTAGATGCTTGTACTCTAATTTATCTAATAAAAACAGATTTGTTCTCTAAATTCATGAATCTAACGGAATACTCCGTAGTTATTGATTCTAGTGTTTATCAAGAAGTAGTTATCAAGGGAAAGGCAGGTAGTTTTCCTGATGCAAGTACTGCCGAGATATCATTAAATAAATTTAAAATCCCAGTCATTTCTATTGATATTACCGAAGAATTAGCTCAATTTCGTGATCCTGGTGAGTCAAGCTGTTATATACTGGCAAAAGAAGAAGGTGTTTGCTTAACATCTGATGATAGGGCTTATAAAAAATTTCTAAATGCGGGACAAAAAGTAGTGAGGTTGGATTCTTTCTATTTTGAGAAATTAAATCAAAATAAATTAACAAAAGCAGAATTTATTAACATTTTAAAAAAATTAGAGTCAATAAATGCTACTAAGCCAAAATCGATTTTATTCTTTATGGAAAAACTCCAAAAAAGGAGGGGGGTTGAACAAAATGACTGATGTAGTGTCTACTAGATTAAAAAAAAAAGAAATAAAAGAATTGAATGAAATTAGTGAAAAAGAACGGATAGATCGCTCGGCATTAATGCGTAAATTTTTACTAGCCCAAATCACCGAATATAAGTTGAAAGAGGCAGGTGAAATATATCGAAAGGGATTGATAAGCTTAGCAGAAGCTGCAACATTAGCAGAAGTTTCAATATATGTAATGATGAATTATATTGAGCGAGAAAAAATTCAACAAAAAGCTTTATCTGATAAAGAAATGGAAAAAGAATTGATAAACGCTAAGAATTTATTTAAAAATATGAATAAATAGTAACTTAATTCTTCTAAGTGTGTTATTAAAACTTTTAGCAAGATTTGGAGAATCTGTAACAGATTTGTAAAACAAATTAGAATTAAGGAAGTTCTTATATTACTGCATAGAAAAAATTAAATGCTTTTATAATTTAAACCTTATTAAAAAATATTACTCTAAATGAGAAGATTTTAAATGACTACTAAATATAAAAACGAACAGTTGATGAAATTCTTAACAATCATCGGCGCGGTTGTAGGGCTATTTACGTTAATTTTTGGCCTTGCTGGATTAGAAAACTATGGTTTTGTAGGTGGCATACGAGTATTAAATGCAATCGTCACTTTCATTATCGGTATGGTTATTGTAGTTCTGACATTTTTAGTTGGACTACGGCCTGACGAGCCTCTCCCATTTCATTGGCTCGTACTCTTTATCCTTGGAGTCCTACTAATTGTTTTTGGTGCGGGGATTTGGGCATGTGTTTTGTTAATCATTGCTGGACTTATTGGGCTTATTGAAGATCTATAAAGGAAAATTTTAAAATTAAAATATTTTTTTAATTTTTTTTAATTATTTCGGTTTAAACAATCTAAATTTCAGCATTTTCCAAAAAATAGCTGACAATTTCTTCAGCAATATTAACCTTTGAAACTGTTTGTAATGCTGTAAATCCTGGAATGGAATTTACTTCTATAACGAGAAATCCATTTTTACTTTCAATAATATCTACACCAGCAATCTCCGTTTTTGTTATTCTTGCTGCTTTTATTGCTAAGTTTTCTAGTTCGTCAGAAATTTTTATTGGTTCGGGTTTGGCACCAAAATTAATATTTGTTTTCCAATTATCACTAACCCTATACATTCCCGCAATAGCCTTGTCCCCAAGAACTAAAATTCTAATATCCCTATTGTGATGTTCAATGAATTCCTGTAAATAAAAAACTTGATTAAGTTTACTTAAAGAATATATTACATTTTCAGCAAACCCCCTATCGTTTAGTCTCGTTATACCAACGCCTTTAGATCCATATAATGGTTTTATAACACAATCACCTCCCAATTCTTCAAACCCTTCTAATGCGCTATTGGGATCTTCACAAATTATTGTTTTAGGCGTTGGAATTTTGTAATTTTCTAAAAAAACAGATGTTAGAAATTTATCACTAGCAATTTCTAAGGATTCTCTAGAATTTATTAGTCTTACATTATATTCTTCTATTGCTCTTAAAATATCAAGTCTAAAAAATATTTTTTGGGTAATTGCTGCTCCAAATCCTCTTACCAAAGCTGCTCTTGGTTCAAGATTTTCAAATTGATTTTTAAACTCGATTTTGAAAGAAATGTTAACTTTCTTCAATGAAGGTATAAAATATTGAACTTTAATTTTACATTTTTCAAATTCATTTGCCAATTTCTGAACTTCTAGATCAGAAGGATTTGGAGTAATAATCATTGATTGCATTTTCATTCTCCTTTAAAAAAAATTACTTAATTAATCTATAGCACTAATTTTTAAATAAATTTAAGTTCTAATAAAATATATATGAAATCAATGGATCTTCGAGAAAACGAAAATGAAATAGAGAAATTGTCGCAAGTGCTAAGTAAAATTCAAAATCTCTATTATAAAAAAAAAGATCAACTTGAAGAATTACAATCAGAGATATCTGAATTAAGAGATATTTTAAATTTCGTAAATTCTCTTATATCAAACAAGTCTTTTCATAGTGCTGATGAGATTTACTCCAGTTCACTAACAAAAAGAGATAATGCATCTACTGAAGAACAGTATTTTGTAGAAGAAATTCCTAAAGAAAGAATTGAAGGAACAACAATAAAAAGAAAAATTTTTTCTAAAAACAAAGAAAAAGAGGGGAAATTATTATGTATCTTAAATTTCTATGATCTCGATAGAGTAGAGATTAAATTTATTGACCCTGAACATAGACTAATAAAAGAGACATCAGAAGATTTTCTTCGTATTTTTATAAAAGAAGCTCTCATTAAAATTAAAGAAACAAATCCTAATATGAGTTTGGAGTATCATTATTATAAAAATTCAGATTTGATAGATCGTATTAATATAACAAAATTAAGCTCAATTATTGAATTTGATTTAATTACAGCAAAAATCAGAGAATTATTAGCTGAAGAAATTTCTTCCGATAATTAAAAAAAAAAAATATACGTATTAATAAATATAAAAGAATTTGAAATACCATACCTAAGCTCATTATAATCATATGCAAAATATTATACTGAGATAACATATTGTTTAAATAAATTAGGAAAAATTAATTATCCATCAATTCTTATTAATTTTAACAAAATTATCATATGATGTGAATTATTCTTGGTAAAGAAAAACAAATGGTTACAAATGCCAAAAATCCACTCAAAATTTCATGACGCGAAATTAGAGAGTGTTTTAATTGAAAAAGCATCAGAATTTCTATCAGGTGAAAAAGATGAACCACCATCTTTTTTATTTCTTTCAGGAGCTTTTTTTGATGTAAAGTCGTTTGCTTATTCTGGATTGAGAGCTTGGAAGGGTGCTGTAAAGCCGTCTGCATCTAATGGTGGTAGAAGACCTGTTTTAGAAGCTACTTTTGCATCATTATCCGTGTATTTGAGTTCACTATTGGCGCTTCAATCAGACTTTTATTTTGCTTATGAGGAAATAAAGGATATTTTATTAGAAAAAAAAAGAGAAGATCTCTGGACAATCGTCTCAGAAAAATTACCGTTTATATCTATACCTCCAAAAGAAATGTATGGTTCACAAGTGTCTCCAATTTCTCCGTATTTCGTAATTAAGCAGGATGAAAGTCTTATATTAGGTGAAATATATCCATCAGCATATTTATCTCAAATTATTGAAAATATAAAAACAAGATTTTTCGTTTTTTTCCAATACCAAGGATATTCTGCTTTTGGATTTTTTAATGCTCTACCTGAACTTTCCAAATTTGGATTTGAGGATAAAGCAAGAGATTTTGGCGATGATACCACTTCAGAGAATTTAATAAAATTTTCAAAAAATGCAAAAAACATTAAAGAGATACTAATAGCACTTATTACTGCTCATAATAATGCATTTCTCGAACAATTTATTCTGGAAGACTATGAATTATTACTTAATAGATTATTAGAGGGTGAGACATAGAGAAATGGTGAATTATAGTGTTGGAGGTGTTCGGTTTTGGTAAATATAGGTTTATTAGGTGACATAAGCGTTGGAAAAACCAGTCTTCTTCGCCTTTTCGTCAGGTATTTGAAAAAAGGTGATATTGAAAAAGTAAAGGGCGGTATAAAATGTTCAGTTGTAAAAGCTGATTTTTCAGGAGAAGCTACTGTCCCTGGAGGTGACAAGGAGGATGCTCTCAATGAAAAAGAAACTAAAACGATTCATCCAAACAGAATTGTTTTTAGAGA
>SDBV01013089.1_pt1 | contig 10588 bp, 7 predicted proteins | sample 2277081 | NCBI WGS metagenome assembly SDBV01 (sample SAMN10402039, study PRJNA504765) | marine sediment metagenome | isolation source: marine sediment core GS10_PC15, 223 cmbsf | place: Arctic Ocean: Southern Knipovich Ridge | collected 2010
AATTTTCCAACTAACTTAATTGCATTTTTTTTTACGATAAAATTATCATTTAACAATAGTTTAATAAGCTCATCGTTGATTTCACTACCTAAAATTTTTAGAATTGTTATAGCGCTATTCATTAAATCCTTATTTTCTTCTTTTAAACTTAAGTTTGAAACCAGTGTTTCTAAAAGTATGAGTTTGTTTTTCTTTAATTCAGCTATAATTTCAGGATATTTTACTTCCAAGAAACTTATATCTCCAAATGAGATATTAATACTTGACAATTCTAAACCGATTAATTTTATTATATCATTTTTATGGTTTTCACGAAAATTATTATTTTTTAAAGAAGTTAATAATGATGTTATCAAAATCTCCGGGCCTAAGCTTGTTAAATGATATTTAATACTTTTTTTTATAGATTCAGTTTCGGTATCCAATTTTTTTATAAATAATGTTATTTCTGGTTCCTGAAATCTAATGTTTGTAATAGCTTTTAAAGAAACATTCTTAACCTTATTGTCTATTGAATCTTGTTCAATAACCCATTTTAGTGGGCTTAATCCCTTTTCATATTTTATTTTTCCTAATGCCTTTGCCGCGGAACATTTTATATTAACATTGTCATCTGAAATTAAAAGATTTTCTAATGTTTCATAACATTGCTTTTTCACTTCTTCTTCTGAACTAATACTAATTAATCCAAAATATTTTATTGCCTCCATTCGACGCTCATCTTTAGTATCAGTTTCTATTATTTCTGTAAGGAGATTTACAGAATTTCTTAAACCGAATTCATCACGCCGTTGGAATATTTCCTTAGGAAAAATTTTTGGTTCCAACATTATAATTTTTTTACTATTATATGATCACGATTGATTAATTTAAAACTATCGAATTCGATCACTACTTCCGAAAATCGATCAACAAATTTGAAAAAATTATCAAAACTGATCATTTATTACCTATAGGATTCAAATTAGATGAAATTCAATATTGATGTTTAAAATTGAAACTTGTGCTGGCGTTAAAAAATTCCTCAATTCAATCAACTGTGAATAAGGCAATCGCCTTACGATTTTTCTTCAAAGGCTATATGACTTTAAAATTATTGGATTATTTGATTATAAGATAAAATACTCAATTATAAATTTCAAATTACATTTTAAGTTTATAACAAAAACAAATATTTTTATTAACACAAACAGATATATGTTTTTAACATAAAAATAATAATCTCATTATAGGTTTTATTAGAGATTAAAAAATAATTAAATAAATTATTAGAACATAAAAATTATTTGAGGTGGATGTGTAAAAAAAGATGGTAAATAACCATAATCAAAGGTATGAAACAGAGAATAACGGAGAGACGGAAGAACTGCGAATAGGATATTACTGCTGCGAATGAGGTATTAATATCAAAAGGAAAATCGATTGCGACAAGTTAGTAGATTATGTAAAGGAATTAGATGAGAATATTGTAATTGCGAAGAAAAATGCATTTCTTTGAACAGAGAGCGCTCAAAACGAAATAATTGAAGACATTAAAGAAAAGAATTTAAATAGAATAGTTGCTTCGGCTTGAACTCCAAGGACACATGAGCCAATATATAGAGCTTCCATAAAAAAAACAGACTTAAGCCCATACTATTTCCAAATGGCTAATATCAGGGAACATGTTTCTTGGTGCACAGAAAAAAATGAAGATGCTTTAGAGAAAGCAAAAGTCATAGTAAAAAGTAGCATAGCTAGGGCAAAACTTTTAGACGTGGTCCCTATTAGAACCGTTCCCGTAGAACGAGCTACTTTAGTTGTTGGAGGTGGGATAGCAGGTATGAACGCTGCGCTTGATCTAGCTAATCAAGGAATTAAAGTATATCTTGTTGAAAGGAAAACAACTATAGGAGGTAGAATGGCTCAATTAGATCGAACATTTCCAACTGACGATTGTGCAATATGAATCTGTGGTCCCAAAATGCTGGAAGTCAACCGTCACGAGAATATTGATATTTTAAGCTATTCTGAAGTGAAAGAAGTTGAAGGCTATGTAGGAAATTATAATATTACGGTTGAAAAGAAGCCTCGGTATATAAATGATGATTGTAATGGATGTGGTGCATGTACTGAGGTGTGTCCAATATATACAAGCAATTATTTTGATGAACATTTAGGCGCAAGAAAAGCTATTGATATAGCCTTCGGTCAAGCTGTGCCATTTTTATATGATATAGATAGAAATGTATGTGTAGAATGCTTTAATTGTGTGGATGCTTGCGAGCTGAATGCAATTGATTTTAGTCAAGGACCCGAAGAAGTGAAGTTTAAAGTTGGCACTATTATTATTGCAACAGGGTGGGACATATATGAACCTTTTGGTGAATATGGATACGGCAAATTCGAGAATGTAATTACTGAAGTTCAATTAGAACGAATGTTAGCTCCTAATGGTCCTTTAGAGGGACATGTACATAGAATTTCGGATGAAAAAAAACCGAAGGAAATTGTTTTCATTCAATGCGTTGGAAGTAGAGAATCAGAACGAACATACTGCTCTGGAGTATGTTGTATGTTGGCTCTTAAAAATGCAAAACTGCTAAAAGAAGAATTCCCAGATGCCACTATTACTATTTGTTACATTGATATTAGAACAAATGAAAAAGGTTTTGAAGAATATTATCAACGCTCGAAAGATGTAGATATTAGAATGATACGTGGAAAAGTTGGAGAATTTATAGAAGACCCTGAAACAATGGATGTAAAAGTTCGAGTATATTCTTCCTTGACGGATGAGATAATTAATATTGATGCTGATTTAGTAGTATTGTCAAGTGCAGCCTTGCCTTCATCGGGTACTAATCAAATAGCTAAGGTTTTAAATTTAGACGTCAATCGGGATGGTTTCTTGACTGAATCGCACTTTGGTTTGATGCCACAAGAAACTAAATCAAAAGGGATTTTCATTGCTGGTTTCGCACAAGGTCCAAAGGATATTGCTTATTCAGTTTCTCAAGCACGTGCAGCAGCTAGTAAAGTGGCTGAATTGACATCGCCAGGAGAAGTTGATATTGAACTCATAATCGCTGAAGTCGAGAGAGATATTTGTATTTCATGTAATAGATGTGAAAAAGAATGTCCTAAGGGAGCGATTACAGTTGTTGATACTGAAGGGGCTATAGTGGATGAAATAAATTGCGACGGATGTGGAATATGTGTGACATGCTGTCCTACTCTAGCCATAGATCTTAGATATTATAGAGATGATCAATTATACGCTGAAATTTCAAGTATTTTAGAAGGAGGTTAAGCTAAAATGGAGAATAATCTTAATATTATAATGTTTGCATGCTTGAAATGAGGATACAGCGCAGCTGATTTGGCCGGTGTTTCTCGATTAAAATATACTCCCTCTGTAAAAATCATTAAATTGAGATGTACGGGAAGGATTGATGTGAAACACTTGTTATTTGCTATAAAATCTGGGGCTGATGGAGTAATGGTTGTTGGTTGAAGACCTAACGAGTGTCAATTCAAGAACGGCAACTTTACTGCTCAGAAACATGTGGACTTAGCTAATAGAATATTAGATCGCAGAGGTTTTGGAAGCCAAAGGATAAATCAGTACTGGTTAAGTGGCGCTGAATCGGAGAAATTAGTAAAAAGTATTGAAGATGCTGTTGAGAAAGCACATAGAGCTGGACCGAATCCGATAAAATTAACAGATACCGAGAAAGTAGGTAAAGAAAAAGAATTAAAAACTACCCCCGTAGAATGACTCCTGTAAAAAAATACTAGTTACAGGAGGACTTGCCTAGCAAAGGGAGGGGTATTAATCCATAATTAAAATTTTATAAGAAAATAATAAAAATAGAAAAATGGTTCAAATTCAAAAGGATTTTGAGTTTAAGGGTATTTCCCAAAAGGATTTAATGGAAGCTACGTATAAGGCTTCCAAGAATTTTCAAATCCGAGCTTTTTTTGAAGCAAAAGATGAGATTCTTGATGTTGGAAAATATAGTGAAGAAGAGTTTTATGAATTTTTAGATTCTATGATTGATGCTGAAACCGAGAGAAAACTTGTTTTAGAAGAACTAAAAGGTAATGATCCGCTATTTCTAGAAGAGATAGTTAAGATAGTTAAGCAATTTCCTTCCGAGAATGTAATTCGTGATATTATTTATTTAAAAGAACAGGGATATATTGAAGAGAAAATTGAAATTAAGACTAAAAAAGTTATAAAAAAAATAAAAGGGGAAGAAAAAGAAGTTGAGGTAAAGGAGTACTTCTTTAGATATCAGGTTAAAAAACTTTTTAATAATTTTATAGAACACTATTTTGAGCCTGTTTCGCTTGTATTCGAAGCAGGGACTTGCTGTCAATGTGGTTGGTGTTCTTCTATATGTCCCGTAGATGCTATTACAGTTACAGCAGACACCCTTGATATTGATGATGATATATGCATGAAATGTGGTTTGTGTTTTTCAGTTTGTCCTCGTTCATTTTCAATAGAACAAGGCCTTAAGAGTATTAAGAAACTTGATAAATCCTTAAAATTTTCAGATAAAATTAATGGTTATATTAATACTTATTCTGCATCAACAACTAATGATGAGATTAAGAAAGTACGACAAGATGGCGGTATTGTGACTGCTTTACTTGAGTACCTACTTAGGAACAAATTAGTTGATGCCATTGTCGCAGTTCAACATTCAAAAGAATTATGGAAACCAGAACCAGTGATTGTGGATAATTTGAGCGATTTATGCAAAACGAGTGGAACAAAGTACGCGAATGCCTCAACTTTAAGCATTCTTGATAAAGCAAAAAAGTATGAAAACATAGCAGTGGTAGGAGTACCTTGCATGATGAATGCCTTACAAAAAGGAGATATATTTCCAAGTGGATTACCTTTTTTTAAGAATATTAAATATAAAATTGGGCTTTTTTGTATGGAATCTTTTCCTTATGAAGGTGTACTTAACTTAATTAAGGAGCAATTTGACAAAGATTTTAATAAAGTCACCAAAATGGACATAAGTGGGGGAAAATTTATCATTTATTTGGATTCCGGAGAAGATTTAAGAATACCCCTCAAAGAGGTCAAATCCTATGCACGTAATAATTGTCATTATTGTGAAGATTTAACGTGCGATTTTGCAGATATTTCCGTAGGATCTATAGGTTCACCTAGCGGTTGGTCATCTGTAATAACTAGAACTAAAGAAGGTGAGAAGATTTATAAGGAAGCCGTTAAGAAAGGGTTAATTGAATCAAAAAAACTAAGAGATGTCAAACCCGGGCAGTTTTTATTAGAAAAAATCGCTGGAATAAAGCGAAATAATTGTAAGCCAATAATTTTAAATAATGAAAAAGAAGAAAAAGAATCTTAGAAGATTTAAAAAATCATTATGAGTGAAAAGTCTTTTCAAACTTTAATTGATGAAGTACATGAAAAAGGTATTTGCCAAGAATGTGGCGGATGTGTAAGTTTTTGCAGTTCAGCCGATTATAATATAATTGGTTTTAAGAAACCATATTCACCTCCTGAATATATAAATAAGGATAAATGCCTTGAGTGTGGAATTTGTTATTGTATTTGTCCACAAACACACTATCTAGATGAAGATTTAAATCAGATATATAAATTTGAGGATTTTTCCTCCATGCCCATGGGTCAATTTAGGGAAATTTATTCTTGTCAGGCGACCGATATGGAATTTCTAGAACATGGAACTGATGGCGGAGTAGTAAATTCTATAATTAATTATTTAATAGAAAAAGAAGTGGTAGATGGTGCAATTGTATCCAAAGTTGAAGCACCATTTTCAAGAGAAGCTATGTTTGCTACTAATAAAGAAGATCTAATTAAAGCATCAGGAACTAGTCTGGATATGTCTTCTCAATTGGATGAAATTAATAGGTTCTCTACTTATACTCACTCAATTACAGAAATAAATCATTATAAATTTAAAAAATTAGCAGTAGTTGGAACACCGTGTCAGATTTACACAATTCGTTGCATGCAGGCTTTAGGTGTAACTCCTTCTGAAAATATTGAAATTTGCTTAGGATTATTTTGCTTTGAGAATTTCCTTTTTAATAAGGTTCAAATCGAAAAATTTGAAAAAGACTTTAATATAAAAATTAAAAATATACAAAAAATAAACATAAAAGAAGATTTGATTTTAAAATTAAACGATGGAAATTCTGGGGAGCGTATAGTTCATATTCCGTTTAACCATTTAATTGATTATATGCGCCCAGCTTGTAATGCTTGTAATGATTTTTCAAATATTTTCTCAGATATTTCATTTGGGGGCATAGGATCAAAAAATAAATACACCACAGTAATAGCTCGAACTGAAAAAGGTCAAAAATTAATAAAAGAGGTAATTGACTCCGGAGTTATTAGGTGTTTAGATCTTGATAATGCCAGAAAAAATAAATTGAAAGAGCTAATAACTCAAATATCTCAAATGAAAATCAGGCGTAAAGAAAACTTTATGAAAACTGTTTAATAAGAAAATAACTTTTTAATTTCAATTAATAAATCTGATAAATATAGTTTATTAAGTTAGATCGTATAAAAATAAAGAATAATATAAATAAATACCTTTCAATATTAAGATATTAAACAAGTATTTACAATTATTATTTGATTTAAAGAACCAGAGAAAGTAGAGGACTAAAATAAAAACTGGATTGCTAAATTTATTCAAATTTTAACATAAAGAAGTGAGAATTATAACAGAAACAGAAAAGAAAGTTGGTCCAGAAAAAATTGATGATGAAATCGATGTTTATATTGATAAGATATATACAGAGAAATTACGTGATATGTTAAAGAAATGTTATCAATGTGGTCGATGCAGTGGTGTATGCCAGCTCAGTAAAGTGCAAAAATATAGACCTAGCAGGATAATTCAACAAATTTTAGAGGGTTTTGAAAATAAAATTTTAGATAGTGGTGACTTATGGGATTGTCTGACATGTAATAGCTGTCTTCAGAATTGTCCTGAAAACATTAATTTTGCAGACTTTGTAAGAATAGCGAAGTATAAAATGCGAAAATTCGCCAATCAAAATCCAGACGAATATATTGCTCATAAAGGTATTTATACTACAATCTCTGAAATTATGAGTCAATCTAATGTTCGACCAAAAAGATCTCTTGATTGGATACCTGAAAAGTGTGAAATTTCTGATAAAGGAAATATTTTATATTACGTGGGTTGTTTACCTTACTTTGGTTTTGAGTTTGAAAATTTAGAGTCTATTGCAGCTAGCACTTTACAATTAATCTGTCTACTGGAAAAGGAACCTATTGTAGTACTTAAAGATGAAATTTGTTGTGGGCATGATATTTATTGGGGTCAAGGCAAATTGGAGGCTTTTATTAAATTGGCATTGAAAAGTGTAAAAGTCTTTGAAGAAGCTGGAATTTCGACAATCATTACTGCTTGTGCTGAATGCTATAGAACTTTTAAAGTCGATTATCCAAACTTATTTGATGATTTTAATGAAAAATTTAATGTTAAGCATATAATTGAATATGTTTATGATAACTGGAAGCAAAATAAAATTAGATTTAAAAATTTTAAAGAAAAAAGTGAAAAAATTCAATTTACTTTCCATGATCCATGTCGATTGAGCAGGTTTTTACCAAAAGAAAATAATATACTTGAAAAAACTCGTGAAATTTTTAGAGAGTTCAAAAACCTGGGGTATGAATTCAAAGAAATGGCACATAATAAAGAAAATTCTCTTTGTTGCGGTGTGAGTTCATGGATGAATTGTAATGAAAAATCTAAAGCATTAAGATACAAGAGAATGCTAGAAGCTAAAGCCGCAGGAACCCTTATGGTTACTTCATGCCCAAAATGTCGTATACATTTAAAATGTCTTCAAAAAGATTATGAAAATTTTTCTTCAATTGAGATTTTGGATTTTTCTGAATTTTTGGTGGATCATATAGAACTTGTAAAAACCACGGAGGTCAGCGAATAATGGAAGGAGCTGTATTAGTTATTGGTGGTGGAATAGCCGGGATACAAACTTCTTTAGATTTAACAGAATTAGGCTTTAAAGTATATTTAGTTGAGAAAACACCCTCAATAGGAGGACGAATGTCGCAGCTTGACAAAACCTTTCCAACAAATGACTGTAGTTTATGCATCCTTGCTCCTAAGATGGTCGAAATATTCCGTAATCCCAATGTTGAACTTATGACTTATCATGAGGTGCAGAAAGTCGAAGGAGAACCAGGAAATTTTAATGTTACCGTTCTCAAGAAGCCTCGATATGTTGATGAGACACTGTGCAAAGGCTGCGGAGACTGCGCTACTAAATGCCCCAAAATCGAAGTTCCAAATATATTTGATATGAATTTAGGAAAAAGAAAATCTGTTTATATTCCATTTCCACAAGCAGTCCCTCCTATATATCTAATTGACCCTGAATTATGCTTAAAACTAACTAAAGGAGTTTGTGGTGTATGTCAAAAAGTATGCACTGTTGAAGCAATTGATTTTGAGCAAAAACCTCAAGAAATTGAAATTAATGTAGGAGCAATTGTAGTAGCCACCGGATTTGATGTGCTTGGTAATGAATTATCGTCGAGATGGGGTTATCGATATAAAAATGTTGTGGGTGCTCTAGAATATGAAAGAATTCTATGTGCTTCTGGACCTTTTGGTGGTCATGTTTTGAGGCCAAGTGATGAAATAGAACCTGAAATCATAGCATTTATCCAGTGTGCAGGATCAAGGGATCTTCATGAGAATGTTCCCTATTGTTCTAGCGTGTGTTGTATGTATACAGCAAAAGAAGCTATAATTACAAAAGAACATTCAGACCACTCACAATGTTTCGTATTTAGGCATGACATTAGAGCATACGGAAAGAACTTTTACGAATTTACACAAAGAGCACAAGAGGAATATGGGGTAAAATATTATCAGACAAAAATTAGTACTATTAAAGAGGACCCAGAAACAAATGATCTAATAATACATTACGAAGACTTAAAGACGGGAAAATTTAATGATTTTAGAGCAAATTTAGTGGTTTTAGCGACTCCACTAGTTCCATCATCGGGAACAAGAGAATTATCTAAAGTTTTGAATCTTGAATTAGATAATTATGGATTTTTTAAGGAGCAATCATATTTTAATAAATCTATGTCTTCAAAAGAAGGCATTTTTTTATGTGGCTTTTGTCAAGGACCTATGGATATTCCAGAGACAGTAGCCGATTCGAGTGGTGTGGCTTCTCAAGTTGCTTCATTACTTCATTCTGCATCATATACACAATTAAAAGAAAAAGAATATGATGAAGAAGAAAAAGAGGTACATATTTCAGACGAACCTCGAATTGGAGTACTTATTTGTCATTGTGGGATTAATATTGGTAAGTATGTAGAAATTCCTAGTGTTGCTGATTATATTAGAACGTTACCTAATGTGGTCTACTGTGAAGATAATCTTTATTCTTGTAGTTCCGATTCCCAAACAGTAATTAAAGATGTAATTAAGGAACATAATTTAAATAGATTTATTGTAGCATCATGTACTCCTAGAACTCATGAATCTCTGTTTCAAGAGACTTGCGAAGAAGCAGGATTGAATAAATATCTATTTGAAATGGTAAACATCCGCGACCAATGTTCTTGGGTCCATATGACTGAATATGAAGCGGCAACTCAAAAGGCGAAAGATCTCATAAGAATGGCAATCGCTAAATCAAGATTATTAAAACCCCTAAAAGAAGAAGAAGTTAGTATAACTCCGACTGCATTAATAATTGGTGGTGGAATCTCTGGAATGACAGCTGCATTAAATATCGCTAGTCAAGATTTTAAAACGTACATCGTTGAAAAAGAGAATAATCTCGGTGGGAATCTAAAATTCTTAAATGTCTTATATCCTGTTAATTACGAAGCACTAACATTTCTTAATGAAACCAAACTAAAAATAGAAGAGAATAAAAAAATTCATACTTTCCTTGGCGCAAAAATTAAGACCATTAAAGGTTTTATTGGAAACTATGATGTTTCTGTATTAGATGCAAAAGAAGAAATTCATGAATTAAAAATAGGAACCATTATAGTAGCAACGGGAACCTTAGAACACAAACCCCATGATTTGTTCCAGTATAAAGAGGAGAATAAGAATGTTATTACTCAATTAGAAATGGAACAGAAATTAAGAACAAAAGATAAGTCATGGCTTGATAAAATAAGTCGTATAACGACAATTTTATGTGTAAATGCGAGACAAAAGGAAGGTATTACATATTGTTCTAATGTGTGCTGTGGAAATGCTATTAAAAATATAAGTTATCTAAAAGAATTAAAACCAGATTTAGAGATTGTTGTGCTCTATAGAGACATTCAAATGGCTAAGAAGGAATATGAAGAATACTATCGTAACCGCAGAAAAGATGCAATGTTTATACGGTATGATCTTGATAATATGCCAAAAGTCATTCGAAAAAGCAAAAAACCTGAAAAATATAAGATAACAGTATTCGATACAAATTTACATGAAGAAATTGAATTTGAAACAGATCTTGTTGTATTATCAACTCCTATGGTTCCACCAGA
>SDBV01013090.1_pt1 | contig 10587 bp, 14 predicted proteins | sample 2277081 | NCBI WGS metagenome assembly SDBV01 (sample SAMN10402039, study PRJNA504765) | marine sediment metagenome | isolation source: marine sediment core GS10_PC15, 223 cmbsf | place: Arctic Ocean: Southern Knipovich Ridge | collected 2010
GAACTCACCGGTCCCGGCTGCGCATTTATTCCCGGTTGAGATACCCGAGATTTTTTGATTCTTATCCAGGGTATAGACCATGAAGGTTTCACCGCCGGCAGAGACCAGGGCATCGTAAGCCCCACCATTTTCGGCCCCGATGAAATCTAAGGCGTATTCCACCGCTTCTGGTTCCGTGACCGAAGGCGCCTTGACAAAGCTCCGGAACTTGCGTCCCGTAACCAGAAGCGGTTCGGAATCCAGGCCCAGCTCCCTGACGATCTGCTCAAAAACGGCCTTGGGATTACCTTCATGGGCTTTTAGTATAATCTTCTCGACACTGACCCTTCCGTTAGCCGGGCTGCGGGAAAGGCTGACCGCACTGATTGTTGAAGCTCCTAAACAGATACCGTGGGCCTTCTGCAAAACTAACTCCGTTACTCAATTTTAAATGAAGATACCTTCCTGATAGTAAAATGTCAATAATGTAAAGGGTTGTGGAAGTTGTCGTCAACTTTGAGAAAGATAAAAGGCGTTACTGCACAACGCGCGGCATATTAAGAAAGATCCTAAGCCTTTATTTAAAACCGGATCTTACCGGAATCCGTTTTAAAAGCAATGATTTTGGAAAACTGTTTCTGGCCGACGAAGAAGGCGCAGGGCGCGCAACGTAACACCAGGGGCATGGCACTTTACTCCTTCACGATGGGGCGGAGAGTGGGAATTGATCTTGAATACATCCGTTCGGATATAGCCAGGGACCGGATGGCCGGGCATTAATTCTCCTCTCGTGAGCTTGAAATGCTCAATAATCTACCTGAAGATGTCCGGGCCAGGGTTTTTTTCGACTGCTGGACCCACAAAGAGGCCTACCTTTAGTGCTGGCCGGCGGCATCGAGGTTCTGTCGGCCTCATCCTATCTTATAACTACTCAGCAGCTCACAGATTGGCAGGATAAGAGGGTTGAAGAAATTCAGACCCTGGTTGTTAAAGCGGACATGTACGATGCGCTCTGGTGCAGGATGTTCGATGTCCATACTATCGTCCATGCTGAAAATGCGACGGAAGAGTGGGTGAGGGAGAAGAACCTCGACCCCGATGCCTTCAAACGGGAAATAGACGAGTATTCTCTCCTGAGTAACGAGCGGGTCGATTGTCTGATTGAAGGGCTCAACGATTCGGAGAACGATCTATCAATACTTGAGATCGGGGAGATAATGGCCAATTGTTTTGATATTTCTCGAGAGGTCCAGGACCGGTACACTCTGAATAAATTTGCGCCGGGCGGTTGATGCAGTCGAAAGCGGGGTGCTTTCAATTACGTAACCATGTACAATTCCTGCATACCCGGCGACGGGGCAGGAGGCGGTATTGTGACCGCCGAAGAGAAAGCAAAGTCCCCGGGGCTTAAAGCTTTATTCAGGATCTTAAACTGGTCCGTGGCCGGGGTTGATCCGGTGGTAATGGGCGTAGGGCCCGTTGAGTCCACCCACAGGCTTTTTCCCGTTCCAAAGACGGGAAGGGCCAAAAGCCTGGATTTTAATAAAATCGACCTGATAGAGATTCATGAAGCCTTTGCTTCCCAGGTCCTGTCCGTCTTTAAGGAGAGCGAGAGAAAGTACGGCCTTAAGTGGAACCCGGATAAGGTAAATGTTTACGGCAGGTCCCTCGCCTATACCCATCCTCTGGGAGCCACGAATTTCAGGCTGCTTGCCAATTTATTGTCCAGGTTTGATTAGGATCCCTCGGCCAGGAATGCCCTGGCCGGCGGCTGCGCAGGGGGCGGGTAGGGGACCTCCTTTCTATTTGAAAGATAATAACGGTCAGGCACCTGGCTTATTTCTGACCTTATTCGTGTTATTCAGGTACTTTCGATAATCGTCAAAGGTATTCAAGTTCGAATACCACTCAGCATTTCCAATTTTTATATATCTCGTCCTTACTCGTGGAAATAAGGCGGCAACTTTTCTTTCATCTTCTAAAAGCAGTTGTCTGATTTCTTTGTATATTTCTTTTCTATACACGGCGAAGAGTGGTTCAAATTTCTCACTATCCAGTACAGGAATAACACAGTCAAAATGGGCGGCTTCATCGAGCAACCGCCTGACCAGATTAATATTGATATCCGGAATATCACAGGCAACTACAAACACTTTACTGTTTCTTGCCGCCTGTAATGAACAGGCAATTCCCATTAACGGACCCTGACCCGCTTCAGCATCCGGAACAATGTTTGCGCCAAGAAACGAATATTTTTCTCTATCATTAGCACTGATGAAGATCTCTTGAAAGTGCGGCTTAAGTTGCTTAAAAATATGCCCAATCATCGGTCGATTATCAATTGGGAGCATTGTTTTATCACATTCTGTCCTTGAGCTTTTCCCGCCTGCCAGGATAGCAGCAGATGCTTTATATAAAGTGCTCTTCGATATGACAATTTCATCATTCATGAATAGATTTTCCATTCAGCAATAATTGTCCAATAAGTAACGACTTGACATTTTTCTTTGCTAAATATAGACTGCTTCAGTCATAAAAACAATCCAGCGATTAAAAGAATGTTCTTTTTCAAGCTTGATCACTATCTGCTCAACAGGCTCCTGATTCCCAAAGCCATAGTAATAAGCATGGCCTGTAGGGTTATCTTTATTCCTTCAATTCTCGTTTTGCCAATCCCAAAGGGAATTCTCCAAAAAGGTCTGAGTGTTATCCTGAAGCTCATTATCATTGATACGGTAGTGAACGGCTTAGTCATACGGATCCCTTTTGAGGGTCAATATCCCCTGGAAAAAGAGCAAGTTTTTGCATGATACTTTATTAAGATTCAGCCGATTTGTAATCATTGACATCTTTGTACTAGCGGCTTTACTGATACCGCCGCAGTGTGGTAAATTGGACCGGCGAAATAGAATCCGAAATTGATCAACCTGGGAAAACAAGCGAAAACCGTGATAAATACTCTGATACACATTCTATATTATAGAAAGGAGAGACAAATGCTGGGCACAACGGAAATCATTATCATCGGCGGAGTAGTTCTGCTGCTGTTTGGCGCTTCTGCGATTCCAAAGTTTTTTCGCTCTATGGGGAAAGCGAAAAGTGAATTTGAAAAGGGGATCAAGGAAGCCAGGCTGGAGGAGGATGAGACTGGCAAAAAAAATCAGATTAACCATGATAAGCCAGGCGCAAGTTAATGTTGTTTACGGCTGGATTCCTCAAAGCCGTAGATAGACAGTAAAGGGTCTTAAATAAGACGGTTTCAATGATTTTATTCGAAGGGGGGAGAAATGGAAAGAAGAGAGTTTATAAGAGGCACTGTAGCAGTTAGAACAGCGGTTGCCCTGAGCGGGCCTGTTTTAAAAGCTTTTTCTAAAGGCCGGATGGAAACAGAGGCACTGGAAATAATCGAGGGTACTGAATCCGGAACCTGGAAAGCGAGCACTTGCCAGGGCTGTACTACCTGGTGTCCTGTGGAAGTATTTGTCCAGGACGGAAGGGCTGTAAAGGTGAGGGGGAACCGATACTCGAAGCAAAACGATGGCTATATATGCCCCAAGGGACATCTTGCTCTCCAACAGCGCTATGATCCGGACAGGGTTAAGGTGCCAATGAAGCGAACGAATCCGGAAAAAGGAAAAGGCATTGATCCAGGATTCGTGCCCATTACCTGGGACGAAGCGCTGGGCACGATTGCCGACAAGATGATAGAGCTGAGAAACGCAGGCGAGCCGGAAAAATTTTTGGTGATGCGCGGCAGGTACACTTATATGAGGGATATCCTGTATAGCGCTGTGCCCAAGGTGTTTGGTTCCCCTAATGGACATATCCCACAGCGCAAATTGCGCGGAAGCTGAAAAATTCGGTTCCTATTATACGGAAGGCCTCTGGGACTACCGGGACTACGATCTCAGCCGGAGCAAATACCTGCTCATCTGGGGGTGTGATCCACTCAGCAGCAACAGGATGATCCCGGCCACGATTAAGAGGTTCGGCGAACTGCTCGACCGGGCCACCGTGGCGGTAGTCGATCCCAAGTTGAGCTCATCTGCGGTCAAAGCCCATGAATGGCTGCCGGTTAAACCGGGGGAAGACGGCGCCCTGGCTTCGGCGATCGCCCATGTGATCCTGATAAGGGGTCTCTGGACCAGGGAGTTCGTCGGCGATTTCAAGGACGGTACAAACCGTTTCAAGGCCGGGAGGACGGTGGATGAGACGGCTTTAAAAGAGAAGCAGACCTACGGACTGGTGAAATGGTGGAACCTGGAGCTGAAGGACATGACCCCTGCGAGGGCGGAGAAGATCACCCTCATTGACCAAAAGCAGATTATAAGGGTGGCCGTTGGCCTGGCCAGGGCTGCCCCCCGCGCCATCGTTTGGATGGGCCCGGGAGCGGCCAGGCAGGTCAGGGGCGGCTACAGTGCCATGTCCGTGCATGCGTTGAACGGCTTGCTCGGAAGCGTCGATCACGAGGGAGGAACTTTAGCAGCCGCCAAGATCCCTGTAGATATAATTCCCAGTTACAGCGATTACCAGGATGAGCTTTCCAAGAAGCATTCCAAAATGAAGAAGATCGACCAGAGAGGGAATAAAGCATTTCCCGCCATGAACAAAGGGAAGCCCGGTTCGGGCGTTGTCACCAGCAACGTAGCCAACGCCGTTTTGAGCGAAGATCCCCATGAGATCAGGGTAGCCATCGGGTATATGAATAACTTCGTGTTTTCCTGCACCGGTGCGGAGCGCTGGGAGAAGGCCATGGGAAAAATACCCTTCTTCGCCCATATTACCACCAATGCCTCGGAAATCACCCAGTATGCCGATATCGTACTGCCGGCGGCGATCACTCAATTCTAGAAACTGGGTTTTCTCAAGACCAAGGCCAACCGGTATGCCACCGCAACGCTGGTCCAGCCGGTGGTCAAACCGCTCTGGGACCAGAAAATGGATGAGAGCGAGATCCCCTGGCTGCTGGCCAAAAAGCTGAAAGAAAAAGGGTTCCACAATCTGTTCGACTACTATGCCAATGCATTCAAGGACCCTGAGAGCGGTCAAAAGCCTGCCGATGAAGAGGAATTTACCGAAATTGCGCTGAAGATGATGACGGCTCCTCTTTGGGACGGCAAAAAGGATGTAGGTGGGGATAAGATTAACGGCTGGAAGGAGTATAAGAAGCGAGGCATGTGGAACTCCTCTCCCTACAAGTACAAATCCAGGTGGGGCAAGTTTAAGACCAGGACCAAGAAATTCGAGTTTTACAGTGAAACTCTCAAGGCGGCCTTGAAGGCTCACGCGGACAAGCACAAGACTACTATTGACGACATACTGGAAACCTGCAAATACGAGGCCAGGGGCGAGAAGGCCTTTATCCCCCACTATGAATCCCCCTACAGGTACGGCAGCCTCCAGGAATATCCTTTTACCTTCATCGACTTCAAATCGAAGCTCAACCGGGAGGGAAGGAGCGCAAACTGTACCTGGTACCACGAGTTCAAGAAGGTAGATGTAGGCCGATAAGAGATGGGAAGACGCTCTCCAGATCAATCCGTCGGATGCGGCCAGGTTGGGGATCAAAGACGGAGACAGGATCGAGGTCACTTCCGTAGCGGCCACCATAACCGCCATCGCCAGGTATTCGGAAGGGATAAGGCCCGGCACTGTAACCAAGTGCTATGGACAGGGTCATTGGGCCTACGGCCGAGTCGCCGCTGACTACAAGAATGCCCGGCCTAAAGGCGGCAATAATAACCTGTTGATGCCCGATGACTACGAACGTCTCAGCGGCAGCACGGTGAGAAACGGTGGTTTCACGGGTGTGAAGATCAGAAAGATATAATAGACAACAAGGAGGTAAAAATGCCAAAATTCGGAATGGTGATTGATTTGCAGTGTCGGATGCGGCGCCTGCGCTTTAGCCTGCAAGACGGAAAACAATACGCAGAACCGGAGGAACGGTCAGACCTTTAATTGGGCAGACTATTTGATTGAAGTTAAGGGAACATTCCCGAAAGTGAATTACACCAACAGGCCGGTACTTTGTAACCATTGCTCCAACGCTCCGTGTGTTGCCATTTGCCCGGTTACACCAAAAGCAATATTCAAAAGCGAGGACGGGATTACTCTCACCAACAACGAACGCTGCATCGGCTGCCGGCTTTGCCAGGAGGCCTGCCCCTACAGTGCCTATGACGTTGAAGAGGAAAAGGCACAGTACAGTGTCATCAGCTTCAATGATTTTGAGAAAGAAACGCCTGCTTCTTACCGGGATAGAACAGAGACCATAGCAGCAGGCACTTCCTCCGGATACGAAATGGCCAGAATGTCCGGATCTACACCGCCCCACCGTACCAGATATAAGCACAGGGATTATAGAGATGTAAGGCTCGCCGGGGTTGTTGGAAAGTGTATATTCTGCGCCCACCGGGTGCATTATGGCCAACTTCCTTACTGCGTAGAGGCCTGTCCGGCGAGGGCGCGGATTTTTAGCGATCTGGAAGATCCAAGCAGCGAGGTCAGCAAATTGCTGAAGCGATACAAGGTTACTGTCCTGAAGCCGGCGGCAGGGACAAAGCCGAATGTTTATTATATCAGGAGCTTCAAGGCAGCCAGAGCTGGATAGAGACTCTTCACAAGATGCTATGGACCTTCAAATATTAAGTGGACTCACGTATAAAAAGCAGAGGGGTGAAGCATACAGGTATTTATCGTCGTGCTTTTACTTACCCGACAAAGAATTGATCCGTAGAAGCAGACTGTTTCAAAATCTTATTGGGACATTTGACTGTGTGTGCCCTAAGGCTGTAGAGTTTGCCCTGGAAATGGATGAGGCTATACTTCAGTACAGCAATCAAGAGCTGGCGGTCGAGTATGCCAGGCTATTTGTGGGTCCTTTTGAATTGCAGGCGCCCCCGTACGGTTCCGTATACTTGGATGAAGGCCGAAGAATCATGGGGGACTCCACCATAGCGGTAAGAAAAATGTACCGCGATTCTGAGCTTAATATTAGCAATGATTTTAAAGAGCCTCCTGACCATATATCTGCCGAATTGGAGTTTATGTACTATCTTAGTTTTAAAGAATTAGAAGCTTTGGAATCACATGACGATGATCAAGCTAATTTCTTTTTAAAGAACCAGGTTGAGTTTTTAGAAAAATTTCTCTAAAGTTGGATTTCCTCTTTTAGTGGTAAAATCAGGCAGAGTACAGAGAATGATTTTTATAGATCACTCAGCAGATGCCTGCTTGAATTCGTATCCAACGATCATGAGTATCTGAAGAATAATTATGGTAAGTTCCATCGAAGCTGATCAGTCGCGATGTTTGCGAATGTGTTATAACAAAAACAGATGCTGTAAATGTCTGGAGTTTTGTTCTGTCCAGGCGATTAAGATTGATGAGCAGGGACTGACTATTAATCAGAATGACTGTACGGAATGTATGCTGTGTGCTTCTACCTGTCCCACGGATGCTCTCAGGATAAGCAGGTTCGATTTCTTGTCAATTATGGGGGAGTTAAAAAATATTCAAGAGCCGGTCATCGGCTGCGGTAAGGCTGAGGATCTGAAAACTCATCTAAAAACGGTTTGCCTCGGATTTATCTCCGAGATACATTTTGCCGTCATGTCTTTTCTTTTAGAAAAGCCCGTCCAACTTAATTTAACCGCCTGTAAGAGCTGCGTAAATGGATTTATCGTGAGTAACCTGCAAAAAAACTTGATAATATAACAAAAATATTATCAAAAAATTATTTCATTGATATAAGGCTTATTGAAAATGTGTCTGAGTTGACTTACCGCCCGGTCTCTTATACGCGCAGGTATTTTTTAAGGCCCTGAGATCTCAAGCGCTCCAAAAACCGATCAGCCTGTTGAACAGTATGGAAGAGGAAAAAAATCGGCTCATTTACACTTACAAAGCAATACCTGGGGCTATGAGCATGCTGAACAGGTCGTTCCATGAGGCGCCGGCAGCGTTAAAAAGAACGGTGTTGGAGAGTTATTACTTTGATGCTGAAGTAAATGAGAATTGCGATATGTGCTTTGCCTGTATCGGGATGTGTCCTACGGGAGCATTAAGAACCGGAGAGAATGAAAAAAAGCGTAGACTGATCTTTAACAGCTCGTTTTGTAATGGCTGTGGTTTGTGTGTCGAGTTCTGCCGGAAAAATGCTGTGGATATTACAAGGGGATATTCAGGGAACAATCCTTATCAGTATCGCATCTGTGAATCTTAGTCGAGTACAGAAAACGAACCTTATGGATTCCTGATACAAAGAGAGTAATAATGGATCTATATAAAAAAAGGCCGGCACCCATTGTTTCTATAGTTGGAAAGTCAAACAGCGGGAAAACGACTTTACTGGAGAAGTTAATCATTGAGCTGAAGAGTCGCGGGAGGAAGGTGGGCATAATAAAGCACTATGCTCACAACGGCATTGAGGTAGATAAACCTGGAAAAGATACCTGGCGGTTTGCCAGGATGGGCGCCGATGCAGTGGCCCTGGTCTCGGCTCAAAAGATGTTCCTGCTCCGAAAGGATGACAGTGAAATGTCGCTAATGACAGCTGCAGAAATGCTTGGCAGTGTAGACATTATCTTAACTGAAGGCTACAGGTGGGAAAAAATGCCGAAAATTGAGATCGTACGAAAAGCCAATGACATCGAGCTGTATTGTTCGTCTGAAGAGCTCATCGCTGTAGTAAGCGATGTTCATTTTGACGTTCAAGTTCCCTGTTTTGGGCTTAATGATATAAATGAATGGTCAGATCTGATAGAAGAGCAATTAGAAAAGAGCAGGGTGAATAGTGAAAACGAGCGGTAGTAAGAAGAATACCGCCGGCGTATACTGATAGCAGTATCCCTATTGCCTCATCTAAAATTAAACACAATGCGACATCTTGAAAAGGAATTAGCCAGGCTGGCTGCGCTGAATCGCACGGAGGAAAACCTTAATCATCTCGACGGCATCATCGGGGAAGAAGATGAGGTTGACCGCTCCCGGATCGAGGAGCTGGCTCGAATAGATTTTGCCTTTAACCGCGCCCTGGCTCTCTCCACCGGGAGCTCGTCGAGGCGATCGGGAACGCGGATGAGCTGAGCGCAGTGGAAATCATGTGCCGGATACTGGTCTACGGAGAAATGCATTTGAGGGAGGTCTTGCAAGCGGCCGGCATTATCGAACGGGCGGAGCGCGCCGGAGGCCGGCTCCATTCGGGCATCAACCTGGTCGCCACCGACAACATGGGGCGCCTAAATGTTTTGACGGCGATCTCTAATGGGTGTATAAATAGCTATGGCTGGCCAAAGCAGAGAAACCATCCTTTCTATTGACTGCGGTACCCAGAGCCTGCGGGCCCTACTTTTCAACACGCAGGGAAACCTTCTCGAAAGTGTAAAAATCGAGTATGAGCCCTACTTCAGCCTGAAACCGGGTTGGGCGGAGCAGGACCCGGAGGTCTTCTGGTCCGGTCTCTGCAAGGCCTGCCGCGGATTAAAGAAGAAGAATCGAGACGGCTTCGCTCATATTGCGGGGATCGGCGTAACGACCCAGCGGGACAGCATGATCAATGTGGACGGCGAAGGAAACCCCTTGAGGCCGGCGATCATCTGGCTTGATCAGCGCAAGGCGAAGCGGGCCTATTATCCCAAAGGAGTGATGAAGCTGGCCTACCTGGCTGTCGGTATGGACGAGGCGATTGCCAGGACCCAGGTGGACGGGAAGTGCAACTGGATCAGGCAGAACCAGCCGGAAATATGGGCAAAAACGCACAAATACCTGCAGGTATCGGGGTTTTTAAACCGCCGGCTGACCGGGAAGTTCACCGATTCAACGGCCTCCCAGATCGGGCACATCCCCTTTAATTATAAAAAGACGGCCTGGTGCAAGCAGGGGGAGCTGAACGCCCTGCTTTTTCCCGTGGAAAGAGAAAAGTGCGCCGACCTGGTGGAACCGGGCGGGCTCATCGGCCGGGTGACCAAGGAAGCTTCGGCCCGGACCGGAATGCCCGCCGGGCTTCCGGTGATCGCCTGCGGCTCGGACAAGGGATGCGAAACTCTCGGCATGGGCGTCATAAACGAGAGCATGGCCAGCCTCAGCTTCGGCACTACGGCGACCGTTCAGACCACCTCGGCGAAATACTTTGAGCCCCTCAGCTTCATGCCCGCCTATCCGGCTCCCATCCCCGGCTATTTTAATCCCGAAGTGGAGATTTTCCGGGGCTACTGGATGATCACCTGGTTCAAGAACGAGTTTGGGTACAAGGAGGTTGTCGAGGCGGAGCGGAAAGGCGTAGCCCCGGAAAGGATGTTGAACGCCCTCCTTGAGCAGTCCCCTCCAGGATCGATGGGCCTGGTGGTCCAGCCTTACTGGTCGCCGGGACTGAAATACTCCTCCGCCAAGGGCTCCATTATCGGGTTCGGTGATGTGCACAAGAGGGCCCATGTGTACAGGGCGGTCATCGAGGGACTGGCCTATGCCCTTCTCGACGGGTTCTTTCACATAGAAAAGGCGGGAAAGACAAAGATCGAGAAAGTGGGCGTCTCCGGCGGAGCTTCCCAGAGCGATGAAATATGCCAGATCTCCGCCGACATATTCAACCTTCCCCTGGTGAAGGGA
>SDBV01013091.1_pt1 | contig 10587 bp, 4 predicted proteins | sample 2277081 | NCBI WGS metagenome assembly SDBV01 (sample SAMN10402039, study PRJNA504765) | marine sediment metagenome | isolation source: marine sediment core GS10_PC15, 223 cmbsf | place: Arctic Ocean: Southern Knipovich Ridge | collected 2010
TCGGCGCCATATTGACTCTTTAATAACTCATCATGCCATGGAATATCTATATCAAATTTATTGTATGCAACCAAAGCACATCTTATTCTTTCTCTATTTCTTGATCCCTCTGATGTGCTATAAGATGAAGTATTACCTACAGAATATCCTCCATCTTTTATAAATCTTAAATTGGATTTATATTTATTCATTTGTCTAATGTAATTATTATTAGGATGCAGTTGTTCTATTAAATCCTTAAATTGTTCAATATTAATATCTGTAAGAATTATAGATTTTTGTATTGGTACGCTTGATTGTTTATCAAGAATTACTATAACTTTTTTATAATCTAAATGTACGACCTCCACATTTTTTACTGGTATTTCATTCTTCTTTTTAGTATTTTTTACCGAAGAAAATTGCTTTAATACATTTTCCACTCCGGAAAAATTAGATAAAGAATTTCTCGAAACATCTTCCTTTATTTTAAAGATCTGTTTTTCCGTAATGTTTGTTTGTTTATTCCATTCGCATAATGCTCTAATCAACAGCCACTCTGAAACAGATGATTCAATAATTCTTTCAAGAATATCTATTCGATTGGTCTTTCTTAAGGCTCTAAATATAGCAGAATGTAAAATAGGTATGTGAAAATTATTAATAATATCTTCTATTGCATTAATTCTTTTCTGAAAACCTTTTTTGTCTAATTCATCATAAAGCCATATAGCAATTTCTTTCCCTGTTATATTGTGCGGCGACAGATAAGTTTTATTTATTGAATCAAAGATCTCGCCAAAAAATTGAACAAAGCGTCCTTTACCTTTAATAAAAATTCTCATAATTCCGTTTTTTCCTGTTAACAATATATTTCCAACTATAGAATGACCTAATAAAGATGAGCTTTTGTCTAAAATAAAGTCAGAAGACTCTTTTAAAATTGATTTATAAATATTTTCTAATACAGATTCAAAAGGTAAATACGCACTTGCAAGAATAGCAGCTCGTCTTATTTCCCAATGCTTATTTTTATCACAGGCTATTTTTACAAGAAAATCTGCACTATTTATATCCTTCAAACGTCCAATTAAAGTACATAACCACATATTATATTCATCAGAATTATTGTAATTTGAATTCTTATCAATAATTTTTTCCGGTGAACTTGCCATAATAGCTTGTATGGAGACTTTTATCAGTTCTTGTTTTATCTCTTCTTTATATTTCTTTAAAAGATGTGGATAAGCCTTTTTGCAACGTCTATTAATAAAAAACAAATAAACAAAAATTCGAATAGATTCCCATGGACTATCAATTAATGAGATAAAAAAATCATTTACTTCATCACCTTCCAATTCCCCTAATGCAACCAAAAGAGGAGCAGATACAACACACTCCTTTTCACTATTTATTGTTTTATATGTTTCCCTAAATAATGTTAGAGCTCTTTTTCTTGGATATTGAGTTACTTGAATTAAATATAAATAATTCCATTTGGTAGTATTTTCTTCATCAATTTGAATAAGTTCATCGAATATTGAGTTAAATTCATCTGTGCAATATAATGAATAGAAAGCAGTTATACGTGAAGCCAAATCGTTTTTTTTATTTAATAAAATTTTACGATATTTATCAAAATCAAAGTTTTCAGGAAATAAAAATGGTAATAAGAATTGATATGATATTAATTCCTTATTTTCTTGAGATTTTTTTTCTATATATCTAATAACTCTGCTATCACCTAGTAAGAGTAATATTCTAATTGCATTATTAATTAGTATTTTATCATTTTCATTTTTTAGTATTTCTAAACATCGTTTTTTTACATTATGCTGATTTAACCAAAAGTAATATTCAAAATTATTAAGTAACACAGATTTCTGGAACAACATTTCTTTTGGATCTCCTATTGGCAAAGAGGCCAAAAACAATTTGAACGTTTCACCATTCTTAAAATAATTTGCAATAATTGATTTAATACCCCAATCTTTTATAATATTACCTGAATAATTTAATAAAAATTTTAAAACAACTTTAAGTATTTCTACATTTTTACATTTCATTAGTATCGGAGATAGTTTAAATTTTAGATTTTCAGTTTGTTTGTTAAAAAAATTAATTATCCTAATATCAAAATATGAATCAATTGATTTCATTTCTATTGATATATAATCTAATCTTGGATATCTTCCATTATCTTCATGTTTTACACCCCATATTATTAAATCATATATTCTATTTTTATCACACATCAAAATAGATTTAATAATTATCCATTCCCATTGCAACCATACAGACGGATCAGCATTTCTTTTAATTAATATTTTCATAAGTTCATCAGGAGTCGAATCGTTGGCAGTTGCTTTGATTAAGTCTGCTAATAAATAAGGATCTTTAAGACTATTATGATTCCTAAGAAGACTTAAAATATCATTTATTGTAACTAAATTATTTTTAATAATATATTGAATAATTGCAGAAAGATTTTCTCCAGTAAGAAAAGTTTTTCTCGCTAAATCATGGGCTTTTTTAATTTCTCCTGATTGTTCAAGATGCATAATAGCTGCAATTGTATTTCCCTCGGATAAATATAAATTATACAAAATTTTATTATATTTTATCTTTTTACTTTCAGGAATTAAAGTTATAAGACCTTTACGAATTGTTTCATGAAATTCATAACGATTATTTCCTATTTCATGTAATAGTCCAACATCCCGTAATTCCTGAATAGCTTCGGATATTCGATCTTCTTGAAAAATTCTTTGTGCATCACTTCCTTCAAAAGGAATAATGAAACACAAAAGTTTATCCACAGTTTCTTGTAAATAAGTGAATTTATTTTTAAAACTTTGATATCTTTCTTTATCTCTTTTTTCTAATATATCATTTGGATTACTATCTTTTACCTTAAGTAATTCCGCAAGTGATAAAGTAGATAATGTATCAGCCAAACGTGCTGGCATACCGGTTATCCTTCCAGCTGTTAAATGTGCAAAAACAAAATGTAATTTATTAACATCAGAAATTGAGGGATTCTGTAATAAATAAAGTTCTTTAAATTCTTCAAAATTAAATCCATAGAAATCTATTGTATTTGGTATTCCATAAGCTTCTCGATCATACAGGGAAATATATTTAAAAGATGATTCTTGTCCTTGAACGATTAAGGTAAATTTCTTGTTATTTGATAGTATTCTTAAAAAATCTGCCAAATCTTTTGCAAAAGTATCATTACAATATCCTTCAGTTAAATCAACCAAAGCTAAACAAGGGATATTAATTTCTGAAAAAATACCAGCCATTTCCTCAATTAAATCTTGAGATGGCGTATTGTAATTAATTATATGTTGAAATGGAGTTTTTATTTTATAGCGGAGTAAATAATAAGCGATACCTGTTAATACATCTCTAAAAGAATTATCCCTTCTTACCTCAAGATATAAAGCAATGACTTTTCCGTTAGTTTTTTTAAAATTTTCAATAATTTCTCTGGAGAAAGAAGTTTTACCAGAACCGGATACACCAATTATTTCAACTGCTCCCTGCTTAATCGCGGTATTAACATCAACTAATAAGTCTTTTCTCTTTATATAATTTTTAGGGAATTGAGGAGTGTTATGAACCAATGTCATTTTTGGCCAAACATTACAAATTTCTAATGTAAATTCTTCTTTATCTATCCAGCGATCTTTTTGAGTTGAAATATCTTGAATATACCAAAGTAAATTCCTTTTTAAGGTTTTGGATATAATATTTTTATCAAGTGCAAATCTTTCATATAGTTTTTGTTCAATTTTTTCTAAATATTCATCATCAGTTCCATAATTATCTTGTAATTCGATTCTTGATAAGATTGTTGGTAGATTTAAGTCAAAATCCTTAATTGCATTTACATAATTCTGTTCGCTCTTTTTATTAGCACCTAAATCTTTAGCTATAATTATAAAGTCTGTAAAAAAAGAAATAATATTATCCATAAATGTGTTGTCTGTACTTAAAACAGGTTTCCATCGATTTAGTGTGTTTTTATTACCACTATCAATATTATTTAGAATTTTTGATTTATCCCGAGCTAATAAATGCAATGTCTTTAGATACTCTGTAGATTCATATCTTTTATCTGTGACTAATTCTAACAATTTTTTAACAGAGGGATCTACCTGGTCTCCTAAAATCCAATATTGCTTATCTGATGTGCCTTCTATATTGTTAATTGTATTATGTAAAACCTCATGTACAATTTCAGTTAAAGACCACTTTTTATATGTTCTTTCTCCTGTTACATTTTCTCTTGGTTTCTTAATTTGAAAAAAATCTTTTATACTTTGTTCTTGATAATGTATAACAAGATCATCTTCACCTTCCGGTCTAATTTTAATGTTTTCATCAACTTCATAGAAATATTTAAGTATGAGATCCAGAATAACAATGTCTTGATATTTAAATCCTTTTAAAGCGAAAATACCTCCTGACATCCCTAAAATTTCCCCTTAAACGTTTTTTGCAAAACAGATTTCTTTAATTCTTCAAGGTCGGCTAATTTTTGTTTATAGATTTCTTCCAATCTTTTGGTTTTCATGGAGATACATTCAATTTCAGAAACAATATGTTTTTGTTTTGGTATTTTCGGAACGGGGATATATAGTTCTCTAAAGAAAGTTAAACTCAAATTAGCCCTAGCATTATTTATTTCATTATCATGTAAATGAATTACCAAGTAGGGGGAATTCAATAAAAATGTTAAATATTTGTTCAATACTAATTTTTGATTACATCTTAAAATACAGACAGCTTGGTTTATATTAGCTACAACATTACGGTCAAAAATTGCAGTCCGTCCAATTGAGGCACCAACAATATTTGTAAGGACATCTCCTATCTTGAGTATTGATTTACTATCTTTCCTATTAAATTCTTCCTCTACAAATTTTATTTTATCGTAAATCATTTTGTTTTGACCCACATTTTCACTAGTAATAAACATAACACCCGGTTTGTATACATATTTAATCCCTTGCCATTTAGGAGAAGAACCTTTTGTTATTGTTTCGCACACCTCTCCCAACTTCTTCTCCTCCCAATCCTCACCCGGATTAGTGAATATATTATTCAAATAAGAATCAAACAGCTCCTTAAAGTTCGCAAGGTTCTTCTCCGCATTTTCCTTTGCCTTATCTATTGCTGCAAAGGCTTTGTCGAGGATTTTTACTATGCGTTTTTGTTCGGGGAGGGGGGGGTGCATAATATCAATTGCATACACATCATTTCTATTAATTCCAGGCTTCACACCCTTTGCAAGTTTTTGTAGTTCCAATTTTCCTAATAAATAGTATAAGAATCTAAAATCAAATTTAATATCATCAAAGGTTACAAAATATGTAACATCTAAAGGCCAAAATTTTTCTTCTGTAATATTTATCTCTCCTGCAGAACCTTTTCTTCCAACGATTATACTTTTTCTATCATGATAATATTCATTACTTCTTGCTTTTTCTCCATTCGCCCCATAGACTGGATATTTACCTTTGACTTTCCTCTTTGATTTATCGAGGGGTTTTCCATATTCTAATTTGATGATTTCTCCAAGTTTTTTTAATACCCAATTACTTTTCATAAACTTGCCTCAAATCTGAGTGAATATAAAAAGTCTATCATTTCAATGGCAAAGTTACGAATATCTTCTTCATTATTAGTTGTAAATAAATGAGAGTATGGATTTAAAGTTTCTCTAAACTCATGTAATTTTCTTCTCTGAATTTCATCTATACAATTACATTTAAATAAACTATCAATCATTTCATTTAATTGTCCATTAATTTTATTTTCATATATCTGCTTTGCAAATATTTTTGGTAAATACAAATTTTCTAGAAATGGACGAAGGTCCGTTAAAATACAATCAGAATGGAATCTATTTATGAATCCATATATTTTTAAAAAGATTTTCTGATAATCACAAGCTATAAAATGACCAATATCAAGCTTGCTTAAATAACTAGTATTATTATTTTGTAATATCTCTAAATATTGTGTTGGAATACCAGAGAATTTAGACATCTCGACAAACTGTTTTATGAAATTTTCATAATGTGTTAGAATTATCAATTGACTTATTGTATTTAAAGATGTTTTAAAACAATTAATACTATTAAATATTCTATTATTATCAAAACTTGTAACAGGATCATCTAAAATTATAATCGTTTTCTTTTTTTCTGTATCATCTTTTAGAATGATTTTAGCCCAGAAAACTGCTAAAGAAAGAGCCCTTCTATCTGACTCACTAAATATTGTATATAATTTAGCATTAGGTATTAATTTATTATGATATTTAATTTTGATTGAATATACAGGAAAATATCCACGTCTTTCAATATCTTCTTTAAGTGTAAAATTTCTACTACCAAATATTTTAAATAATTTATTTATTTCTACAAAGTATTTTTTTATATATTCTGATTGATCAGCTTGTAATTGTTTTTCTAATTCAATAATTTCTTTATCGAGTTTGGTAACAACATTTTGTGCTTTAATATATTCTTTACATTGAGTATATAGTTCAATTCTTGCTTTTTTATATTCTAGTACTTTAATTTTATTATTAATTATTTCAATATTTTTTTGTATTTCTTTAGTATTTTTATATTTATTTTTAAATTCTTTAATTATTACAGTTATTGAATTTAATAAAACACATGTATCTTTTAATATTTTATAATATTCGCTAATTGTATTTTTAAATGTGTCTATATTAACTTCTTCGATTTTTTTATATGGAGATTTATTCTTTAATAAAGCACTTATTTTTATAGCCTTTAATATTTTGCTTTTACCTGTATTGATGCTTTCTTCATCAATTAAATTTAGATTTGCATTTATTTTTTTGAGATATGTTTGAAATTCAGAATCTTTGATTAAATTATTATATTGTGCAATATCTGCTAAACAAGTCTGCAATGTAGATTTATTGATAAAAGTTATATCCTCTAATTTCTGTATTTTAACATTAATTTCTTCTTCTATTCTTCTTATAAAAAAAATATAATTTTCATCAAAAAAATTGTTATAAAGATTTATAAGTTCTCTAGCATTACCAAGTTTTTGTCCACAAAATGGACAGTTTACTTCGTCATGATCTTTACAATAATTTAAACCTGTTTTAATCCAGTTTTCAGCATTTTCATTATTCATAAAGTTGTTTTTTAAATGCTTTTCTAGCTGTTTAAAGCTATCCTCTTTTATATTTTCATAGTTTTCAATTAATAATTTATTTATTGAATCAATAATATCAATAATATTTTCATATTTATAATCAAACTTTTTTGGTTCAGATAAATTAAGTATTTTAGAGGGCTCTTTTATTCTATCTTGCTCATTATTTAATTCTAAGTTTTTTTCTGCTATTTCTGTTTTTATTTTATCCAAATCCATATAATTAATTGGATAATTAATGAATTTTTTAATTTCAACTTCACTTTTATTTTTAACAAAATGAGGAACAGTATTGCTAAGATTTTTTTTATCATTTGTTAATCCTTGTCTTTTTGTTTTAATTTTCTCAGCAAGAATCACACCCTGTTCTCCTAATATAAATTGGGTAAAATTTTCTTTATTATTTCGTTCAATTTGTAATCCAGTGAAAAGATTTTTATGAATAAAATCAGTTCCAAATATTTCTATTTTATTTGAAACTATATTTTTATCCCAATTATCATTTTTAAAATTCAAATCACGTTCACTTTTACTCAAATCTTCAATAATAGAAATTATAACTTTTTGGTTATAATTAATTTCTGGAATAGTTTTCCTGTTTAAGATATAAGAACTATCATCATTTTTTAATGAATTAAATATTTCTGTTATTGTTGTTTTTCCATAAGTATTTAATCCATATATAAAAGTTAATTTTTCAAAACGTTTTGATCCTCCATTTTTAAAATCTGAGAAAACACCAATATTTTTTATTTCTTTAATACTTTTAATCATTGTTTTAGAAACCCCATTTTCTTTTCGATATTCCAATTTAAAACCACTTCCCATCCCTTCAGCCGGTAGTTATTTTTCCTACTCATCATTTCCCCGATTCTCAATCAAGCTCTTACTTTGCAGATAAAACTGATGCAGTTTTTCCTGTAACATCTTTTTAGAAAGAAGCTTGGTGATATATTCCGAAACTCTGATATTGCTTTTTTCGAGTTGTAATAGTTCTATCTGTTCATGCTTTCCTTCCGCGCATAAAATAAGGCCTATTGGCAGTTCTTCGTTCTCTTCCATTCCATATTTTTCCAGCCATTTCAGATAGAGCTCCATCTGTCCTCTATAGGAAGCCTTAAATTTTCCAAGTTTAAGATCGATGGCAATGAGGCGTTTTAGTTTACGATGATAAAAAAGCAAATCAAGATAAAAGTCCTCATCATCAATTATCATTCGTTTCTGTCGTTCTACAAACGCAAAACCTTTTCCAAGCTCAAGAATAAATTGCTCAATTTCTTTTAAGATTGCTTTTTCCAAATCACTTTCCTGATAAGTATCTTTAAGATTTAAGAAATCAAGAATATAAGGATTTCGGAATACTAAATCGGGACTTAGCCTGTCGTTTTCACTTAAATTTTTTAATTCAATTTTTGCCAGCTCATCAGGCTTTTTAGAAATAGCTGTCCGCTCAAATAACATTGAATCAATCTTTTTACGTAAAGTACGGACATTCCACTGTTCAATTCTACACATCTGGGCGTAAAACTCACGCTGGAGCTCATTATTTATATATATAAGATACTTAAAATGAGACCAGCTCAATTGTCTCCACAGCGTAGAGACAATCTGCTTATTAGAGAAAGTCTCTACAAAGCGGAGACAATGTCTGATTTGTTTTTCACTCCAACCTTTACCGTATTCGTTAGTTAATTGGATGGATAATGAGATAATAATCTGTTTCCCGTAGTTAGCTCTTTTATTCTTTAATATTTCATTATTTATTCTTTTACCTACATTCCAGTAAAGGATTGTTAAACCGGCATTTACTGCTTGTGCTGTTTTAGAACGTGCTTCTTCTATCAGTTGCTTTATATCTGTGTATAGGGATAGATTTATTTTTACATCATTCTTCACGAACCGTTACTCCTTTCCTTATTCTGAATTGGCGACCGACAAAAGAAAAGCCTTTTCCCAGTTCCAGTAAGAATTTTTGTAGGTTATTTATAATGGCTTTTTCCAATTCCGATTCTAAATATTTCGAATTTTCGGGTAGGCCTAAGAATTCCAGTACATATGGATCTTTTATAAAATTAAGAGAGTCTTCCTGTTTTTCATTTTGTAGCTTTAATATTTGAGAATCTTTTTGTGTAGATAACAGTCGTTGATAATACTGAGAATTTATATTGCGTTCTAAAGCCCTTGTACTCCAATTTTGGTCTTTACATTCCTTGATATAATATTGTCTTGCATCATCATTATCCACCCGCATTATTATACGATGATGAGTCCAGCTCAAATTGCTACGCAGTGCGTAGCAATTTTCAAGCTCAGGATAAGTAAGGTAAAATTGTCTAAAATTCCTGAGATTAGAATAGGAAAAGCCTTTCCCAAATTCTGCTGATAGTGCTTTTGATAGTTTCTTTAAAATACCTTCACCATAGGCTGCCCTGTTTTCTCCTTGCTGTTCCTGCTCAACAATACGTTTGCCTATTTGCCAATAGGTTTCTACCATTGCAGAATTTATGAATCTGTATGTTTTCTTTCGGGCCTCATTTAGAATAGCACGGATATCATCATAAAAAGTATTGTCAGAATTTGTCATATTTTTATTTTTCATATCAACTCTCTAATACTTTTAATCAGTTCCGCACTTTCCTTATCCAGTGCCTTAATCTCTTCCAGTATAACCTTTGGCTCCCTTAAAACAGTTTCATCTTTTTTATTGGGATTTTTTACAGACAGGTCGAATGTTTCTTCTTTTACATCCGAAATATTAACTGTCCATGAATTTTCAGAGTCCTGTTGTTTTTTCTGTAACTTTACAAATTCGGCAAGATCATTTTCATTAAGCGGATTTGTTTTTCCAAGGTTTCTGTCGAGATTAAGCTGATAAAACCAGACCTTTCTTGTGGGCCTGCCTTTTTCAAAAAACAGGACAACAGTTTTAACACCCGCACCGGTAAATGTTCCTCCCGGTAAATCAAGCACAGTATGGAGGCTGCATGCCCGGAGCAGTTCTTTTCTTAAGGAAATAGAAGCATTATCCGTATTGGAAAGAAAAGTATTTTTAATAATAACGCCTGCACGTCCCCCTGCTTTGAGCATTTTTATAAAATGCTGAAGAAACAGAAAAGCTGTTTCACCTGTTTTTATAGGAAAGTTCTGTTGTACTTCCTTACGCTCCTTTCCTCCGAAAGGAGGATTTGCAAGAATGATATCGTAACGGTCTTTTTCCTGTATATCCAGAATATTTTCTGCAAGTGTATTTGTATGTATAATGTTAGGAGCCTGCACACCATGAAGTATCATATTCATTGTACCTATGATGTAGGCAAGAGATTTTTTTTCTTTCCCGTAAAAGGTATTTTTCTGTAAGGCCTTTGCATCGCTTGTAGTAAGCTTTTTGCT
>SDBV01013093.1_pt1 | contig 10586 bp, 11 predicted proteins | sample 2277081 | NCBI WGS metagenome assembly SDBV01 (sample SAMN10402039, study PRJNA504765) | marine sediment metagenome | isolation source: marine sediment core GS10_PC15, 223 cmbsf | place: Arctic Ocean: Southern Knipovich Ridge | collected 2010
ACCTCAACAAGCTGGCCAAGGGGCTGAGTTCGGCAACACAGGCGTACAACCAGGCGATTGGAACGCTGGAGTCGCGCGTATTGGTCAGCGCCAGAAAGTTCAAGGAGCTGGGGGCCGCGGGCCCCGGCGCCGAGATCCAGGAACTCCCGCAAATTGAAACCACTCCACGTGTGTTGCAGTCACCGGAGTTGGTTGCCCCGGCCGACCCGGCTGGTCAATCGCCGGAAAACGAAGAAGAGTGAAAAAGCAGAGCCGCTTGCGGCTTGGCGGAACCCGCCTACTTGGGTGCCGCAACTTCCGTCAGCGGGCCGATGGTCAGCGTGGTTCCGATCCCTCACCGGCGAGAGAAACGTGGGCGATCACGCTCGCGGCGGGACGACCTTCTCCAACTCCGCGATCAGCGGAGGAAGGTCATCTTCGACTGTATTCCACACCAGGTCGAGATCGACGTCGAAATAGGCATGGATCAGGCGATTCCTCATGCCGACAACGTCAGTCCATGGTATCGTCGCAATCTCGGCCTGACATTCTGCCGAGATTCTCGAAGCGGCCTCGCCCATGATTTCAATACACCGAACCAGAGCGTGAACCAACATCCGGTCCCGATCCAGGTCGGTACGATGCCGCCCGGCAGCGTACGAAACAGCCTCTCGGCCCGAATCCAGCATGTGCCGCTTGCCGTACCAGGTCATGCTCTTGCATATTGGACCTCGGCGCTGCGAACCACCTCCTGGCGGAAGTACCGGCTTAGATCACCCGCTGTCCGGATGTCGGCCTTCTGTCCCAGTATTCCGGACAACTCGCGCTGAATCCCCGCAAGCCGGATCAGCCCGACCCGGGCTTCCGGCTGAAACTCCACGAGCACGTCAACGTCACTGCCAGAATGAAAATCCTCCCGCAGTACCGACCCGAAAAAAGCCAGCTTCCGGATGTGATGCCGCCGGCAGAAATCAGCAATCGCTTCCCGGTCAACAGGAATTGCTACGGGCATGTGTCGGACTCCTTGCCACTGACTATACCTGCCGAAGGACTACCCTAGCAACTGGTTTCTGGCCGAATCTCCACCGGCGCCTACTTGGGTGCCGCAACTTCCGTCAGCGGGCCGATGGTCACCGTGGTGCTGCCGGTCAGCGGGTACTTCGAGAGGACCTCCGCAAGCTGCTGCAGGGTGATGGCGGCCACCTCGTCCAGGTCGTACCGAACACTGCAATACTCGCGGCGATATACCCAGTCGAGTCCCACCGAGAACAGCCGTCCGCGCGGCCGTTCGCTGGAAAGCACGATCCGGGAGCGGAGTTTGCTCTTGGCCTGCTGAAGTTCGGCCGGCGCGACGCCGTCGGCCTCGGCCCGGCGGTAGACGTCGAATATCCGCTGCAGGTTCTCGGCCACCCGCTCCGGGGCGCAACTCATGTAGGTCATCATCAGGCCCGCGCCCTCATATTCGTAGTGGCTCAGGCCCGCATGTTCGGCCAGGCCGGGGTCGATCAGCTCCCAATACAGCCGGCTGCCCGAGTCGTCGCCCAGCACCGTGGCCAGGAGCTTCGCAGCGTAGCGGTCCTGGGCGTCGGCCGCCGGACCGGGAACCACCTGGAGCACGTATTGCTGGGTGGCGATTTCCTTGTTGAATACGTGGAATCCCTGCCGGGGCACGACCTGCTCGATGCCGCGCGAACCATCCGACGGCTCCCACCAGCCACAACGCCGCTGGGCGCCGGCGCACAAGGATTCGAAATCGATTCGTCCCGCGCCTGCCAGCACGACGTTTCCCGGACTGTAGCGCCGCCGGAAATAACCGCGCATCGCCTCTACCGACAACTCGCTGATGCTGTCGACCGTACCCAGAATACTATTGCCCAGCGCATGCGAGCCGAAGTAGGCGACTTTGCACTTCTCGTCGGCCCGAAACGGCGGCTGGTCCTCGTACATCCCGATCTCTTCGAGGATCACTTTTTTTTCGGTGTGGAAGTCCTCCTCTCGCAGCGAAGGCCGCAGGATGTCGCCCAACAGCTCCAGGGCGCGATCCTGACACTCCGGCAGCACGGCCGCGTAGTAAACCGTGTTCTCCTCGCTGGTGAAGGCGTTGTAATGAGCCCCCATCTCGTCGAACTCGCGATTGACGTCGTCGGCCGAGCGGCTGGGCGTGCCCTTGAACATCATGTGCTCGAGGAAATGGCTCACGCCCCGGCTGGCCCCATCCTCGTCGCGCGAACCGGTCTTGACGAAGAACCCCAGGGCCGTGGAATGGGCCTCGCGATTGCACTCCGCAACCACTTCCAGGCCGTTGTCCAGCGTATGGCTATGAAATTCCAAGGGGTGCCTCCAACTTTTCCGAACCGAGTGTGACCAGCGTGAAATCGCCGGGGGGATGCTCGGCCAGATAGGCGTTGATGCTCCCGGAGGTTAACTGATCGATCAATTGCTCAACTTCCTCCAGTGTGCGGGCACGGCCCAGGTGATACCAGTCGCGGGCGACGGAGGAACTTCGGGCGGCACTCGATTCCTGCTGCATGACCAGCGTGCTCTTGATGCGTGCCTTGAGCCGATCGAGTTCGTGCTCTTCGATGCCTTCGGCCAGTCTGGCCAGTTCGACCAGGATTACGTCCAGCGTTTCCTGGGCCCGGTCCGCGCTGGTTCCGGCATAACAGAAGACCGCGCCGCGGTCGAGCAGCGTGCTGTAGGCGGCATGCACGCTGTAGCAAAGGCCGCGGCGTTCGCGGACCTCGGTAAACAATCGGGCACTGGAACCGCCGCTGAGCACGCCCACGGCGCCCCAGGCCTGAAAATAATCGGGGTCGCGATACGCAGCGCTGGGGTAGGCGATGCCGATCTGGGTCTGAGTGGAATCGTACGGGAGGTGCTCGTACTTGCGGCCGGGAGGTTGCTCGACGATCCGGCAATCCGCACCCGGCTCCCAATCGCCCAGCAGGCTGCCCACCTCGGCCTTGAGCTGTTCGAAATCGAAACGGCCCGCCACGCCCAGGATGGTGCCGTTGGGCCGGTATCTCTGGTGGAAATAGGGACGGATCTCGTCGATCGTGATGGCCTCCAGGGCCTGCTGCTCCCCCTGGGCCGGCCGACCCCAGGGCCGGGGATAGTGCTGGCGGCGCAGCTCGATCATCAGCTTCTGCGACGGCTCGTCCTCCACGGCCCTGAGTTCCTGGAACATCACCAGCCGGCCGGCCTCCAACTGGTTGGCGGGGAGGTGGGCGTGGCGGAGCAGATCGGCGTAGATGGCCAGCGCGGGGGCCAGGTTTTCGGCCAGGGTGGCGCCGCTGAAACCGGTATGTGCGGGCGAGATCGACTCTTGGCGTTCCACGCCCAGGTTGTCCAGGTCGAGGATGAAGCGGCGGCTGTCGCGCGAGCCCGCCCCGCGCAAGGCCATCTCGCAGGTGAAACCGCTCAGCCCGCTGCGATCCGACGGATCGTACACGCTCCCGGCCGGCACCAGGAAGGTAAACGCGGCCGATTCCAGCGAGGCCAGCGGCTCGGCGACCAGCACCAGACCGTTGGAAAACGTATGCGAGAGGATCGATTTGCTCACGTGGGGTCCTTACGGGACGGTGTATTGTTGGCCGTTGTGAACAACGCAGGCAAGAGGTGCCTGGCCGCGAGCGGCTAGGCGTGGGCCACCTCCACGGCCTTGAAAACGGTCTTGACCATCGTGAAGCCCAGCCGGCGATAGAGCCGGATCGCGCCGTCGTTCTGGGCGGTCACCTCCAGGTAGACGCGAGTCACCCCCGCCTGGCGAAAGCCCTCCAGGGACCGGAACAGCAAGCTGGTGCCCAGTCCGGAGTCGCGATGGGCCGGCGTAATGCCCAGGTTCTGGATGGCACCCAGCCCGGCGCGGTCGCGGATCCCCTGGACAGTGCCGCAATACTCCGTCCGCCGTCGCTGCCGGGGCGTGCGCACGGCCAGCCAGGTGGCGCTGGGCAGAAAACCAGACTTTCGGGCAATCTCGCTCATCAGGCGGCGGCAGCCGGCCAGTTCGCCCAGGCAAGGGAAGACATTGGCGTCGATCTCGCTGCGAAAACTGAGATACTTCGCATCCGCAAAGGCCTCCAACAACGACTCCCCCCAGGGCATGAAACGATAGTCAGCCGGTGGGGTGGCTCGGGAGAGGTCGCAGTCGACCAGGTCGATTTCCATCCGGTAACGCTTGAAGTAGGTCAAATCCATGCGATGAGTTGCTCGAAGCCGGGGAAACGGTTTGACCCCAGGGGCCGCCAGCAGCCTGTTGAAAAAGGGTGGCACTGCTGGCTTGTCCAGCAGTGCGGAACGCGTTCTCCGGGAAAAACACTGCTGGACAACCCAGCAGTGGCGCCCAGATCCTGGGAATCCAACTTCTTCAACGGCCCGCTAGCCGATGCCACATCGCCTGAAGTAAATCTATCGACAACCGACCATCCGGTCAAATGACCCGGGCGACCGGCCCTCGCGCCGTCCCTTGCTGAGCGGGCCCTCGATTTACATCGACCGCCGGACGGAGGATGGGGGCCACTTTTTCCTCTCCCCCGTACAGCCCACAAATGTTAGAAAATCGCGAGTTTCTGCTGCCTTGCCGGAAAAAAGCGCCCAGATGTCCGTGCGAAAAGCCACCCCCTGAAGTGGTTGGGGTAGGAAGGGCTGTGATCGGGCGCGACGGTCCTTTTCGACCCTCAAGTGCCCTCGGGCAAGATTCGTATTCCAATATACGTCCCAACACGGCAAACTATAGCCCCTAAAACAGACGGATTGAGTAGATGAAACCAGAGTCTTTACGAATTGGCCGGCTGATCGCGGCCCTGCTGGGATGCCTCTGGGGCTCCGGCTGCGGCCCGGCAGGTTCCCCCACCGACGGCCGGCCCGGTTATCCGGTCAGGGCGGTCTGCACCACCGGGCAGGTTGGCGACATGCTCAGCAATATCGGCGGCCGGCACGTGGAGGTCGAGTCGTTGATGGGATCCGGAGTCGATCCGCATCTGTACAAGGCCGTTCCGGGCGACGTCCGCAAGCTGAACTCGGCCGACGTGGTCTTCTACAGCGGGCTGCACCTGGAGGGACGGCTGGCGGACCTGTTGGCCAAGCTCGCCCGACGCAAGCCGGTCCACGCGGTGACCGAGGGAATCCAGCAACTGCACCGGAAGAAAAAGGGCACGAGGGACGAATTGCTCCGGGAGGTATCCCACGGCCACTACGATCCGCACGTCTGGTTCGATGTTGCCCTCTGGGCCAGGTGTGTGGACTACGCAGCGGAGAAGTTGGCCGCCCTGGATCCGGATCACGCCCAGGATTATCGCCGCAATGCCGACGCCTACATGGCCCGACTGGCCGACTTGCACGAGTCGTGCAAGCAGCAGTTGTCCGAGATTCCCCAACGGCAGCGGGTGATGGTCACTGCCCACGACGCCTTCGGCTATTTCGGCAGAGCCTACGACGTCGAGGTGCATGGCCTGCAAGGGATCAGCACCGCAGACGAGGCCGATCTGGTCACCGCCAACAAGCTGGTCGAGATGCTGGTCGACCGAAAGATCAAGGCCGTCTTTGTCGAGAGCAGCGTTCCGCGGAGGAACATCCGCTCGCTGATCGAGGCCTGTGCCGCCCAGGGCCACAAAGTGATCGTCGGCGGCGAGCTGTTCTCCGACGCCATGGGCCGGGAGGGAACTCCCCAGGGAACGTATATCGGAATGGTCGAGCACAACGTGAAGACCATCGTCAAGGCATTGAAGTAGCTTCACATAAAGCCGCGACCGTCGGTCGCGCATGGCGACGCGAGCTTCGGTTACGAATTCGGACGCGACCGGCGGTCGCGGCTTTGTGTCGATCGACCGCCACCACACGAGTATTTTATTTCGCAACTCCGCTGGGAGGTATCCCGAGCATGTCCGCACCCCCGCTTGAAATCCACGATATGACCGTGGCCTACCATCGTAAGCCAGTTCTGTGGGACATCGATCTGACCGCCCCGGAGGGAAAGCTGATCGGCATCGTGGGCCCCAACGGGGCGGGCAAGAGCACGCTGATCAAGGCCGTGCTGGGCCTGATCCCGCTGGCCAGCGGAAAGGTCGAGTTCTACGGCCGGCCCTACGCCCGCCAGCGACACCTGGTCGGCTACATACCGCAGCGGGAATCGGTCGACTGGGACTTTCCCGTCACCGCGCTGGACGTGGTCCTGATGGGCACCTACGGCCGGCTGGGTTGGTGCCGCCGCCCCGGTGCACGAGAACGCCGCCGGGCCCAAGAGTGCCTGGCCCAGGTCGGCATGGAGCCGTTTGCGCGCCGCCAGATTCGGCAGCTCTCGGGCGGACAGCAGCAGCGGGTGTTCCTGGCCCGGACCCTGGCACAAGACGCCCAGGTCTATTTCATGGACGAGCCGTTTGCCGGCGTCGACGCGGCCACGGAACAAGCCATCGTGGGCCTGTTGAAATCGTTGAGAGAGACCGGCAAGACCGTGTTGGCCGTGCACCACGATCTGCAAACCGTGCGGGACTACTTCGACCACGTGATCCTGCTGAACATGCGGTTGATCGCAGCCGGCCCCACCAAGACCACCTTTACGCCCGAAAACCTCCACAAGACCTACGGCGGACGGCTGACCGTGCTCGACGAAGCCGCCGAAGCGGTCGGCCGCGGAGAGCCCTCACGGTGAACTACCTGACCCTGATCGCCTTGTTGGGCACCTCCCTGTTGGGAAGCGTGGCCGGTGTGCTGGGCAGCTTCGCCGTGCTGCGGCGTCGGGCGCTGCTGGGCGATCTGCTCTCCCACGCGGCCCTGCCCGGGCTCTGCCTGGCGTTCATGATCCTCGGCAGGAGCCACTTCCTGGGCATGCTGGCCGGGGCCCTCCTCACCGGGCTGGCCGGGGTGGCCCTGATGACGCTGGTCTGCCGCTGGACCCGGACCAAGGAAGACGCCGCGCTGGGAATCGTGCTGAGCACCTTCTTCGGCGGCGGCATCGTGCTCTCCTCGATCATCCAGAGCAGGCCCGGCAGCGAGCCCGCCGGACTCGAATCGTACATCTACGGTCAGGTGGTGGGCATGACCCGGGGGGACCTCTATCTGTTCGCCGGCGTCTCGGCCGCCGCGTTGCTGCTGGTCGTGCTGTTGTTCAAAGAGTTCCTACTGCTTTCCTTCGACCAGGATTTCGCCCGGGCCCAAGGTTGGCCCACCCTGGCCCTGGACATGACCATGATGGGCACGCTGGCGTTGGTCACGGTGGCCGGTCTGCCGGCGGTGGGCGTGGTGCTGATGGCCGCCATGCTGATCCTGCCCTGTGCCACCGCACGCTTCTGGGTTGACCGCCTCCGTCCGCTGTTGTTGCTCTCGGGAATTCTGGGTGGGCTGACCGGCGCCACCGGCACACTGCTCTCGGCCGGCGTGCTCAGCGACTACCTGCCCCTGGACCCCTTCAGAGTCGGCCAGGCCGGCGCCAGCCCGCCGACCGGCCCGGTAATCGTCCTCTGCGGAACGGCCATCTTCCTGTTCTCGGTCTTTTTCGCCCCCCGCCGCGGCGTGATTGCCCGGTTTTTGGCCGGGCTGCGCCTGAGATCGAAAACCGCGCGCGAAAACCTCCTGCGCACCCTCTATGAACTCAGCGAAAACCAGCTTCCAAACCTGCCGGAGATCCCCATCGACGAGTTGCTCACCCGCCGGGCGTGGAGCCGATCGCGGGCCCGCCGGCTGGCCGGTTGGCTGGTCCGCGCCGGGCTGGGACAACGGAGTCCCGGCGGAATCCGCTTGACCCAACAAGGACTGGCCGTGGCCGGGCAACTGGTCCGCGCTCACCGCCTCTGGGAACTGTTCCTCATCCAGGGCGCCGATATCGCCCCGGACCACGTCGACCGCGACGCCGACACCATCGAACACGTGCTCACGCCCGAGATAGTCGAACTCCTGGAAGCCGACCTGGCCGCCGCCGGAAAACTGCCCGGGAGAGCCGTCCCCCGCTCGCCCCATAATACCATCCATCTGCCGGATCTCGCCCACGAGCACCCCCCCAAACCCCATGCCTGACTGGTTCCAACAACTCGATCCCAATACCCGCACCGATTTCTGGGTGATCAGCATCGGCGCGATGACCAACACCGCCTGCGCCCTGTTGGGCTGTTACCTGGTGCTCAGAAGGATGAGTCTGCTGGGCGACGCCATCTCGCACGCCGTGTTGCCCGGGCTGGTCGTGGCGTTCGTGCTCTCGGGCAGCCTGAACATCGTCTACATGGGCATCGGGGCGCTGATCGTGGGACTGCTGACCACCGTGCTGGTCGAGACGCTGCACCGCCACGGCGGAGTGGCGGAGGACGCCAGCATGGGCGTGGTCTTCACTTCGTTGTTCGCCCTGGGCATAATCCTCATCAAGCGCCATGCACATGCCGTCGATCTGGACCCCGACTGCGTGCTCAACGGTGTGTTGGAGCTGGTCGAGTTCAACACCGTTTCGGTGGCCGGATACGAGCTGCCCCGGGCGCTGGTCACCATCGCCCCGGTGCTGCTGCTGAACGTGGCGTTCATCGTGCTGTTGTGGAAAGAGCTGCTCATCAGCTCGTTCGATCCGGCCCTGGCCACCGCCATGGGGCTTCGCGCCGGGGTGATCCACTATCTGCTGATGGCCCTGGTGGCGGTAACCACCGTGGCCTCGTTCGAGCAGGTCGGCTCGATCCTGGTCGTAGCCATGCTGATCGTACCCGGGGCCACCGCCCATCTGCTCTCCGACCGGCTGCGCAACATGTTGTTGATTTCCGCGGCAATCGCGGTGGCCTCGGCCGTGCTGGGCCACCTGGCGGCCGTCAAGTTCAACACCAACACCGCCGGGACGATGTCGGTCGTGGTAGGGCTGTTCTACCTCACGGCCGTCTTCTTCTCCCCTCGCTACGGCATCCTCAGCACACTGGCCCGCAACCTGCGAACCTCGCTGCGGATCGTCCGCGAGGATCTGCTGGGGATGCTCTACCGGCTCGAGGAGCTGGCCATCGAGCAACCCATCCAACGCCGCCAGGCCACCCAAGCCGTCGGCGGCGGACTGCTGGCCCGGCTGGGACTCCACTGGTTGCTTCACCGCGGCGACGCACGCATCGATCGCGGACAACTCCACCTGACCGAAACCGGCCGGCAGCAAGCCGTGCGGTTGGTCCGCTCGCACCGCCTCTGGGAAACTTACCTGGTAGAATACCTCGGCCTCCCGCTGGACCGCGTCCACGAGCCGGCCACGCGAATGGAACACTTCATCGACGAAGACCTCCAGCAGCGCCTCACCACCGAAGTCGCCGAAATAACCACCGACCCCCACGGCCGAGAAATACCCGATCCCTCATAAAGCCGCGACCGCCGGTCGCGCCGGCGGGTGGCGTAATTGACATCGGGGCTGAGCAGACGTAGAATCGAATTAAGGGGGAGCGCGGCTCAACGGAACGGTTTGCGGCATGCCAAAGCGTGTCTACATCGAGACGACAATCCCCAGCTTCTATTACACGCTGCGCACCGACACCGAGTCCGTCGCCCGCATGAATTGGACGCGCCGATGGTGGTTGGAGTACGTCGGGCAATTCAGGCTGGTATCCAGCCCGGCCGTGGTCGCCGAATTGCGCCGTGGCTCCGGCGAAACCAGGGACCAGCGGATTGCACTCCTGAAGGATGTCCCGTTGCTCGGAATCACAGGCGAGGTTGAGGACCTCGCCCAAATCTACATCGATAAGCTGGTGATGCCCGACGACCCGGCAGGCGACGCGTTACATCTGGCACTGGCCTCCTTTCACCGGGTCGACGTGCTGCTGACGTGGAATTGCCGGCATCTGGCCAACCCGAATAAAATGGATCATATTCGGATGGTGAACTACGAACTTGGCCTGCCCATGCCGCTGTTGACCACGCCCCTGAACTATCTCAGCGGAGACGAATCCGATGCCAGATGACCCAATGCCAGACGACGAAGTCACGACAATCCGACAAATCCGCCATGAGATCTCAGAAGAATGTGGGCACGACGTCCACAAAGTCGCGGCGTACTACCGCACCGTGGAAAAGGAATTGAAGCAGTCCCGCGACTTCCACTTCGAGAACGGCTCATTCCCTGCCGGATCGGAGCCGAGGATGACCGATGCCGAATCCGGAAAGTAGCCAGGCGTTACGGGAGAGATGCCGTTGTGGTGGCGGGCGGCACTGCGTTGCCGGCGGAAACTGGGGATGATGTTTCAAGCCCGCGTGGGTTTGGCGGCACCGGCTCTCAGAGGCCGACTCGGTAGAATACCTCGGCCTCCCGCTGGACCGCGTCCACGAACCGGCCACGCGGATGGAGCACTTCATTGACAAGGACCTCCAGAAGCGCCTCACCGCCGAAGTTACCGAAGCAACCACCGACCCCCACGGCCGCGCAGGACGCAGGACAGGAAAAGGGGACATCACTGATTCTTCCCGTCCTCTTCTTCTGCCGAATATCAGCCCCGCAGGTTATGCTTCAGCATGACAACGTCTCGGTGATTCTGACCGGGGTGGACAGCGCGATATGCTGAAGCATAACGTGTGCCGTGAAAAGTCGGCGATTTTCAGTGGGTGCAATTCCCACCCGGTAACTGGTCGCTCCAACCGGTAGCACCTGGGGCGGTGGACGGAGGTAACGACGT
>SDBV01013094.1_pt1 | contig 10586 bp, 9 predicted proteins | sample 2277081 | NCBI WGS metagenome assembly SDBV01 (sample SAMN10402039, study PRJNA504765) | marine sediment metagenome | isolation source: marine sediment core GS10_PC15, 223 cmbsf | place: Arctic Ocean: Southern Knipovich Ridge | collected 2010
AAGGTGGGCCTCGATCGCATCATCGTGGAGCTGGCCGGCATTCAGGACGTCAGTCGGGCCAAATCGATCATCCAGCAAACCGCCTTTCTGGAGTTCAAGATCGTCCAGGATGGCCGGGATTTCGAGTCCCGCCTTCCGGCGCTCGACAGCCTGATCGTGGCGGCCATCGGTGTGCAAGAACTCGGCGAAGAACCGGCCGCACCCGTCAGCCAGGGGATAGAAGATCTCTTCAAGCCCGATACGGCTGGGGCCGCCGCGGAGGAAGCGGCGCCGCAGCCCCGGCCGCTGACCCAGCTTCTGAACGCTTCTGGGGAGCCCGGCGTTTATCTCGTCGAGGAGCCGCAGGTGGAGACCGTCCAGCGCTACCTCGACCTTGATGTCGTGAAGACGAGGATCCCTTCCAATATCGACCTGGTTTGGGGCGCCGAAACGCGCGGGGCGGCGGGAAAGCTCTACGTTCCCCTCTACGTTCTCGACTCCGATGCTATGATCACCGGCGAGTACCTGTCGGACGCACAGGCCACCCGCGATCAACTTTACAACCAGCCGGTCGTCATCTTCCAGCTGACCCGGCAGGGCGGCCGCATCTTCGAGCGCGGCACCTCGCGCCATGTAGGGGATCGGATGGCGATCACCCTCGACGGCAAGGTGCAGGGCAACCCGCCGGTGATCCGTGAGACGATCAGTAACCGGGGTCAGATCGATCTGGGCACGGGTAGCCCGCTGAGCGATGCGCAGGACCTCGCCCTCGTGCTGCGAGCGGGTGCGCTCCCTACCCCCCTCGAGATCATCGAAGAGAGGACCGTAGGGCCCTCGCTGGGCCAGGATTCTGTCGATCAGGGCAAGAGGGCAGGCATGATCGGGGTCGTACTGGTAGTACTGGTCATGATCTGGTATTACCGGCTGGCCGGCCTGCTCGCCGTGCTCGGTTTGTCGGTGTACGTCATGATCGTGCTGGGTGGGCTCGCCGGCCTCCAGGCCACGCTAACGCTACCGGGGATCGCAGGTTTGATACTCTCGGTCGGCATGGCCGTGGACGCCAACGTGCTCATCTTCGAGCGAATACGCGAGGAGCTGGCGCTGGGGAAGACTCCCAGAACGGCGGTGGATGAGGGCTTTCAGCAGGCCCTCTCGGCGATCATCGACTCGAACCTGACGACGTTGATCACGGCGATCATCCTTTATCAGTTCGGAACTGGGCCGGTGAAGGGGTTCGCGGTGACGCTGTCGATCGGCATCATCGCCTCGTTCTTCAGCGCGGTGTTTGTGACCCGAACCTTCATGCTGGCCTGGATGGAGACCCGATCTCCCAGCGCCGAGCTCAACATATAGCACAGCGGGAGATCAGCGATGCGGTTGTTCGCTAACGCCGATTACAAGTTTCTGGAGTCCAGGAAACGGGCTTATCTTATTTCGGCAGCGATGCTGCTGATCGGCATCTTGTCGGTCACCGTCCACCTCGGGCTCAACTACGGAGTCGACTTCACCGGCGGTACGCTCCTCCAGATACACTTCAGCAGACAGGTGCAGAGCACCGGCCTGCGCACCGCATTCCTCGACGCCGGCTTCACCAACGTTCAGGTGCAGGATTTTGGCGGTGAGAACGAGTTCCTGGTGCGTCTGGCGGAGTTCACCGAAGGTGGCAATCGTGAGCTGGCCGAAAAGGTAGACGAACTTTTGAGCGGCGGGTTCGGCGGCGACTCCTTCGAGATCCTGCGCGTTGAGGCTGTGGGGCCCCGCGTCGGTGAGGAGCTCAGGCAGCGGGCGGTTTATGCCGTGTTGATCTCGTTTCTACTCACGCTCATCTACCTGGGCTTTCGCTTCGAGTGGCGGTTCGGACTGGCGGCGATCATCGCCACCTTCCACGATGTCATCATCGTGTTCGGTATCATCTCGCTGCTAAACATCGAGATCTCGCTGACCACCGTGGCGGCCATCCTCACCATCATCGGTTACTCGCTCAACGATACGATCGTCATCTTCGATCGGATCCGGGAGAACGTGAAAAAGCATCGCCGCAAGGACTACGTCGATATTCTGGACGAATCGATCAACGAAACTCTGCCCCGCACCGTGATGACCAGCGGCACGACCCTCGCCGTCTTGCTCGCGCTCGCCGTCTTCGGCGGCGCGGTCATCCGCGACATCACCGTCGTTCTCATCACCGGTGTGATCATCGGAACCTATTCTTCGATCTTCGTCGCTTCGCCAATACTGCTCGAGGTGGAGAACCGCTCCGGCGGTGTCAAACGCGCCAAGGCGGAGCCGCGCAAGCCGGCTGCGGCCCCCCGTTAGCTGTTGCGGCTGTTCGATTCACACGCTCATCTGACCGACGCCAGCTTCGCAACTGACCAGGTCGAGGTTCTGGCCAGGGCGCGAGAAGCGGGCGTCGTCGCGCTGACCACTATCGGCAGCGATCTGGCGGATGCTCGGGCTGCTATCGAGCTGGCTTCCGCATCGACCGCGCCCCGAATTTTCGCGACGGCGGGCGTTCATCCTCACGAGGCGGACTCCTGGTCCGAGGCGACGCTGAGCGCACTCGAGGAGCTGGCCGCTCGCGACGAAGTTGTAGCCATCGGCGAGACCGGCCTCGATTTTCACTATGAAAATTCGGCTCGCGAAGCTCAGATCGCTGCGTTTCGAGCTCAACTGGGCCTGGCGGAACGGGCGCGGCTGCCCGTCGTGGTTCACACCCGTGATGCCGACGCCGAGACGATCGGGCTGATCGCCGAGTTCGCGGGGCGTGTGACGGGCGTTCTACACTGCTACACTGCCGGTACACGTCTACTGGAAGTGGGGCTCGAGGCCGATTGGTACGTCTCGTTCTCCGGGATCATCACCTTCAAGAGCTATCATGATGAGGAACATATCCGGCGCGTGCCCTCGGGACGGCTTCTGGCAGAGACCGACAGTCCGTACCTGGCTCCCGTGCCACGGCGCGGGGCTCGCAATGAACCGGCCTTCGTCGCTCACGTGGTGAGTCGGATGGCGGAAGTCAGAGGTGAGGAACCTGCCGCCGTTGCCCGGTCGACGTATGAGAACGCCTGCCGCTTCTATGGTCTCAGTTCAGCAGGGTCGGTGCCGGTCACCACCGTGATCCCATCGTAAACTTGATACCCCGTGAGCCCGCGGATAGCTTCGCAGACATGCAGCGTCGAATTCGCATCCTTCCCGACCACGTCGCCAATCAGATAGCCGCTGGTGAAGTCGTCGAACGCCCCGCGTCAGCGATCAAAGAACTCCTCGAGAACGCACTGGATGCCCACGCAACCCGCATCGATATCGAGGTACGCAACGGTGGCAAGACGGAGTTGCGCGTCGCGGATGATGGCCACGGGATGATTCGCGACGACGCGCTGTTGGCCATAGACCGCCATGCGACCTCGAAGATCACCGAAGAGGCCGATCTGCGCTCGATCACAACCCTCGGCTTCCGTGGCGAGGCGCTGCCATCCATCGCAGCGGTGTCGCGCTTCGAGCTGGAAACGGCTCCCTCCGATGGGCCGGGCACCCGGGTGAAGATCAATGGTGGCCGGGTGGTCGCCGTCGATGAGGTCGCGCGACGCCCGGGGACGACTGTGAGCGTTAAGTCGCTCTTCTTCAATCTGCCGGTGCGAGCGAAATTCTTGCGCTCTGCTGCTGCCGAGACCCGGGCGATCTCCGAGGTGGTGACCAGCCTGGCGCTGGCCCATCCCGGCACCGCGTTCAGGCTGAACTCCAATCAGCGCGAGCTGTTGGACCTGCCAGCGGTCGATGATCTCGCCTCTCGGGTCGCCGCCATCTGGGGAGACGAATTGGCGGCGCAGATGCTGCCGCTCGATTCGTCCCGCGGCCCCATTCGCGTCGCCGGGCTCATCCAGCGCCCCGCGGATACGCGACCCGGTACACGCCGAGCCTACCTTTTCGTCAACGGCCGACCCTTTGTAGACCGCTTCGTGGTACGTGCTGCTGAGGACGGCTATCGAACCACCATCCCGGTGGGGCATCGGCCGACTCTCTTCCTTTTCATCCACCTGGCGCCGGATCTCGTGGACGTGAACGTCCACCCGGCGAAGGCGGAGGTCCGCTTCCGCGACAAGATCGGCCTGGAGAAGGCGGTGGCGGGGGCCGTGCGATCGGCGCTGGAGGGTATTGAGAGCACGCCGGCGATCGGCTCGGCCGCGGTCGAGCAACTCCTCGCCAGCCAGCGGCCAGAACGGCCCTGGCGACATGTGCCCCCCCCCCAGGGGCCGGCAGCCGGTCAGATGGCGCTTTTCGTGTCCGGCGATATGGAGGCAGAGGTTTCGGTAGGGGAGGACCTGGCGGACGCGCGACCGGGATCGATGTGGCAACTTCACAACTCTTATATCTTGTCGGAGACTCGGGGCGGACTGATCATCGTCGATCAGCACTCGGCGCACGAGCGCGTGCTGTTCGAGCGCATCATGAAAGATTTCGAAGCTGGCGTCGTCGAATCGCAGCGGCTCTTGTTCCCGCTCACGATCCGGCTGTCTACTTCTGAGTTTCAGGCGGTGGAGGAGCTGGCCGGCTTCCTGGTGCGTACCGGCTTCGAGTTCGAGCCGTTCGGCAAGAACACTGTGATCATCAACGCCGTCCCGAGCCCGCACCCCCGGTTCGAGGCCGAGCGCTGCTTTCGCGAGATGGTTTCGGAGCTCGCCAACGGCTCTCCCCTCGTCGACACGGCACACAACCAGCACGAGCGGGTGGCGATGTCATTCGCGTGCAAGGCGGCGATCAAAGCCGGGCAGACTCTCTCCGAAGCCGAGATGGCCGAACTGTTCGACAAGTTGTTCGCCACCGAGTTGCCAGGCCACGACGTTCACGGTCGACCCACCATTTTACGGCTTTCCCTCGAGGAGCTGGGGCGACGCTTTGGCCGCGCTTGAGTTAAGATTCCTGAGGATCGAATATCGAATCGACTGTTACCTCGATCTTCAACACTCATGAATCATGAATCGACCGGTCCTTCGATATTCTACGCTCTATGATCAGCATTCCGAATGTGTGATATCATCATCATCGCCGGCCCTACCGGGACGGGTAAGACCGAGCTCGCCGTCGAGGTGGCCGAGCGCCTCGATGGTGAAATCGTCTCCGCCGACTCGCGGCAGGTCTATCGCCGTCTCGAGATCGGCACGGCGAAACCGCCGGCCGAACTGCGCCGCCGCGTGCCCCACTTCGGCCTCGATCTCATCAGCCTGGACGAGAGTTATAGCGCCGGGCGCTTTGCCCTCGACGCACGTGAGTGGATAGCCGCGATACGCGGGCGCGGCCGGGTGCCTATCCTGGCCGGTGGAACTGGCTTCTTCATCAAGGCGCTAATCGAGCCCCTGGCGCCCCAGCCGGAAAGCGGCGCGAGTGAGCTTCCACGGTTGCGCCAGGCGCTCGCCCGCCTTTCGCTCCCCGAGCTCAAGGCCTGGTTGGAACGACTGGATCCGAGACGCGCCGCGCAACTGGCGGCGGAGGGAGGGCCGCAAAGGGTCGCGCGCTCGCTCGAGGTCACCCTATCCTCGGGCCGGCCCCACTCCTGGTGGCTCGAACAACCGGCAGCCGCCCGGCGGCTCTCCGCTAGCGTTTTCTGCCTCGCGCTGCCCCGCGAGGCGATCTATCGGCGCACCGACGCGCGCTTCGAGAAGATGATGGAGACGGGGCTGTTGAACGAGGTTCGCGAGTTGATGGCTGATTTCCCGAGTAGCGCACCGGGTCTGAAGACGTTGGGCTACGCCGAGCTCATCACGCATCTGGAGGGAGCGCTGTCGCTGGAAGAGGCGGTCAGCGAAGCGAAGCGGAACACGCGCCGCTATGCGCGCCGCCAGCTCACATGGTTCAGGCACCAGCTGCCAGAAGATGCGGTATGGCTCGACGCCCAGCTGTCGGTCAGCGTGTTGGCGGAGCGGATCGCTGCGAGCTGGACGGAGATGGACGAGCCCGCCTCTGGCTCGAGGCCCAACTCACCTATAGCTTCCGGCGGCTGAGATGAAGATAGGTATCGCTTGTTATCCGACTTACGGTGGCAGTGGAGCCGTGGCTACCGAGTTGGGAGTGCGGCTCGCCGAGCGCGGGCACGAAGTGCACTTCGTGTCGTACGCCCATCCGTTCCGGCTGCCCCGCTTCTTGAAGAACACGTACTTCCATGAAGTCAAAGTCTCCCGCTATCCCCTGTTCGACTATCCTCCTTACTCTTTGGCTTCGACCGTCGCGATGCACGAAGTGGCGACCCAGAGGGGACTCGATCTGTTTCATGTTCACTACGCCGTCCCCCACGCGACCTCCGCCTGGATGGCCAAGCAGATGCTCGACGACCCCGATGATCTCAAGGTCGTTACCACGCTACACGGCACCGATATCACGCTCGTCGGCCAGGACCCCTCTTACCGCTCCATCGTCAAATTCTCCATCGAGCGGTCCGATGCGCTCACCGCCGTGTCCGAGTACCTGAAGCGGGAGACCATCGCCCGCTTCGGCTGTACCGGCTGCGATGTCCAGGTCATACCCAATTTCGTCGATAGTCGGATCTTCGATCGATCGACTTACAACGGCCAGCACGATGCACTGGCTCATCCGGACGAGAAGGTTCTGATGCACATCTCCAACTTCCGGCCGGTGAAACGCGTGCTCGACGTCGTACGCAGCGCGGCGCTCATCATGAAGAAGCTGCCGGCACGGCTCGTGTTCGTCGGCGACGGACCCGACCGACATAAGGCGGAGGAAGAGGCTCGTCGACTCGGTATCGAAGGCCGAGTGCTGTTCCTCGGTAAGCAGGAATCGGTGGCGGAGCTCCTCTCCGCCGCAGATCTCTTCCTGCTGCCCAGCGAATCCGAGTCGTTCGGGCTGTCGGCGCTGGAAGCGCTGGCCTGCGAGGTGCCGGTCGTCGGCACGCGTTGCGGTGGCTTGCTCGAGCTATTGGACGAAGAGACCGGCAGGATGCTACCGGTGGGCGATTACGAAGGGATGGCCGATGCTGCGCTCGAGATCCTCGGCGATGAAGAGCTCTGGGCCCGAATGGGGGCTGCAGGCCGCCGGCTCGCTATGGAGAAGTACGCCCCTGGACGTGTGATTCCCCTTTATGAGTCCCTGTACGAGCGCGTGCTCAACGGCTGATGCACCTGCTCCAGGCCATCGCCCTGGGAATCGTACAGGGGCTGACCGAATTCTTCCCCGTCTCCAGCTCCGGACACCTCGTCCTCGCCCAGGACCTGCTTGGCATCGATACACCTGGAATGTCGTTCGAAGTGCTCGTGCACCTGGCGACCGTCGCCGCCATCCTGGTCGTTTACCGCCGGCGAATCGTTCGCCTCTTCTTGGAAGCGGCGAGCGGCGATCGCAACGCGAACGGGTATATAGCGAAACTGATTCTGGCCTCGGTCCCGGTTGCGGTGATCGGTCTCGCCTTCGGCGACGCGATCGCCGGCGCCTTCGATTCCCCGCAGCTGGTGGCCTTCAACCTCCTGGCGACTGGTGGTATCATCTTTTCGACGCGCTGGCTGGTCACGATCGCCCGGCGGCCCGCCCCCGCCCCCACCTGGAGGGGCGCGGCTGGGATCGGTGTCGCACAGGCCGTAGCCCTGCTGCCGGGCATATCTCGTTCTGGCGCTACGGTGGCGGTTGCCCTGGCGGACCGCACAGAACGCGCGGCCGCGGCGGAGTTCAGCTTTCTGCTCTCGATTCCAGCGATACTCGGCGCGTCGGCCCTCGAGTTGCCGGCGATTCTCGACCATGGTTTGGGTCTCGGGGCAACAGCAGTGATCGGGGCCGCGTCCAGCGCTTTTCTGGCGGCGATCGCCGCGATCGTGTTATTCGTACGCTGGCTGCGCATTGGGCGCCTCCACTTCTTTGCGTACTATTGTTGGCTCGTGGGTGGCGGCTACCTGCTGTACAAGGCGATCGTTAGCTAACCTCGAGGTCACTAGCGTGGACGCGGTCCTCAGCTCTCAGGTCCGACATAATATCGCCGAGGCGCTCGCCGAGGATGTGGGCGCTGGCGACTGGACGACCCGCTACTGCGTCGATGGCAGCACCCAGGCGGAAGCCAGAATCATCGCCCGGTCGCCAGGCATCATCGCCGGCCTCGAGGCGGCGGCCGAGGTCTTTCGTCAGCTGGGTGGAACGGAAATGAAGCCTGGGCTAGCCACGGGTGACCGGGTGGCGGCGGGAGCTGAAGTGGCGCGCGTAGTGGGAGTGGCCCGGGACATCCTCACGGGCGAGCGTGTGGCGCTGAACTTCCTCGGGCACCTGTCGGGCGTGGCCACGCTGACGCGGCGGTTCGTCGATGCGATCCAGGGGACCCGCACGCGAGTCACCGACACCCGGAAGACTACACCGCTTTGGAGGGAGCTGGAGCGGGCGGCGTCGCGAGCCGGCGGTGCGGTCAACCATCGATCCGGCCTTGATGAGATGATTCTGATCAAAGAGAATCATCTGGCTTGCACGGGTTCGGCTGCCGCCGCGATAGCCCGGGTACGCGCCTCGAACGACAGGAAGCTGAAGGTCGAGATCGAGACGAAGGACCTGGACGAGGTGCGAGAGGTGTTGGCGGCGGGCGTCGATCGAATCATGCTGGACAACATGGACCCGGCGACGGCCCGTGCGGCGGTGGAGATCATCCGCGCGGACGGGTCGAAAGTGGAGATCGAGGCATCGGGTGGCATCACCCTCGACACAGTGCTCGCGTACGCCGAGGCGGGGGTAGACTATGTTTCCGTCGGCGCTTTGACGCATTCGGCGCCGACTCTTGACCTTACCTTGCTGCTAACAGTTTTGCCGTGAATCGCATCGTTTCGCGTTGGGATGGTGAGACGCTTCAGGCGCTCAAGGAGCGCTGGGACCGGCCGCACCTCCATATCTACTCCGAGGTGGATAGTACTAACGAGCGCGCCCGAGAGCTCGCCGAGGGCAATGCGCCTGCCGGTACCATCGTACTCGCTGACATGCAGGTGCAGGGGAGGGGGCTCGCCGGCAGGCGCTGGCACTCGCCGAAAGGCGTCGGTCTTTATCTATCGCTGATTCTGAGGCCGGCTATGCTGCCCAACCCTACTTTGCTTCCGCTGCTCGCCGGGCTGGGCATAGCCCGTGCCGTGCGCCGGCTCGTCCCGAAAGCAGACGTTGCCATGAAGTGGCCCAACGATCTGATCGTCAATGACAGGAAAGCTGGCGGCGCCCTCAGCGAGGCGAGCTTTCAGGGCGAGCGCCCCAACTATGTCGTGCTCGGGGTCGGGATCAACGTGAACCACCAGCCCGAAGACTTTCCCCCCGAGCTGCGAGCCGTCGCGATCTCGCTGGCCGAAGCGGCCGGCGACACTATCTCGCGACTCGCCCTCGCCGATCTCGTCCTGGGTGAGATCGAGGAGCGCTGCGCTCAGCCGCCGGAGAATCTCGATAGCGAGCAGCTGCGCGAGTTCGACGAATACGATTGGCTCCGCGATCGACGCTGCTCCGTCGAATCCACTCGCGACGGCGCGCGCCAACACGGCGCCGCCGTTGGGATCGCCCCCGATGGTGCGCTCCTCTTCCGACCCGACAAAGGTGCCCTGCGGCGCGTGACGACCGAGAGGATCGTCGCCGAAGAGCTGCCGCTCCCTGACTTCTGACATGACGACTCCCCTGCTCGCCATCGACGTCGGTAATACCGAGATGGTGGTTGGTCTCTTTCACGATCGGCAGCTCCTCCACCACTGGAGAATCTCCACCGACGTGCGAAAGACACCCGACGAGTTTGCCCATCTCCTCGGCCGCCTACCCGCCGATGCAGGCATCGACGGAGAGATCCGTGGCATCATCGGATCCGTCGTGCCGCCCATCGAGCCGATCCTCATTCGCGGGTTCTATCGTGCTTTCGGCCGCGAGGCGCGGCTGGTTAACGATCCCAAGAGCCTCACCCGTCCCCACGCCAGCTCGCCCATCAGTCTCGATGTGGAGGATCCCTCCAGTGTCGGTGCCGATCGTGTCGTCAATACTCTGGCTGCTACGATTCGCTTCGGCGTCGACGTGATCATCGTCGATATGGGGACCGCGACCAACTTCGACTGTATCACGGCGGAAGGTACCTTTGTCGGCGGTGTCATTTCACCCGGCCCGCGCGCCGGGATGGAAGGCCTGGCCCACCGCGCACGCAAGCTGCCCTATATCGAGCTCGTTCCGCCTGAAGGCGTCATCGGACGCCGCACCGAGACTTGCCTGCGATCCGGCTGCTTCTATGCGATCGTGGATGCAATCGATGGGATGGTGCGGAGGATCAAGGAAGAGTGGGCGCGCCCCAACCCTCTGGTGATCGCCGCCGGGGGGCTCGCGGCGCTCATCGCGCCTCACTGCGCTTCCGTCGACTTCATCGAGCCCTACCTGACCCTCTACGGACTGGAGATCGCCGATCGGCTCCTCGATGCGCGCCTCTAGCAGCGCTCGCCCCCCAAAAGCTACTTTCGCGGCTCGGCGACCCGGTTGATTTTCGAGCGGATCGTTTCGTAGGCCCGTTCCGCCGTCTCCGGACTCACCAGTCTCACGATGAAATAGACTAGCGCCAGGAAGAAGGCCAGCTTCACTATTGCGATCACCAGTGCAGCCAGCAGACCCACCACCGGTATTACCAGAGC
>SDBV01013095.1_pt1 | contig 10586 bp, 7 predicted proteins | sample 2277081 | NCBI WGS metagenome assembly SDBV01 (sample SAMN10402039, study PRJNA504765) | marine sediment metagenome | isolation source: marine sediment core GS10_PC15, 223 cmbsf | place: Arctic Ocean: Southern Knipovich Ridge | collected 2010
CTTGTTCACCTAAAAAGTGATGCGTGTTTTATTTGCTTTATCACCTTTAAGATACACATTAACAGATGGTTAAACAAGACTTTTTTCTGAATTTAATTCGCAAATCGCTCAGTCTAGGTAATATAAATTAAAACCACACTCAGGTTTATATACAAGTAATGAAAGAAAAGATTGACAGGGATATATTAGCAAGGTATGTGAATGGTGAATTCACGTCTGACGATGAAAAATACATGGAAGGTGTTTTTTGTGATGACAATTATGAGCTCCAGGAAATATTCAAATCAGATTGGTTAGAGATAAACAAGAATGATAACCTGGAAGAGCGTAAATTAGATCACATTCTTCATAGGCTTTATTACAAAATAAATCATAATAGTAAAAAGAACAGAAAGGGGAGATTGGTTTCACTTTGGAAAACATATTCAAGAGCTGCTGCTGTGCTATTATTTCCACTAATGCTTGCTTATGCCATTTATAACCAGGTAGAAATCAAGCAAATTGATAAAGAAATATCCTATGCCGAGATTAATGCTCCTCTTGGTTCAAGGGTCAAATTCAGTCTTCCCGATGGAAGTAGTGGCTGGCTAAATAGTGCTTCCACACTAAAATACCCCATTCAATTTACAGACTCAAGAGATGTAGAACTTTCCGGCGAAGCATTTTTTAATATTAAAAAGAATAAAAGCAAACCATTTAATGTAAAAGCCTCAGGCCTGAATATTTCTGTTCTGGGAACAAAATTTAATGTTGCCGCCTACAAAGATGATAAAAATGTGGACATCGTATTGGAATCAGGAAAGGTAAGATTAAATCATATAGGGAGTAAAAAATTCATATACATGGAACCCAATGAAAGGGTACTCTATAAGAAAAGTGATAAAAAGGTATTGAGTAAAACTAAAGTAATCTCAGAAAAATATTCTTCATGGATAGAAGGAAAGCTGATTTTCAGAAATGATCACATAGAAGAAGTTGCGAGAAGACTTGAAAGATGGTACAATGTTGATATTGTTGTTAACAAGGTCGCTAAGGCTAATTTTAGATTAAGAGCAACCTTTGAAGACGAAAAAATAGAGGAAGTGATGAGGTTGCTTAAATTAACTTTCCCTATTGATTATAAAATTGAAAAAAGAAGAAAAGATGCTGATGGCAAATTTGAAAAGAAAAAAATTATCATAAATGTTAAATAAAACTATATAAACCAAAAAAATAAAATGGCCTATGATATAAAATAAAAAGTACTGTAAAAAAACAGGAAAACGTTAGAGCCGCTTTCCTGTAAGATTTAGTAGTTGAAAATACTTTAAAACTAATTTACCCACTAAAACAAAGTAAAGTTATGGAAAAAAAATTTAATAAGGGGAAAATCACCCACCCTCTTTTAACTAAGATTATTAGAGTTATGAAAATTACTACACTATTGATCGTGTTTGGAATTGCAAATATAATGGCTTCTAACTCCTACAGCCAGAAGGCTAAGATTTCAATTAATATGACTGATGCCACCCTTGAACTGGTTTTAGATGAGATTGAGAATCAAAGTGAATTTTATTTCCTTTTCAATCAAAAACTTATTGACGTCAAAAGGAAAGTCCGGATCAATGCAAAGAGTCAAAAAATTGAAAAAGTTCTGGATAAACTCTTTGTTGGAACTAACGTGAATTACGTTGTCTTTGACAGGCAAATTGTACTTACAACAACCTCAACTAATGATGTTTTACGGGAAATAAATCCAGCATTTTCCAGAGGAATCTATATGCCTGGACAAGCGAATATTCAAAATGGGATATCTCTCAATCAGGAAAAATCAGTAACTGGAAAAGTGACCTCAGCCGAAGATGAATCCGGTCTCCCCGGTGTCAACGTTATTGTAAAAGGAACTTCACAGGGAACGGTTACAGATGTGGAGGGCAATTATAATCTTAATGTTCCTGATGAGAACTCGGTGTTGGTTTTTAGTTCGGTGGGTTTTATAAAGGAAGAGGTAATTGTAGGATCCCAGGCAGTAATAAGTATTAGTATGTCTCCTGATGTTACAGCGCTTGATGAAATCGTGGTCATAGGCTACGGTACTGTTAAAAAAAGTGACTTAACAGGGTCTGTTTCACAAATCAAAACTGATTTACTGGAAGCTGTACCGGTATTTAACATGGAACAAGCACTAAAAATGGGTGCTGCCGGTGTCAGGGTATCGCAAAATTCAGGTACACCTGGTGGTAGAATTGAGGTCCGTATTCGTGGAGCAAACTCTATGATTGGTGATAACCAACCTTTATATGTAGTGGATGGATTCCCGGTTACGGGTGGAATTGATTTCCTGAATCCTTCCGACATCGAATCAGTTGATATTTTAAAAGACGCCTCAGCTACCGCTATTTACGGTTCAAGAGGTGCAAATGGCGTTGTGATAATCACTTCAAAAAGAGGGAAACAGGGGCAAAAAAGTAAAATCGAATTTAATAGTTACTTCGGTATGCAGGAAGCAGTTAACCGTTACGATTTGCTTGATGCAAGAGAATATGCCATTATAGCCAATGAATGGCTAAAGAACGAGGGACTTACTCCATATTTTCAACCTGATCAGGTTGAAAATCCAGGTACGGACTGGTGGGATGCAGTTTTCAGTCCAGCACCCATTCAAACCCATACACTTACATTTTCTGGAAGCTCGGAAAAAACCAGGTATTCTTTTTCCGGAAATTATTTTGACCAGGTAGGAATAATCGAGAATTCCGGAGTTAGAAGAGGATCGATTAGGCTTAACCTTGATCATGATTTAAAAAGCTGGCTTAAAATGGGAGTGAACCTTCAAGCAGGAAGAAGGGATCGAAATTCTGTCCCAGTCGATAATGGATTTCGTGGTAGTAACTCGATTATGTCAGGAGCAGCTTCAGCTCCACCGACACTTCCGCTTTACGATGAAAATGGCTTGCCTACACAAATTGAACAGGCATACAACTTTGGATCTGCCGATATGCGGAATCCTTTGATCTATACCGTAAGAAAAAACAACTCTTTCGTGAATAGTATTCTGGGAAATGTAACCTTTGATATAGAATTTACTCCTCATTTATCGTTCAGAGCTCTGCTGGGAACAGAATACGAACATACTATTGGTCAAGGATTTACGCCCATTATATACCCCAGTGACCGTGGTTCAGCAAGTGAATCTAATTCATATAGAAATTCATTCTTGAGTGAAAATATATTAACCTATTCAAATACATTCAATGAAAATCATAGTTTGAATGTCATTGGCGGATATACCTACCAAACTAATGAATTTCGTAATTCATCAATAGGTGTAAGTGGATTTGCAAATAATACGACTGAAAATTACGATTTATCGGCTGCTGAAACTATTGGCAACCCAAGTTCAAGCTATGCAGACTGGACGTTGGCCTCGTTCCTGGCAAGAGCCAATTATACGTTTGATAGCAAGTATATGATAACTGGAAGCATAAGGGCAGATGGTTCATCACGATTTGGTGCCGATCATAAATGGGGTTATTTCCCATCGGGTGCTGTAGCCTGGCGTATATCTGAAGAATCATTTATGTCAGGTATTTCTTTTATAAACAGCCTGAAATTAAGAGGCAGTTACGGAGTAACCGGGAATACTGCTCTTGCGCCCTATCAGTCCCTTGACCGACTAAACTCAGTAAAATTTATTTATGATCATCATACAGATGTTATCGGATTTGTTCCCACCGGTATTGCCAATGCTGATCTAAAATGGGAATCTACAGCTCAGTTGGATATCGGATTCGATTTCAATATTTTAGATAACAGATTACGATTTGTTGTTGATTATTATAAAAAGAATACAAAAGACCTGCTGGCTTCTGTCCCACTGCCTCCTTCAGTTGGGTTTGGCTCTACCCTTAAAAATATTGGTGAAATACAAAACACGGGATTTGAGTTTAGTGTTGATGCCGATATTTTCGTAAAAGAATTCAAATGGGATGCTTCGGCTCAACTTTCATTCAACAATAATGAAGTTATTGAAATAGCCGGTGATAGTGATATTTTTGGTTCCGGCCAGGGAGCTGCTTGGCCTAGCGCCAATATAGCACGCGTAGGAGAAGAATTAGGCGCTTTCTACGGATTATTGGAAGATGGCCTGGATGAAAATGGGTTTATCAAATACCAGGACTTAAGTGGCCCTGATGGGGAACCGGATGGAATTGTGAATGCTTTAGACAGGGTCATTTTAGGTAGCTATTATCCTGATTTTATTTACGGCTTTACTTCAAATTTTAGCTATAAAAACTTTGAGTTCAACATGGCCATTGAAGGAGTCCAGGGGAACGAATTATTTAATGCCACTCATGGAACACATTTGAATTCATTCCAAAGAGGGAATAACCAGTTTAAGGATATTATGGGCAATTATTGGACAGAAGAAAATCCTGATCCCAATGCAAAATATCCAAAAATAAGCGCTGCTACTCAAATTACTGTTTCGGAACGTTTTATTGAGGATGCAAGTTATTTAAGAATTAGATCACTGAGGTTAGCGTATAATATACCGGTATCAAAAATATTTGATTTCATACAAGTTTACATATCGGGCACTAACCTATTTACCTTTACTAAATACACGGGCATCGACCCTGAAGCAAGTACAAGGGGAACTGACTCGGGCAATGTTGCTAACCGGTTAAGGATCGGACATGACCAGAGTAGTTATCCGAATGCCAAAATATACGCGATTGGTTTAAAACTTAGTTTTTAATTTTAAAGTTAAAGAATCATGAAAAAGATAACACTAATATTATTAATAATTATACTGTTTGCAGGGTGCGAGGATATGTTAGTCGAAGTCCCTAAAAGTTTTGTTTCCAAAGCAAATTATTACCAAAACGAGGCTGATGCCGAAGGCGCTATCACCGGGGCTTATGACGCATTGCAAACAAATTTTTATGGGATTACGAACTACCTTATGACTGAATTACATGGTGACTTCTTATTTGGAAGAGGTTCTCAGAATCCTATAACAATTTTCAATCAGGTATTAGACCAGAGAAACATTGGGAGGTGCGCAACTAATTGGTCATCGTTTTATCGTGCCATTAACCGTGCAAATTCGGTGCTGGATAATGTTGTGAATACAGAGGACATTGATCCCGGTACTAAAACAAAAATCCTTGCCGAAGCTCACTTTTTAAGGGCATTAGCATATTTTGAATTGGTAAGGGGCTGGGGAGATGTTCCTATAAAAACCAGCGAGACTACAGATTTAACTACATTGGAGGCACCCAGAGAGCCAGAAAGTCAAGTTTATGAATTGATTATTGCAGATTGCCTTGCTGCTGAAAGTGGATTAGGTGAAGTGGGGTCTGCAACAGGCCGCGCATCAATATGGGCGGCTAAAATGTTACTTGCACATGTTTATTTAACAACTGAAAAATGGGCTCTGGCTGCCGAAAAAGCAAACGATGTAATAGCTGGTGGCCCGTTTTCATTAGTTACTGTGCAAGAACCAGATGATTTTTATCAAATGTTTGGAGCAGTGACACATTCTGAGGATATCATGTCGGTTCATCATTCTGAAACAAATCAATCTAATCTTCCACAATATCTCCATAGGTCAAGAGGATATCCATACAATTACGCAACCAGTGGCTTTTTTGCGTGGTTGCCGGATACTTTGTCTTTTATCGGCAGTAGCTGGGATGACAATGACTTGAGGAAAAGTTTTAACCTATATACCCAATATCAGGAGGAAATTGGTGGTGAATGGGTTGATTTACCTTCCACCCAACCCATTCTGTTCAAAAAATTCATTACAAATACGGATGGCCTTCGTCTTTATAGCGCTCCTATTTACAGGTTTACAGAGGCTTTCCTATTTTATGCTGAAGCGGCAAGTATGGCAGAAGGGAGTCCTTCAGCATTGGCTTTGGAGCGATTGAATATGATCAAAAGAAGGGCTTATGGTTACGACCCAGCTGTTGCCTCCCCAGTAGATTACCCTTCGGGAATGAGTAAAGATGCATTCCGTGACACAGTCATTCAGGAGAGAGCCTATGAATTTCTTATCGAAAGAAGGCGCTGGTATGATCTAAAACGTACGGGAAAGGTAAAAGAAGCTTTTGCTGCTGCTGGTAAAGATATTCTTGATGAGCGGTTATTTTTCCCCATTCCGGAAGATGAGATTAATAATAATCCGGCAATTAACCAGGAACATCAAAATCCCGGGTATTAATATGCTAAGTTAAGTTTAGTAAGTTCAAAAATCCCAGTGCTATTGAAGCACTGGGATTTACTAAAACTCTAAAAAAATGTATCTAATTAAGCTTTTCCCACAAAATTTTTTGATGTGGATTTATGCTTTTATTTGTATAATTATATTCTCCTGTTCAACTGAAACATCACTTAATCAGAGACCTAATATTTTATTTATTGTAGCTGATGACCTTGGCTATGAAAAATTAAGCTGTTATGGAGGGTTGAATACTTCAACTCCTAATCTGGATAAGATGGCGAGTGAAGGTGTCATGTTTACAAGGACATATGGGAGTCCAGTTTGCACCCCGTCGCGTATGAGTCTCTATACAGGGAGCTATGTTCCAAGGCATAAATATATAGCTGTTCTTCCTATCCATACCGGAACAAAAAAAGCAGTTGACTTTACGGATCGATTTGTCACCTATGCTCAATTATTAAGAAACGCCGGATATTTGACTTCAGTAACCGGAAAATGGCAGTTAGCTGCATTAGAGTATCATCCTGATCATTGTCGAAGTGCTGGTTTTGATTCATGGTTTGTCTGGCAAATTTGGCACAACAATCAGAAAACCTTGAGACATTGGAATCCAACTTTGAATCGTGATGGAAAAATCATAAAGGCTACTGAAAAGGATTTTGGACCAGACATGCTGACTGAATATGTAATAGAACAAATGCGTACCGCTAAGGAAGCAAAAAAACCATTTCTTATTCACCACAATATGATGTTGCCACATTGGCCAATTATTAAAACACCTGCGGATATTGAAATGGGCCGACCTGCCAGTTTGGATAATATGATCAATTATATGGATATGCAGGTGGGAAAATTAATGGATGCCCTTAGTGATTTGGATTTGTCTGAAAATACCATTGTTTTATTTGTTGGAGACAATGGTACAGATGTAGATACTCCACGAATGACAAACAAAGGCCAGATAACAGGAGGAAAAAGCGACCTCAACCACGGAGGAACTCATGTTCCTTTGATTGCTTATGCGCCTGGAAGAATTCCTTATAATAAAGAAATAGCAGATCTGGTTGAATTTGCTGATTTTTTCCCTACCATATGTGAACTGGCCAATGTTGAAATTCCCAAGGGAGCAAATCCTGATGGGATTTCATTTGTTGATCCTCTAACCGGAAAAGGAGCGGGTCAAAGGAAATGGGTAACGGCTGGTTTCAAAAATGATTATTTTGTTTTTGATGGAAAATGGAGACTTCACCATTTAAATGATTCATTAGTAGATTGCCGTGAATTACCACTGGAAAAAGCAGCAGACTTAAACTCTAATAATGCAAAAGAAGCTAAAGCTCGTTTAATGCCTATTCTGAACGAACTTAGAAAATTATAGTGCCTATTAGCTTAATGCTATTAAACTAAATAGTATTCAAAACTAATTTCTCAAATATGAAAATATCACAAAGGAAAGCAATCCGGAATTCATTTATTGATAGCTCGGGGGATGCAGTTTTAGCAGATTTGTGTGGTGTAATATGCGGGGAAGCATGGAGAGATACTCCAGGCATTATGCCGGCCACAGCATACTTTAAGTAGAGCGATGATACAGACATGAAATTTTGGAACAGGCAAGAATCCTGGGTATAGAAAAAAATATAAATTAGAAATCATGGAAAAACCTTCACGTCGTAAATTTATTCAACATTCAACAGTCAGTGTTTTAGGGGCTTCGGTAGGATTAACATCACTTTCTGGTAGTGAAGTGGCTGCTAAATCTGGTGGTAAAACATCACCATCCTATCATTTCTCACGTAAGATTCCGACAGAAGATAATTATGATATTGTAATCGCCGGCGGAGGGCCAGCAGGTTCTGCTGCGGCCGTCAGCGCAGGGCGATTGGGGGCAAAGGTACTTTTACTGGAGGCAACTGGTTGCCTTGGTGGTATGGGTACTTCAGGTCTGGTGACAGCTTTTGATCCAATGAGTAACGGAGATCGAATGCTTGTCGGTGGATTTATGAAGGAGTTGGTGGATACGATGTATAAAAGGGGATATCTGGGGCCGGATACAAAACCGGAAATTTATACCAAAAAGTATCACCATTGGACACCATTTCAAGTAGAAGGTCTAAAGCTGCTGTTAGATGAATTTGTTGTGGAGGCCGGAGTAGAAGTTCGTTTTTTTACACGGGCAGTAGATGCAGATGTCAATGCCAGAACAAAGAAGGTGAATGGTGTGATTATCAACAATGTAGAAGGATTTCGATATGTGAAAGCCAAGACATTCATTGATTGTACCGGTGATGCTGTTTTGGCTGATCTATGTGGAGTAAAATGCCGGGAAGCAGGCAGAGACACACCCAATATTATGCCGGCAACACTTCCTTCATATTTTACAAACATTGATTTTGAAGCATATAGAGTAGGCGGAAGGGTCGGCACCAACTCCCCGATACTATTAAAAGCGATTGAGGATGGACATTTTACGCAAACCGACAGGCATCTACCCGGTATGAGTAGGGTGAGTGATTCTGTTGGATATTTAAATGGCGGTCACGTTTATAACTTGAATGCACTGAGATGCGAAAGCCTTAGCAAAGGAATGATGTGGGGGAGGAAACTTGCCCTTGAATATTTGGCATATTATAAGAAATATGTACCAGGTTGTGAAAACATTGAACACGTAACAACGGCCTCTGTTATGGGCGTTCGAGAATCCAGAAGGATCGTGGGAGAATATGAATTGAATTTTAACGATTACATATCTAAACGTGAATTCCCTGACCAGATTGGAGTTTTTAATAAGTCTGTGGATATTCACGCATATAATGATTCTCTGAAGGAGTTTAATCGATTTTTAAAAGAGTATGAAGACACAGGAAGGTTGAAACCAGGTGAAAAATTCGGAATCCCTTATTCCATTTTGGTGCCAAAAGGATGGTCTAATCTTTGGGTGGCAGGAAGATGCAGTTCGAGCGATATTAAAGTTCATGGATCCATACGCGTTCAGCCCGCAGCTTCAATGATGGGACAAGCTGCAGGTACTGCTGCAGTACAATCTATAAAAACCGGGCAGCCGGCCTATGATTTGGATACACAGCTGTTAGTAACTACCCTACGGGAATGGGACGCTTACCTGCCGCAGGATTCCTTAAGTAAAGAGATGACCCGTGCATAAAATCAAAATAGTGATCAGGTTAATTTTACAAACATTAGCGACGTTGATCTACTCTTTTGGATTCGCCCAAAATTCACTTGAAATCACTGATCTTACACTTGCATCTGAACGTGCAATCCATAAGTCAGCATTTGAATATTCAAAAACGGATACTTTTTCCTATGACTTAAGAATTGCCTATGCCGAAAATAATATACCGAAGTTTTATTACACCAATTTGGTAACTCCAGTTTGCGAATCAGGAGCCTGTTTGTTGGTGACTGTAAAAACCTATTGGGATTTAGTAGGGACCTATTTAAGATTTCAATTATCCCCTGATAGGTTCCTTACAAAAATTGATCATGAGCATTTCGAGGCTGCTGATTATGAAAAGCTTGACCGGATTTTAGGTGATCCACTATGGCCGTTAGCTGGGTACTCAATCAGCGAATTGATTGTTGACAGCACAAAATCATTAGCCGATAGAGAAATAGATGCTTATACGGGTGCTACTGCTCCTTTTGTCCGGGAACAGGATAATATTCCCGGGGCATTGTACACAATATATACCTTATGGGAATTTGTACATGACGAAGAGATAGTTAATAACCTGCAGGGTCATACATTTAGTTTGACAGAAGATGAAAGCGTGCAACTAACTGATTTTTTGTCAAGTGACAGAGAAAGCTATTGGAAATGGGCTATAAAGCACCTGGATTCATCTCAAATTGATGACAGTATCAATCTGCTATTGCTCAATATCATACGAAAGGCAGATCATTACCTCGGTTTTGAAGCTTTAAAATGGATCAATGCTAATACACTTCCAATGCAGAAACAATTGTGGGAAGTATTTAAAGAGGGTTCCATTTATAAAAAACGTGACATAATTGATAAATTATTAGAGTATAAAATCAAGGATCAAGTGCTAATTGAAGTAATCAATTATTTGCCGAAGTCAAATAATCCAATGGGGAACCTATTGATAAAAAAACTGATAGATCATAACAAGCCTTGGTCAGATAATGTGATGAAGTCTGTTGACACAGATGGATTAAAAATAATAAATGACAGCTGAGTATATGACCGAATCTGAATTTTCTTTTATTAACCTAAATTGAGCGATTCAAATTTTTATGTTGCAGGTTTACCTGACACCGTGGTTTTGATTTTACATTTTCTCAAAACATTTATTGGTTCAGACAAATTTAGCTGTCAATCAGGTTTGTG
>SDBV01013096.1_pt1 | contig 10585 bp, 21 predicted proteins | sample 2277081 | NCBI WGS metagenome assembly SDBV01 (sample SAMN10402039, study PRJNA504765) | marine sediment metagenome | isolation source: marine sediment core GS10_PC15, 223 cmbsf | place: Arctic Ocean: Southern Knipovich Ridge | collected 2010
AGTATGCCCACACTTCTTACAACTGTATATCTGAGAGTCTCGATAGATTTCTGTTAGCATAACAAGTAGTTCATCTTCGTTCATAATACGTCACCTTAATTTTTATTTGGGTCACTTAGAAAACTCCGTTGAAAGTTATTTATTTTCCCCCACGCTTTATCATGTCGGTCAATTAGATTTATAAAATCGTGAAGGCTTTTAGGAACAGCGTTAGATTTTATAGGATTTGTACCAACTATGAAGATTCCAAGTATGCTATCAAAGATAACAGTCTCGTCTGTTTTAGGGTGTGGGAAGTAGAGGACTGAAAACTTTAGTTCGATGAAGGATGCCCCGGGCATATCTTCTACAGCCTTTGAAATACTAGCAGTTAGGATGAGATTTTCATGCCACTTTAACACACTTATCCCACTGCCTCTTGTCTTATTCTTACCTACCCAATTAAATGGGTCATGGTTGTCGATACATTGCTGAGCTATTTCGATGGAGTTGAGGTTGGTTATTTTTAATGAAAGGTGACCACCTTCTTCCACAGCATATGCGATAGGAGTTTGAGTTGCGTTCATTTTTTATCCTCTTTGGTATCTAAATCAAGTAAATCTTTAAACATAGCAATAGCACCGGCAACAGGTCCAAGTTTATATAACTGCTCTGTATCTACCATAATACCTTGTTCTGTCATTTCTGCTATTTTTTTCTTTTTTTTAGCCTTCATTTCGGTTCCTCCTTTACATTATATATCTCCATCTCAACCCAATCTATTGTAGCGATATGCTGTCCCATAAACAAGAGACGCATGGTGTCAGAATCTTGGCACCTTACACTTATTGCAAAGTTTTCATCTACAGCTTTATCACTCAATATCTGGTACTTGTCTTTATAGACCTTTATCAGCTTTCTAAGTTTGATAAGAGTTTGCATACGACACTCCCGCACGATTTCCTTTGCCATATCTATCTCAGCGTCGGTTACATCTTCAACCTTCTTTTTAGTAAATCCACAGTTACACATTTCGGGTTGAGCATTTTGGTCGTCCCAGTGACTACAAGAACCATCATGAGACGTTTGTTTTTTCTTGTGCAGCATAATATTTCTCCTTCTATTTAATTATTTTCTCTTATCCAACCAACTAAAAAGTGAATCCACTTCAACGCCTCGTATGGATGTTCTTCAAAGAAGTTGGTAAGTTCTTCATCTGTCATTTGGTCAATCTCGATAGCTTGATATTTACCATCCCTCTTGATTCTTAAATATGCACCTGTCATATTGTTACCTCCATATTAGATGAACCGATATAAAAAGCTTTGTTAATTATTTTTATACTTATTACGGTTGTAAAACCTACCATCTGTCCAGTTACATGACAGATTATACCAAGAACTTCTTCGGTTTTATACTTTAGTATTTGCGTCCCACCAATGCTGATAAGGTAGTTTTTATAGACAAATATCATTCCCTCTCTTATTTCCTCTGGACTAAAGTCTTTACCTGTACAAGGAGGGAATGTAATTGTGAACCAATCTTTATTAAACCATTCTTCATCTTTTAGATAATTGAGTTGAAAGAACTTCATTATTCCTCCTTACCATAACTCGTATAATCTCCTGGCTTACTCTCTCCAACACGAACTGTAAACGCATCCTTGAGTTCTTCATCAAGCTCCCAACCATATGCCTTCGAGGATATGTTAGCGGCAGATAGGATGCCGTTCCCACTTCCAAGACAGGGGATAAGTATCTCACTACCCTCACCTGTAAACGTGTAGTATAAATCTTCTCCTAAATCAATTGGTTTTTCAGTCGAATGTATCTTCTGGCTTGGAGGAACTGGTGTATAGTGAAAAGTTGCAAGACGACCTGGTTTATTCAACGTACCTCTATCCTTACTCGCATAGAAAAACATTTCATGGTCGTTGGTTAGGTACATGTTAGGTTGTTGATTCTGTCCTGCCTGTTTATACCATATTCCAGGCAAACTACGAACTCTAAATCCTGCAGTTTTTAACCACCCGAGTTCAAATTCCCACCAAGGGTCAGGTGCAAACCATACAACTATGAAACGGTCTGGTCGAAGAACTCGATAACACTCTTTCAGCATTTGTTGTTTCCATTTAGGATAATCTTTGACGGATATCTCGTTGTATTTATCCAACAGTTCATCGTCCTTAATATCACGTTTTTTCTTGTTCTTAATATCTATTGCATATGGTGTATCGAGGTCGATGAAGTCTATCTTGTTGCTAGGTAGTTTAGCAATACCTTCAAATGCTCCTGTTTTAAACAAGTTTTTCTTTGGTTTGAGTACGATAAAGGAGTTAATCATTTCCTTCCTTCGGTCGTCTTCTGGCATAGCATCTACTTTCTTTTTAAAGTCGTCGGCTTGAACCTTTTTCTTAATTGAAGTTTTCATCTGTGCGTATTGTTTATGAGCCGCAGCCTTGTTCTTTGCCTTCTTTAACTCTGGCACAACTTCCATAGCTCTTGCCAACTTTATATCTTTTGATACCTGACCTACCGACTTCCCAGTCAACTTTGCTGTTTCAGTCACACCCCAACCCTTACTCAAATCTTTATCTTTACTACCTCTGTGTGCCCTACCGTACTCAAGAATTTTGCTTTCATGTATTTTCTTGAGTAATGCCACCTCTTCGGCGGGTGTGAAGTTTTTCCTCCAGAAGTTCTCGATGAGTTCGAGTTCAAGAAGGTCTGCATCGTTCGTACTTTGAGGGAAGATAACAGCAGGTATAACGGAGAGGTCATTCTCGAGAGAGGCTTTTATTCTCCTCTCACCAGCGATAAGAACATAGATACCTTTCTTATCAGTTTCTTTAACTGCGACACTTTGCATTACACCAAAACTGCTCACGTTGTTCGCAAAGTCTTCCCACTTATCGTCCTTTGTTTCAAATTCTTGTCGAGTTCTTTTTGGTATAACAACGTCAGCGGGGTTGATTATCCTGACCTTGGTTTTGATAGGCTGACGTTTTACTTCTTCGGTGACTTCGTCCTGTTGTTTGTTCATGTTTGCTTTTCCTCTTTTAAAAATAATTTCGCTGTTTCACAAGGCCAGTCTGTACCACAAACAACACAAAGACCGTGTAATTTTCCTTCAAGTGGATTGTGTTCTGTACCACAACAAACTCTGTGTGCTATAGCAGCCGCTATCTTTTCTTCTTGATTCATTTCATCCTCCATGTTTGGCTAAAAACTTATCAAGTTCTTCTTCACTCATCTTATCTAACAGACGAGACATTTTGTTTGCTTTTTTCTGACTCTCAGTTAACACAGTTTTACCCTTCCTCACCTTCGCTACTCTAATGATAATACGAGTTCTGTTTTCTCGTATCTTCCTATGTAACAATAACTGTTCCTCGAGGGAGAGTTCAGTTATGCTTGGTTTTATTTTCTTGAAGTGGGTTATCACTTTTCTTTCCTTTCAATCTGTTAAATACACACCCAAACCCATCATAGAAATTATAATAATTACAACTAACCATGTTGAAACAACCTTTCTCCAACCTTCTTGTATAACTAATCCTATTGTTAATAAGATAAATGGAGTTGCTATTAGTAAATAACCAAAAACAGTTCTCATTTTTCTTTCTCCTCTATTCTCTTTATAATTTGCTCAAGATACTCCACAATAACATCGTTTCTATGTCCCCAACTAAACAACCTGTTTATCCTGTTTCGTAGGCTCAAAGGCATACGCAGTGAGTGTCTAACTATTGGGTCTTCATCTATCATAACTAACTCCATGTTAAAAAGTGGGCGCAAGGCTCTTCCACGAAACCCTACGCCCGAGGGTGTGTAGGTGGGATTTACTTCTTCGTTGGTGGGGCTTGTTTACCTGCTTGTTCTTCCGGAGTGTTGGCAGTGACTGGCACTATATACCGCTTGATAATGTTAATCTGACGTTGAAAATGCTCGTTAAATTCATCATCGAGGATGGCGAATCCTTCCGAGCCCTTTGCGTTAACTTCAACATCAGAGTCTTCGGCATCAACTCCAAAAGCATCGCAGAAGGATTTCAGTTCACGAGCTCTACGCACTGCCATAACCTCATCGTCGAGCAATGTACCGCTTTCGTCGTAAGAACCAAGCACGTTTTGATTGAAGATAGGTGCGTTGGAATCATCGAGAACGGTATATGTTACAGCGAGGAAAGTGCGTTGTGTTTCCTTTGCGACTTTCTGCGCGAGTTTGAGGATGCGTAAGGGGTGTTGTCCTGCCACTGCTGGAGCTTCTTTCGGCAGGTCTTTAATGTTGGTGTTTAAAAGACTCATTGGTCTTCTCCTTATTTATGTTGTTAAAGATACGGATTTGTTATCCGTAGTTAGTTGCCTGGTTTCAAAAACTTTTGTTCTACTGACTCTACAAAATTGTTTATCTCTTGTGAGAGATTTCTTAGTCGTCCCAAACTACCATACAAAGTAGAAATTGCATCACTGAATTCATCTTCAAAATTTTTAATTGGGGTCTGAACCTCAGCTTTTTCTTCTTGTTGAGCGGGTATAATGCTTCCAGGTTGGTTCATATCTTTCTCCTTATTTAACTCGTAAAACTTACCTATGAATATCTGACTATCAGAATTCACAAAACCTTCTACTATAAACGCACTATCCTTTCCTACGGCGGGGTCAACCGCTATGAAAGGTTTTAACAAGGTGGACTTCTGTTTAAAGGCCTTCTCTGTTGTTGTATGTATAGGATAAGCAAAATATTCTACGGGTCTTGCATACTTCCTCCTTATTTTTATATACAGATTTTTGCATCGTGAAAATAACTTGTTTATTTTATCTAATACGCTCATTAGGTTTACACCTTCCTGGTTTAAGTACGCCACCATCTTCTAAATATTTTGCCACGTTTTCCATAAAGTTACAAGAAAGTGAATATTGTACTGTCGTACCTAAACCCCACACTTGATAATATTCTGGAGTATAAGTTTGATACCAAGCTCTTATCATAACAGTATTTCCATGAGCATGACAGGCTTCTATAGCTGCTTTTAATAGTTTAGTAGTTACCATTTAATTGCCTTATCCTTTACCTCAAGTCCAGCTTTTTTCATTAACGCTTTTATATCGGGTGGTTCGTAGAGGTCAAATACATCATTGTTTCCGAGTTGTGAGCCAGCTTTGAAACGACCATACGTCTTTGTCTGTAACCAATGTTTAGGACCGTCTGCAGTATCCTTTGTTGTCATGATATAGTTCTCAGTGAACATTGCAGGGATGAGACCCTTTAATTTCTTATATGTAAGTATATCAGTTGAAACTTCTTTTGTCAGTTCGTTTTCATAAGTCTCAAGGTGAGAGGTCATAACAAAATTGCAGTCTTCATTTGATGCTAATTTTATTACATCTCGAGTTGTATTATAAATAACACGATAGTCTCCTATATGTGGTAGATTAAGAATACGTTTTTGCTTTGTACCCTTTTCTCCCATCTTTACATCACCTAACGCCTCCGCCGTTTGATTTGTAAGAGCTTCCATGAAGAAAGTGAAACTGTCTATACAAACAGTACCAAAGTAATTGAAGAATCCTTGTTCAATATGACGCTCAAAATCTTCCTCAAACCTAAAGTACTCGCTTGGCTCTTGACTATGCTCTCCCCAGTAAGTCATAACCTTACACCATCCTTCTTTTATTGCTTCCCTTAGAATAAGTGTACCTTTAGGGTCAAAACTGTATATGAGAATTGGGCGGGGACAGGTTAGGAGAAGGCGAGTTTTACCTGTTTTAGGATAACCGGAGACAAGCATGGAGAAACGAGACATATCGTTTTGTGCGTACATATTATCTATTTCAGAGATTGCCGTTTTAATCTCTAACTTCGGAATGGGTTTCTTCACCCGCCGTCCGGTAACGATACCGACGTTGCCAGTTACGGATTCTTGAATATCACTTATCTTTTGTTGTTTTTTTACTTCGTTCATACCTCCACCTCTATTTTTATTTCATTCAGGGGTTTATGTTTCTTTAACTGTTCTTTTATTGCTTTCTCTCCTTTTGTTATTATAGTAGTTTTTGCATTTGCTATGACATTCTCTATACTATAACCTTGGACACTTACCCTTGTTCCGCTTCTTACATGAGTTACTGTGTAATCACTTGTGAAATTGTTTAAGTCAGTAACAGCCCAAAGTTCGTCTACAAGAGTAAAGGTTTCATAGTAGGAGACGAGGTTAGTAGAACCGTCGGCCATTCGAGTGTTGATTGTTCCAAGAGGTTTCATAAGTTATACTCCTCTATTATCAAACAACGTACAACATAACCAATCGTTGCACCGAGAATTCGGAAGAAAAGGTCAGGGAAGATGTTGAATCCTTCTATCTTATTCAGTTCACCGTCCCGAACTTCAAGTCCAAGAGCAACACCTACACTCGCTTTCCAACCGAATACTAAAGCGATAGTGAAATGTATGAGGTAATGTTTGAGTTCGGTCTTTGCAGACTTTAATTCACAGATAGAAATTAGGAAATTACCTATAGTCCACTTTTTACATTTCTGATTAACTTGCTTTTTAAAGTGTTCTAAATATAACCAACCGCAATGAACACAATCATTAACTGGGTCTCTACTATCTGTAGTTCTTGCGAAAAAATCATTACAAGGTTTATCTTCCTTTGTCATTTTTCTCTCCACTTGTATAGAGTTATGTTAATAGTTTGTTCTTCTTTTGGTAGAGGTTCTGAGATAAATTTACATTTTTCACCTTTTGCTAGGATTTTAAAAACACCTTCGCCTTTAACAATAACATCATCCTTTAGAGCAATTATCGTTATCTTTTGTTTTTCCTTAAATATACTGATTGCAGAAGGCAAATTTACTATTGTCATTTCTTCACCTCCGTTCTCTTTAATTTCTCTTTAACTTCTTTTGAAGTATATAACGGTTTTGATGATGCTTCTTTAATCTCTCCCTTAGCACCATCGAAGATAACGTTTGCAGTTTTTTCCCTGTCATGCGGGTTCCAATACACCACTTCCATATCGTGAGGTATTTGGTGTGCGGTCTTTAACGGATTGGCGAAGGACATACAAAAGTCGTGGTACGGACACCCGCCGTAGTCGGTACAACTCTCTGTATTCATTGGAAAGGCTCGGAGTACGTCGTCCTCGACCTTACTATGCGCAAGTCTCTCAAACTCGTATTCGATTTGGTCAAGGGTGTGAATAGCGTTCCACATAAACACCCGCATCATATCCTTTGTTTTACGTATTGGAACCCTAACGTGTTCTATAATCTTTGTTAATTTTGTGTCAGTCTTTCCTTTGCGAAAGATAGTACCGTTGACAATTATACCCTTGACACGGAGGTCTGGGTCTGCCAACTGCATCAATGGCTCCATGCAGAATAGGGAGTGTGCATAAAGGGCGACTTGAGTTTTTAGCATCCAACCACTACTCCATGCCTTCGTCAATTTAGAACCAGTCTTATGTTCATAGCCCCAGATAGCGTTACCATCCTTGACAATGGCATCGAGACGGTAACTTAAGAGTCGGTCTTCACCGTCCTTTTCGTCTAACTTAACTGTTCCACTTATCTCGGTGAACAACGTTTCAAAACTGTCATCCTCGTACTGCACCGCATAACGTTTTAGGGCTTCGAGCGCTCTACTGGGTACTTTCGGGAAGCGCTCGTGGTCGGTGCTGAACATTGGATTGTCTGGTTCAGGAAAGTGTTCGCGGTAGTAGGTGTCGAGTTTAACATAGGCTTCAGCGAGAACTTCATTACTATAACCAAACTTCATCAACGTCTCCATTGCTCGATGCCAACCTTCGCCGAATATCAAATGCACGTTGGGGACTACACGTTCCCAGCCGAGGATATAGCGGTAGAAGTAGAAGCGGTTACAACGCATGAAGGCTTGGAGCTTAGATGCGTCGTGGATATTGAAGGTATCGTTCCATGTTTCGCCTGGTAGGGGGAGGTTTAGAGGTTTCATGATATTTCCTCCTTAGGCCAGACCTGTTCGCCTACTTCGAGTTCAAGTGAGCCTTGCGGGAGTTCTTTGATTAGAAAAATAGGCATTAATACATTATTAGCATCCCATTCTTCTGCATGTTCTACTCGGGACTCTAAAAAAGATTTAACTTCAGTCTCTTTTTCAAACGACATTATATGTGGTTTTATAGGATATGGATATATACAAAGTAAGTTTATCATTTTAACTACCTCTCTTTGTTTAATCGTTAGTCATGTGCTGTATAACTTCTCCAAAATTGGACGTGCGATAAGTTGCACCCTCTATCCAAGGCTCTTTATTTGGAAAGACCTCGTTAAGGATATTTTTCAACTTAAATACATCGTTTCCCCAGATACGAATACTTGTTGAAGGATAGTATGCGTTATCATCAACTCCACCTTCTTCATATATAGTTATACTTGTCCTACCTACACGTTCACCTGTTTGTGTTCTTACAACCACAGTATTGAGAGCAAAGGCCTGTTTACTGGAAACCTCTAATATCCAAGGCGAGGGTTCGATTGACGAAGGTGGAAAAGGTCTGTCTTTAGGATGGTCAAAGTTTATAACATTTTCAATATCTTCATACTCATGTGGTGCGATAAGAGGTGAAGGTGTCCAATCTCTTATCATATAAATATCAAAAGGTATTGTATACTTATGTTCACCTGTGTAGTGTTTCCATTGTTCTTGTGTCATTTTACACCTCTCTTTTGGTTTAAGACCAAGTTGTTTAAAAAATAAGGAGCCGAAGCTGTTGCTAACGAAGTTATTGCCTTGCACTATAAACCTGCACCAACTTGATGCATAGTTTAACAACAAACTCCGACTCCTATTCACCGCGCATTCACGAGCGGTATATTTTAAAGAACTGGCCGGCACACTCCGAGACTACAAATCTCAGCAGCCACGTACAACTCTATGAACAAGAAAGTAACAGCTCTCAAGCTCGCAAGAAGCTAACCCTGTCAGGCCACCAGTTCTTTTTTGTACCTCGGAAGGGACTCGAACCCTTAACCTTCTGCATATAAGACAGGTGCTCCGCCGATTAAGCTACCGAGGCATTGCTTCCAAACTCAAGGACTCACAGCCCGAAGTCGAGTTTGGAAGTTTAAAGAGCTGCTATAAACAAAGCGTTAGCGGCTTGATTCGTGAAATCTGCAGATAACTTAATCACCACCGAATACTTTGTTTGTGACAAGAATACTGCTTTATAAGTTACCCATAATAATCACCTCCCAAGGTTTAAAGCAGTGACGAGAGCAGGATTCGAACCTGCAAGCACAGTGTCGACTACTATGCAGAAGTTTGCGTCATCTACCCTTTGAGTTTGGAATAGACTCCGTTCATCTTCTTTGCGTATACCATTCCGCCATCTCGTCATAAAACGGGTGAGGGGGCTAAACTGAGATACTCACATCTATCCTGCCAGTTTAGCACAACCTCAAACCCGTTATATCAAACAACCGCCACCTGCTTTGGTCTTGGTCATTAGTGAGCTTTTAAAACAGGGACAGAGGCGGGACTCGAACCCGCATATCAGACTTTCGCCTTGTTCTACCAAATCTTTCACACTCTGTCCGGCAAACACCCGCAACAAGTTGCTGGGGTTAAAAAACAGGGCAAGGGAAGTTCATTTTCCGATATTTTATCGTATGTGTTTTCATAGAAGCGTTAACCTCTCAACACATGCTCATGATTTAGGGGACTTAACGGGTAACTGTGTGCCTTCCCGTTTTAACCCTCGACGGTATCTTGCCTCAAGGGACTAATCTTAAAGCTCAGAACTTCTTACCACCTCAAGTTGGTTATTAACTCCTTGCCCGTGAAATTAAAGGGAACTACCACTCTCGTCAAGAACCCCGCCTTTCGCACGGTCAGAACGAAGGTGAATCGGGGAGAGAGGTGTTGAAACGACAAGAGTGGCGTTCCCGATTTCTTAACGACCTATGCGGATTCACCTACGTATTCTACTGATTCTTTTTGAGGAGATTCAGTCGCCGCAGCCGCCTTACGTGCTTTCTTCTTCTCCTGTGCACGTTTGATGAGTGCGTCGAGTTCATCATCTTCCATCTCATCGGTCAGATCGTCAGCCTTCTCCAACTTGGATTTACTGCGACGTACTTCGCCTGGCTTCCACTCGGCCGCCCATTCAAGGATTTCCTCGTCGGTCTTGGCCTCGGTAACCGTTCCGTCCTTTTTCTCCGAGCTTCCAAGCATACGACGAACGTTACCTTGGAATAATACAATCATGTTCCGGCGGGCGTTTGCAAAGACGATTTTTTCACCAAACAGGGAGACGCAGTCTTCGAGGTCATCACCGAAGTTAAACTCCAGTTCAACTTCCCTTTCAGGACCGGTTTTTTCGCTTTTTGGTTTGAGCGTACTGATAGATTCTGTTGCCATTGTTAAACTCCTTGGTGCGTTGCACCGTTTAGGTTGGATATAACATTTTAGTTAGTTTTACTACCTTATTCTACTTAACAGTTATACGCCTCCTCTTTTAAACTGTTAGATTTAGTTTTTGTTTTTGCTATAAAATTCATCGAATAGTTTTGTAATATGTTGAAATCATGACTCTGGTCTATCCCATGTTTTTTCTCCTTTCT
>SDBV01013097.1_pt1 | contig 10585 bp, 13 predicted proteins | sample 2277081 | NCBI WGS metagenome assembly SDBV01 (sample SAMN10402039, study PRJNA504765) | marine sediment metagenome | isolation source: marine sediment core GS10_PC15, 223 cmbsf | place: Arctic Ocean: Southern Knipovich Ridge | collected 2010
CTTGCGGACTATTCTTCGCAGGAATCCCTCCGCGAAGACGTATTCGTCTTCATTCAAGGGGTCGGCGGTGATCTCCATGCATATCTTTTCCGCATCGGCGATTGCACCCAGGGCGAAGTGGATTCTGGCTCGACGCTCTCTGGAGGGTGGAAGATTGGTTCGTGAGTAGAGCTCGACTGCATCGGGAAGCATACCAAGACGTTCGAGCTGCCGACCCATATCGGTACAAATTCGACCGTATCGCCTCGCAATCTGGAATTTCAGTGCCCTCAAGCTCTCTGAGGCTTTCGAATAGCTCCTCTGACATGGTGTGAAGATGTATCCGTTCATTAATGGTTTGTCGGTCCTTGAACGGCCGGGCGTTCCGCTCCAGCGGATAGTTCTCGTAGGTAGTAAAAAGCCCCTTTCTGTAATCACCGATCGAACCGTCGTCATCGTTGGGGAGCACTGCTTCCAGCAGTGCGGCCTTTTTCTTCCCTGCCGGTGCAGGAACGGGCAGGTCCAACTTCTCGATCATTTCGAGTACTTCGTCTTTCAGAAGCAGTCTGAGAATCTGCGCCGCTTCGTAGTCTCCGTCGATCAGGAGGAGGTCGTGATGGGCGAGCTCCTTTGCGGCAACTGAGATATCGGTAATCTCGTCGTACGCTATTTTGTCGTTCCGGAACACAGGTCCGACACGGCAGACGAGACGAATGTAAAGGCATTGCGCATCGAAGGAGAGGGCATTCAGCGTGGTGATATACGAGCCCTCGTGATCGGTGAGTAGGTCACTGTACAGATCATGCACAAAATCGAGAAACGACAGAAAATTGCGCCTGTAGTAGTCCCGCGTCGGCCCAGCATCGGGAGGTACAGGAGAGATCACTGTACGACAATGCCGCGCTGCGCGAAGGGCGACTTGAGATTGTACGGGACATCGTAGGCATAGAAGCTCATGAGGTAGAGATCCTTCTGCTCCGCCGTCGGGGTCCAGGTGAATATACCGGAGTCCGGATCAAACTTCGAACCAACGGGTGCGAATTTCACCTCAAACATCAGCACATCGTCGTTGGGATCTTCAGCCGTTACGGAGAATCGAATCTCTTCCCCAACATTCGCGCCGAGAAACCGAGGGCCCTCCAAGGATGGCCTGCTCGGGGGAGCGTTTAGTCCCGTCAGCGTAACGGTTCCGACATCCGCGACTTTCTTCCTGTGGTGATAGAGTTCCGCGGTAAACTGCCGGGTACCCTCAAACGGTACAGGAACAAGGTAGGTGTCCGCTCGATCGATCCGGACAATTTCTCTTCCAAACTGAAGGATAGCGATTGTGTCGAAGTCGCCGTCAGCCACAAGTGACGCCGAAATCAGGGGCTTCCAAGCAGCGTTGTGCTGCACCGTATCGGTCTCGAGAATCACCTGAGCGCTCCCCGTGACATTGATTCTGAGCACGGCCGTCGCGGTTTGCTCTTGCCGTGACACGGCGACTATGAGGGTTTTTATGCCGAATTTCCGGTATGAGTATTCCGAAGACTGAGATGGCCCGTCCCCGAAGTCAAAGGTTATTGAGTCGTACGGCGATTGGTCGAGAGACACGGTTATCGACTCTCCGACCGTTGGGCGCCCTGGCTCGATACTCAACACCGGGGCCGCGAGAGGTTCGGGTTTCTCCTCTTCCACTGGCTCCACCGGAAGGACTTCTTCCGGTGGAGCCAGTGGAGTCTCCGACACAACGGCCACATCCTCCACAACTTCTTCTTCCTGCACGACCTCCGCGGGCTCCTCTGGCGGCGTCTCCACCAACGGCTCTTCCAACACCGGTTCGTCTGTGACTATTGTTTCCGGCGCCTGTTCCGGAGTGGACGCGCATGCGGAGATGAGTGCGGCCAGAAGCATGAGCAGAGCGACCGACTGGACATACCGTTTCATGCCGGAGAATCCTGTCTCGAATGAGGAATGTGTCATTATAAATTGGGCATGGCGGTCAGAACAAGGGCGAAATTGACACCCGGAGAGCCTGGCTCTATAATCCCCCATTGCTAAGGAGGAATGGGGGACACATTGAATGATCAAGTAAAACAGACTCTGCAGGAAGTAAAACCAGCCCTTGTGGCGACTGCAAGTAAATCGGGCAAGCCGAATGTCTCCGCGAAGGGATCCCTGCGGGTCATCGACGACAGCCACATCGCGTTTGCCAATGTGGCTTCCCCTCGCACCGTTGCTAATATCCATGAGAATGACAAAGTAGCCATCATCGTCCTGGGAAACGATTCTCACAAAGGGTGTCGCATCTGGGGTACCGGCAAGGTGATGGAAGAAGGCGAGATCTTCGACCAATTCGCCGCGGCTATGAAAGAGAGGAACATGACGATCAAGCAAGTCGTCCTCATTACCGTGGAGCAGGTCGAGGTATAGGCGGTTCTCAATGGATTTCTCGTACGGGTCAGTGGTTTACAGGAGAGGTACCGTCCTGGAATACCTTCTCGTCAACCACGCAGGACCCGGGCATTGGGACTTTCCTAAGGGGCATCCCAATGCTGGTGAAGAGCCGGAACAGACCGCTATGCGTGAGGTACTCGAAGAGACCGCTTGCGCAATCGATCTTGTTCCGGGTTTCGCCGAACGAATCGAATACCGCTTGCCCAATGGCGAGCAGAAGCAGGTGACATTTTTTCTCGCCGAATATGCCGGCGAGGGCGGGAACTCGATCGATCCGCTTGAGATCGCCCATCTCGGCTGGTTTTCCTACGCCGAAGCTTTCGACCGCATTACCTTCGACAATTCAAAACGGGTCATTGGGGTGGCTGACGCATTCTTGCGTCGTCAATCACAAGGATAGCGATTCCAGGCACAGGAGTTTTACGATCACCACTGCGTCCTTCTCCTTCTTACCTTCCGCACTCTTCCAAATAGGCGATAATGTTCTCGATAGAAACCTCTGGCTCAAGGACGTGAGTCGGCGCAAGAATCAGCGCTCCGTCGTATCCTACCGTTTTCTTGCGGTCGCGCACGACTCGACGAACTTCTTCGGGGGAGCCGAAAGGCATGGTGGTTTGGGTGCCGATGGTGCCATGGAAAACCAGTTCCTTGCCGTAGAGTCTTTTCACCTCCACTACATCTAGGCACTCCGGCTGCACAGGGTTGAGGATTGATATCCCTATCTCGATGAGATCGGGGATAATTTCCATGATATTGCCATCGGAGTGATAGAAAACTTCGATTTTTGGATGAATTTCTCTGGCCCGCGCAATTATTTTCGCCCACACCGGCTTCATGTACTTGCGCCACAGCTCTGGGGAGAACATCATCGCATTCTGGTTTGCCACATCATCGGCGGTGTGCAGAACATCCACACCAGCTCTCGCATATGCCTCGGCCAGCGCCATGCTCCGCGCGCCGATGGTTTCGAGAATATACTGACAGTTCTCCGGTCGTTGATAGAGATCTATAAGGAACTCCTCATAGCCCCTAATTTGCCACGCATTCTCGTAGATGTGGCCGCAGAATGCACGGACCGCCTGTCCCTCTTTATGCGCGGCAGCCACCTCGTTGGCCAGGCTCGTCTCATCGAAGGTATATCGTTCGGGGCTCGGGTACGGGAAATCCTCAATCTCGGCGAGAGTGACCGCGTTCCGCAGTGGACTGATCCTGTGAGTGAAGTGATACGACGAACCCGGCACATGGAGCACGCCATCCTCGTCTATGGTGGCCCCGGAAGGAATTTCAACACCGTCGTAATACGGAGTGTAGTCGGGCTTCTGCCAATTCGGATTGCCTGCGAGGGAAACATTTGCGCCGATGGGCATCCCGAATTGTCTGTGCACCTGCTCTGTGCTTTCTGCATTGAAATGATCCAGTACTCTGCGGGCCAAATCGGGTGTATAGCTCGCTTCGAAGAGGAACTTCTCGTGGCTTTGATGTTCGACCGTCGCTCTGAATAGTTCAAGGTGCGCCATAGTTTCTCCACATGCGGTATGCCATGGCATTATAGTGGGAAAAGGCCGGAAGGGTAATAACTCACGGCGGTCTCAAGCGGAGGCCGTGTAGCAATTAAGGCCGATTCGGACTATTATGGAGGCAGGTAGCAAACACCTACAAACCACGGAGGAACATATGGACGAATCAAAATATCTGGAACGATTGAGCAACACCGGCAGGAACGACGCGTGCCCATGTGAATCCGGCAAGAAGTACAAAAAGTGTCACATGGCTGCCGATGAAGCAAAGAGGCACGAAGATTCGGTAAAGCTCGAAGAGGAAATGGCGGCGGTGGCTGACTCACCCGACGACGAAAAAACCGATGATGCCGCCCAGAAGAGGAAACCTGCTTTGTCGAAGAAACAGGGATCGGGCCCCGGATATCGGGGTAGCAAAGGCAAGAGTTCGCCGACGATTCCTCGTAGATCGGCGGTTTAGGCCGGCGATCTAATGTCAGGAATCCTCGAACCCATAGCAATCGGAGATCACGTAGTTAAAAACCGTGTAGTTCTTCCACCAATCGTCGTTTTTTGGGCTCAAGAGAACGGCGAGGTCTCCGATCGACATGTGGCCCACTACCGCAGACGGGCGAAAGGAGGCTGCGGTACGATTATCGTCGAGGCTACATGCGTATCTTCCGAAGGTCGGTTGTCCGGACGCCAACTGGGGATTTGGGATGACCGTTATTTAGCCGGCCTCGGCCGCATCGCGACGGCATGCGGCGATGAAGGTGCCCTGACGCTGATACAGATCCACCACGCCGGGCTGAATGCACCTCGAGATGTCGCCGATGTTCGGTTGACCGCCTCAGACTTCCAGGATGAAAAACGAAGCGCGAGAGCGATGACGATCGCGGAGATCGGCCTGGTTCGCGATCAATTCATCCATGCCGCAAGACGAGCGTGGGAGGCCGGATTCAACGGAATTGAGCTCCACGGTGCCCATGGATACCTCCTGTCCCAGTTTGCTTCACCCATCGTCAACCATCGAAGCGATCAGTATGGTGGTGACCTGGATGGAAGGCTGCGACTGGTTCGTGAGATAATTGAAGGCATCCGTTCGGAGGTGCCTGATCACAACTTCCTGATAACCTGTCGGATGGGCTGCAACGAACCGGAGATCAACGACGGCGTAGAGATTGCAAAGGCACTCGAACGCTTTGGGGTGGATGCGCTGCATGTTTCCGCCGGGTTTGGCGGGGCCGGCGAACCTGAGGCCCCGATAAGTTTCCAGGGGAGCTGGATCGCCTGGGGTGGAACAGAGATCCGGAAGCATGTGAGTGTCCCCGTCATCGCCGTGTCCGGTATTCGAACTCACGATCAGGCGGCCTGGCTGCTCGACGGTCGCGTCGATATGGTGGCCCTGGCCCGTGGGCTTCTTGTGGATCCCGATTGGGTCATAAAAGCCGAGAATCGCGACGAAATTGTAACCTGTGTCGAGTGCAAACCCCGGTGCAAGTGGTTCGAAGACGGGCGGAACTGTCCGCGCTACGACGACTCCTGGGATCATTTCTGATGGAGAGAACTGGATGAAAGAAGCTTTCCAGGAGAAAACCGACAGCATCCGGGAAGTTTTTCTCTATTTGCGCAGATTCCAGAGCCGCTCTTTTGTAATAAACATCGATCATACTTTGACCGAATCTCCCGTCTTTCCGTCGTTCATTCGTGATCTTGCCCAGCTCCGAGAAGTGGGAATAAACATTCTCATCGTCGCGGGAGCCCGGGAACGGATAGACGAGGTCCTGGATCGCTATGGCATTGAAAACAAGATGAGTGGACCGATCGGGATATCGACTCCCGAGGCCATGCCGTTTATCAAGATGGCGGCATTTGACGTGGCTAACCGGATCATGACCCTCCTTACGGGTAATGGAATGAGCGCGGTAATCGGCAACTGGGTGCGGGCCCGAACTCTCGGGGTTGTCGATGGTGTCGACTACATGAGCAGCGGCAAAGTAGAACGCATTCTTACGGCGCAGCTTAACGACCTCCTCGAGGACAACGTGGTTCCGATTTTCCCCTGTATCGGGTGGAGTTCGACGGGCGAACCGTACAACGTATCATCCAACGAACTTGCGAGCGTTCTGGCCCAGGCTGTATCGGCGGATAAACTCTTTTTTGTTTCGCAGAAGAGCAGAGACTGGCCATCAAGGCTCACCATCAAGGAAGTCGACGAGTTTATAGAAAACACCAAGCCGGAAGACCATGAATCCTACGAGCTTCTGAAAAACGCACGGAGTACCTGCCAGGGCGGGGTAAAGCGGGTGCATATCGTCGATGGCACCCTCGACGGAGTAATTCTCCAGGAGGTGTTCTCAAACCTCGGTGTCGGCACCATGATCTACAACAATCAATACGATCAGATCAGGGGCGCCAATCCCGAGGAGATTCCAGAGGTCCTTCGCATAATGGAGCCTTGGGTGAAGGCCACCCATCTTGTGCCCAGAACCCACGAAGATTTGTCGTTGGAGATCGACCACCTATACGTCTACGAAGTTGACGGCGCCCTCCACGGCTGCGCCGGGCTGATACCCTTCGAGGGTGGGCAGGCGGAGATAGCCGGGCTCGCGGTTGACGAGCAGTTTGGCGAGCTTGGTATCGGCCGGCGCCTCGTTGAGTATCTTGTCGACAAGGCACGGGCCGACGGCCACAGGGAGCTTTTCTTGCTGACCACGCAAGCCTTTGACTGGTTCCGCCAGCTCGAGTTTCAGCAGGGCGAAATATCCCGTCTTCCCGAAGGAAGACGGGAATCCTACGATACCAGTCGAAGCTCCCGGGTCATGTTTCTCGATCTTACGCGCTGATTTCTGCCGCGGCCGTATTGCCGCCTATTCTCTGACTCAGAAGCGAGCTTGGTGGATGGAATAATATTTTACGGCGCGGTGGTTCTTACTCCATCTTACGACAGGAAGGCAACTAAAACGCTGAGCAAGGGGTAAGCCGTTGAAGCGTCACTGGTCGATCTACAGTGGGAATAGCGCTGAAGGAACGAGGAAGTTTGAGTCTGAAATCGCTTCCATCGTGCTGCCCAAGGGTGATCTGACAACCCTCAGGTATTCGGTTCTCTCTAATTTCTGGGATGTAGTTCCGGCGTGTGCACCATCAGAACGATTCGGACCTCTAGCTTGAATCCGGCTCGCTTTCCATCCGTAAAACGAGGGTCGGTGATGGCCTTCTAAGGAATTGGGACGAGAGCCAATGGCGCTATTTCATCTGGAACTACTACCGGTTTATTGAAAAGGTCGATTTGGAGATCGGTCAGGTGCTTGATAAACTGGAACAATCTCCAATGTGCGCGAATACGTTGATCCTCTTTTCCGTCGATCACGGTGAGGCTCACGGAAGGCACAGGACTTTCCAGAAGTTCGCCCTGTACGAGGAGAGTATCAAGGTGCCAATGGTCATCGCCTCTTTGGGAGATGCCTTGGGGATTCCCAAAGGGGTCACAGATGACGATCATTTTATCTCGGGGGTCGATCTTCTTCCCACCATCTTGGATTTCGCCGCGGCCGAAATTCCTGCCGCGGTATCGGGACGGAGCCTTCGCCCTCTTACAAAAGGAGAGAATCCGACCGACTGGCCGTCGTTTGCCTATGTTGAAAGTAACTACTGGGGACGAGCCATCATCACCGGTAGGTACAAATACGTCACAGAGTATCGCCCGGCGGATACAGATACTCACGTCCCACCCGGATAATCAGTAATGGAGCCGAAATGACCAATCACGATTACGCATCTAAAGTCCCCCGAAGACACTACAGCGCAACACTCTCTGAACAGCAACAAGAACTCAAGAAAGACATCTTGATAGAACGCTTTCGGGAATCACGGAAGACGTTGGGCAGTGACCATCACCGCCCCCGCTATCACTTTGTCAGTCCGGAAAGCACCCTGAATGATCCGAATGGTCTTTGTTTTTGGCAGGGGCGGTGGCACCTTTTCTACCAGGGCTATCCGCCCGAAGATCGCCGCCAGCATTGGGGGCATGCCATCAGTGATGATCTAATTCATTGGCAGGATCTGCCCTATGCCATCTATCCCGATCCCGAGAAATGTTGTTTTTCCGGGGCCACTTTTGTCGAGAATGATCGGGTGATCGCCATGTACCACGGCACCGAAGTCGGCAATATGGTAGCGGTCGCCTCCGACCCGTTGCTGTTGAATTGGGAGAAGCTTACCGGCAATGCCGTCATCCCTTCTGTGGATGCCGATGATTATGGCCGGCCGTATCGAGTTTTCGATCCCTGTATCTGGAAAGAGGGGGAACACTACTACTCGCTGTCGGGCTGGCATATCGACGGACTGCGCGGGGCTGATGGGCGCAAAATAAACCACATCTTCCGGTCAAAAGATCTCATCTCCTGGACCTACATGGGCGAGTTTGTCGAGAATTTGCGCTTCCAGTTCGCTGGTGATGACGGGGCGTGCCCTTACTTCTGGCCTATTGGCGACAAGCATATCCTCCTGACCTTCAGCCATCGACGCTCTGCGCAGTACATCATTGGTGAGTACGATACCGAACGACAGAAGCTCATCGCCGAGTCTTGCGGGAACCTGAATTGTGGAGCAGTGGGCAACGGGAGTATCCATGCCCCGAGTGCCTTTCCGGACGGAAAAGGTGGAGTAAACGTTATCTACAACGTAAACCCCGGCAAGCCTACAAAGGGTTGGGATCAGATCATGTCCCTCCCCAGAAAGTATACGCTGGCCCAGGACGGGACGCTGCTGATAGAACCCACCGGAGATTACCCTTCTCTGCGCGCGAATCCGGTTGATCTCAAGCAGGTAGAACTACCAGCCAATCAGGAGATAGTTTTCAAGGAGATCGCTGGCAAGAGTCTTGAGATCAAGGTTGTTTTTGAACCGGGACCTTCGCGATTCATCGACCTGAAGGTGTTCCGCGCTCCCGACAAATCCGAGTTTACTTCGATCAATTTCCGGAAAGAGGTCGGATTGGCCATCGGCGGACAACGAGGACGCCGAGCCGGGTTGATTACCATCGATCCGGCATACTCCTCGGTCGCCTCAGATGTTGCCATCCGTGGGCCGGAAACTGCCGAAGTCGAATTGCAGAACGATGAACCCCTCGAACTCCACATCTTCATCGATCAGAGTGTTGTTGAGGTCTTTGTAAACCGAAAGCAGGCGCTGCTGTTGCGGGTCTATCCGGAAAAGCCTGAGAGTGGCGGTTTTTCCATCACTTCCAGAGGCAATGGTGCTCTCTGTCGGACCATTAAGGCATGGGAACTCTTGTCAATCTATGAGTAGGCCAAATGTCGTTTTTCTGACCGTGGATCACCATCTGGTGCGTGGTGTTGTTACACGCGAATCAACATCTTGTGGAGTGGCTTGCGATTGATGGCCGGTGGGTCGTACGATGGGTCCGGATATCCCACCGGGATGATCATGTACGGACGTTCGTTTCGAGGTCTGTCCAGGACCGATGAAAGAAAGCCCATTGGCAAGGGTGTGTAGGTCAACGCACCCAGGCCTGCCTGGTGGATGGCACTGAGGAGAAATCCAACCGCGATGCCGGTTGACTCCCTTGGATAGTAGTGCTTGACGGTTTGGCCATCCTCACCGAAACCGTGGTGCTGTACAAAGACACAGATAAGCCACGGGGCCTCCGTGAGAAAGGGCTTGCGCCAGTTCACATCCAACGGTTCAAGCCGTTGCTTCCACTCGTCAGACGCCCTGCGTTCGTAGAACCCACGCTCCACTTCTTCGGCGGCATCCCGTATTTCGCGTTTCTTCTGTTGATCGCCGACGAGGACAAAGGTCCACGGCTGTGTGTTGGCTCCGCTGGGGGCCGAACACGCAACTGCAATGCAGTTTTTGACAACTTCCACCGAGACGGGTCGATTCGAGTAGGCCCGTATGGATCGCCTACTCACCATCGTCGATTCCAGAGTTCGTGATACGATAGTAGGGTCCATTGGCGTCTCCAACCAAGAAAGTGGGATCCGGCTGCACCATCCGCTAAGGAAGTGCGCCTCACACAGTCTTCACGACATCCCCTCGATCTGAGCTTGAACAATAAGTAGTCTATCAAAGGGATCTCTGTGGATAAGGGGCAGCTCCTTTACGCGGTCGGAATGCTTCCAGGAGATAGGTAGTTCAAGAAATCCCTCTTTCTCAAGCTCGTCGGTATAGCTATCGGAGATCTTTATTTTTCCAAGTTTTGCCTTGATGCTTATCTCCCGGATTGTTGCGGCGCTCACATAGCACAGGTTGTTTGTGTCTCGTCATCATTCAGCCACCAAAGCACAATATGCGTATCCAACAACACATTCACAGCTTATTCCATCCCAAAAGCCGAAGCGATGTCCGAAGGGAGTTCATCGAAATCTTCTGCTATCTCGATCTGTCCTCTCAGGGCGCCCGGTTCTCGCTTTACTCTGCGGGACTCGTATTTGTGGAGCACCGCAACCGGTTTTCCGGCTTTTTTTATAATGATTTCTTCGCCGGCTATTGCTTTTTCTATCATCTTACTACCTCACCAGAATCGAACCAGACCAGACCAGACCAGGGTCTACCGTAAATATACAAGCCTAATCATTTTTCCTCAATCGGATACGCCGGCAAGATTTGCTGCTGCTGAATCTCCAGAACCTTCGGCGAATAAAGTGGGA